>ERZ833822.1789-NODE-1789-length-15811-cov-3.523102_pt1 | contig 15811 bp, 10 predicted proteins | sample MGYA00519913_ERZ833822 | MGnify/ENA primary metagenome ERZ833822 (study PRJEB31850, sample SAMEA3708746) | human gut metagenome | biome: human gut; feature: human-associated habitat; material: faeces | place: China | collected 2014 ... | reverse complement strand
TCCCGCAGACCGTTATGTTCCCGTAAGTAATCATCTTTCTCAGCGACTCCTACAATCTTGAAATCGCCTCTATCCAAACGGCTTATCACCTCCCATAGATGTCCGTGGGATACTCCTGCCACGGCCAGTCGCAAAGGCTCTCCATCTTGCCCTTTCGCCGTGAGAGTTAAGAACGTAAATGCACATAACATAAGTAAGTAACGTGTGATCTTGTGTATATTCATGATATTATCTATATATAGTTTTTACAAAGATATACGATTATTTCTTACCTTTGCAACCCATTACTTATTCAGATTAAGGAAAACAGTATAATTTAGAAATATAAAGAAATGGCAAAAGAGCTGAAAGAACTTACACCGAGAAGTGTAAACTATTCGCAGTGGTACCAAGATTTGGTAATTAAGGCAGATTTGGCGGAGAATTCCGCCGTGCGTGGTTGTATGGTGATCAAGCCTTACGGATACGCTATCTGGGAGAAGATGCAACGTATCCTAGACGATATGTTCAAGGAAACCGGTCATGTGAACGCTTATTTCCCCTTGCTGATCCCGAAGTCTTTCTTAAGCAAAGAAGCTGAGCACGTAGAAGGGTTCGCCAAGGAGTGCGCCGTGGTTACTCACTATCGTTTGAAGACAAATCATGACGGTACGGGGGTTGTCGTAGATCCGGCAGCTAAACTGGAAGAGGAATTGATCATTCGCCCGACTTCGGAGACCATTATATGGAATACATACCGTAACTGGATTCAGTCTTACCGCGACCTGCCTATCTTGTGCAACCAATGGGCGAACGTGATGCGCTGGGAGATGCGTACTCGCTTGTTCCTTCGTACGGCTGAGTTCTTGTGGCAGGAAGGCCATACCGCTCACGCTACTCGTGAAGAAGCGGAGATAGAAGCTAAGAAGATGCAAGAGGTTTACGCGAACTTCGCTGAGAATTATATGGCAATGCCAGTAATAAAGGGCGTGAAGTCTGAGAGCGAGCGTTTCGCTGGTGCTTTGGATACCTATACGATCGAGGCGATGATGCAGGATGGAAAAGCTTTGCAGGCGGGAACTTCCCATTTTTTGGGACAGAACTTCGGTAAGGCTTTCGACGTTACTTTCATCGACAAGAACGGCAAGAGCGACTATGCTTGGGCTACTTCTTGGGGAGTTTCCACACGTTTGATCGGTGCGTTGATTATGTCTCATTCCGATGATAACGGTTTGGTATTGCCTCCTCATTTGGCTCCGATTCAGGTTGTGATCGTCCCGATTTATCGTAGCGCTGAGCAATTAGCGCAGATCAGCGAGAAGGTCGCTGGTATCGTGGCTAAGTTGAAGGCGTTGGGTATCTCCGTGAAATATGACGACGCTGATAATAAGAAGCCGGGCTGGAAGTTCGCTGAGTACGAGTTGAAAGGTGTTCCCGTGCGTTTGGCTATGGGTGGTCGTGATTTGGAAAATAATACAATCGAGGTGATGCGCCGTGATACTTTGGAGAAGGAAACGATCACTTGTGATGGCATTGAGGAATACGTGAAGAATCTGTTGGAGGAAATCCAAGCGAATATCTTCAAGAAAGCGTACGATCACCGTGAGGCTAACATCATAAACGTAGATACGTATGAGGAATTTAAGGAGAAGATCGAGGATGGCGTCTTCATCATGGCTCACTGGGATGGAACCCCAGAGACAGAGGAATTGATCAAGAACGAGACAAAAGCTACGATCCGCTGTATTCCTTTAGCTGGAGATAAGACTCCGGGTAAGTGTATGGTGACAGGTAAACCGTCGGCTTGTCGGGTACTGTTCGCCAGAGCTTATTGATTGTTATGCTAAAAGATGAAATAAAATGAGGGATGCTTTAACCGAAGGGCATCCCTCTCTAAGAAAATGAGCTACCACGAATTTATACTTGTCGTTAACTTTAGTAGCATCATTATCTTGGTGTTATTGGCGATGTTGTTATTGATTGCCACTCGGTTTCGTGGCGAGAGTGGTTATGCCGCAGCGATTATCGTTCTTCCTAACATCCCTGTTTATATTTACAACATGAGCCGCATGCTTGGTTGGCATGATATAACGTTGTTCTTTTTCCCTATCAGTTATTCGGTCAATACGCTGTTGATGCCGTTGCTGTGGTTATTTACCCGCCGCAACTTTGATCTTGATCCTCGTTTCAAGCCTGTCCAATTGTTGCATTTTTTACCGGCGATTGTCTGTGTCGTTATCGTGTTATCCATTCCTATGCGGAAGCGTATGGAGAGTATACTTCATGAGGTCACCGGTGATGATACTTGGATCGGTGATTTTAACGCTGCCGTGATTACCTCGCAGATGATCGGTTATTTTGTCGCTATCTTTATTTATCTTTACCGGAAGAAGCAGTATATAAAGGATAATTGGTCTGATGCCGAATACATGCAAAAGGAATGGATTCCGAAACTTATGATCCTGTTCGCTGCCTTGTTTGTCACCGTGATGACCTGCTATGCGATTTGGCCTCGGACTGATGCTTGGTTGATACAGATATTGAATGTGATGGCGATGAGCTTCCTCGTCTATAATTTTATTGCTCATCCAACTGTTCCTTATATCCAAGGAACGTCACGGATGCTCGTTAAGGATGAGACGGTAGGGTTTCAGTCTATACCAGACGAGGAACAAATGAGAGATATATGTTCCCAAGTGAAAGAGTATCTGGAGACAACAAATGCTTTCCTGCGAAAGGACCTTTCCTTATCCATCTTATCGAGAGAGACTGGTATTTACCAAAAATTACTTTCTCGGTCGATCAACGAATACTTAAAACAGAACTTCTTCGAGCTTATCAACGAGATGCGAGTGGGGGAAGCCAAGCGAAGGTTGCTCCTGCCGGAGAATGCTGGTCATACGGTAGATAGCCTTTATGAGGAATGTGGTTTTCGGACTCGTTCCACGTTCTTCTTGGCATTTAAGAAGGTAGAGGGTTTGTCTCCCGCCCAGTGGCTTAATTCGGTAAAAAAACATACGGATCAATAAACGCAACAGCTAAAAAGAGTACATAAACTCTTTCCGGGTCTGATTTTATTACTATATTTGTGTCGCTATCGTCAGATAGCGGACATATTTAGACACTAGGAAAGTGTTTAGCTTCGTTCTCAGAGATAAAATCTGGTAAATTTTTCACGGGAGAATAAGTTGTACTCTTCACGTCATTGTTATATGCTATACGTATATGGACAAAGGGCGTGGGCTGTTGCTTATTTACCGTACGGGTTTACCAGAGCCTATCTCTTAAATAAGTTAATAGTCCCACGCTTTCCTCATATTAATACTATCCGGATCGGGGCTTACCGGATGTACATCTTCGAGGCATTATGAAAAAATATCTACCACGTTTCTCTTTCTTTTTAATGATTTTACTCCATTTCATCATGAAATCAGTCTGAATATACAGCTTTCGGACTTCTCTAAACATCTTGTTTTAGGTGATTCGGGAAATAAACACTCTCTTTGCGGTATCGATTGAATCTGTTTGTTTACTTCTGAAAGTATTTTTGTATATAAAGCATTTTTGTTTTATATGCATTTTATTGATGTGGATACTCTCGCTGATACCTTCTTGTCATCGAGAGGGAGAGGTTGGTCTTTCCCAAAATGATCAGGTGGGTATAGATAGTGTGGTCTCGGCCTGTCCGGACATCGATTCTCTACAATCATGTCTAAGGTATTTCGAGAGAACTGCAAATGAGCTGGGAGTGATACTCGCCTATAAGGAATTAGAGGTACGTTACCGGGAAGCGGCCCGTTTTAATGAGGCGATAGGATGCCACCGGGAAGGCTTGCGATTGGCTATGCAAAGGAAAGATACCTCGGAGGTCATACAGGCCTTGAATAATATCGGTACGAACTTCCGGCGGTTAGGTATCATGGACGAGGCCTCCAATTATCATTATAGGGCATTGTCGTTGTGCGAGAGACTGGGTGATAAGGAAAGCTATAAAGCAAGAAAAAACCGGACCATTTCCTTGAGTGGTATCGGAAACGTGTATCTAACATTGGAAAATTGCGAGATGGCCGACAGTATTTTCCGAATAGCGCTGGAAGAGGAACGTACCTTGGATAGTGATCTCGGCTTGGCCATGAACTATGCGAACCTTGGCTCTATCTTCGAGATGCGTGGCATGATGGATTCCGCTTTTGTTTATTACAATTATTCTATGGAGCATAATCGTGCGGCCGGGTCTGTTGTCGGCATTTCGCTTTGCCATAACCATATAGGACGCTTGTTCGAGAAAAAGGGACAATGGGATCAGGCGATACGCGAATATCGTAACGCATACGACCTTATGGTGGCGGACAACGATCTGTATCATTGGCTGGAATCGTGCCTGGCCTTGGCACGGGTGAATATCTACAAGGGAGATCTGCGAATGGCGGAGGCTTTCTTGGAGCATGCGGAGGGTGCCGCTAAGGTGCCGCGGGCGTGGAAGCATTTGTCGAGCGTGTATCATCTGGATTACTTGCGTTATAAGAAGCTGGGTGATTATAAGAATGCCCTCAACGCTTATACATCAAGTCTCGCTTATGCTGATAGCATGCGAAATACTGAGAATATGAACCATATACAGAACCTCCGTGTGGACTACGAGAAAGAGAGGAGCAACCGGAAGCTTTCATTGATACAGAAGAATTATGAGATGGGGCAGCGTACCAAGAATATTTTCCTGATCGCTTGCTTGATCGTACTCTTCCTTACGGTGGTAGCGATGGGCTTTTTATGGTATGCCTTGCGGATGAAGTCCCGCAATCAGCAGGTGATGCGGCGCATGGAGGAGGTGAGGGCCAATTTCTTCACGAATGTCACGCATGAGTTTCGTACGCCGCTGACGGTTATCTTGGGTGTGTCGGAAGAGTTGCGGAAAGGGGGAATAGGCGAGGAGGAACTCAAGACCGGGCTGAATATGATTGGACGGCAGGGAAAGAACCTGCTGGAATTGGTGAACCAATTATTGGAAGTGGCGAAAGTGAGATCTGAGATTGGCGATCCGGAATGGAGGACTGGAGATATCGTAGCTTATACGAGCATGATCGTGGAAGATAACCGGGCGTATGCCCGCCAAGGGCAGGTAGACCTTTGTTTTACTCCTTCGGAGACGATTATCAGCATGGATTTCGTGCCCGAGTATTTCCGGAGGATCATGGATAACTTACTCCGTAACGCTATCAAGTTCACGCCGAGAGGTGGGAGGGTTGTCGTGACGATGGAGTGTGTGGGGAGTATGCTTGTCACGCATGTGGCGGATACGGGCTGCGGTATAGCCGAGGAGGACTTGCCGCATATCTTCAAGGCTTTTTACCTAGGTGAGACCGGAGGGGCAGGCACGATGGGCACGGGGATCGGCCTTTCTTTGGTACGGCAGATGGTGAGGAGCATGGAGGGCCGGGTGAGCGTGAAGAGTACGGCCGGGGTTGGTTCTGAGTTTGTCGTGATGTTGCCATTGAGACATGGCGACTCCTTCTGGGAACGTTGGGTACCCGGCGAGGAATCTAACGATAACGCCTCTCATCCGGAACCGGACAAGACCGTGATACTGCCGGATGCGACGATGGAGCCGGATAGCACGTCTATGCGCCCGTCTATATTGATCGTGGAAGATAATGCGGACATTTCTTATTATATCGGCCGGCTGCTTAATGGTGCGTATCAAATAATATATGCGCAAAACGGAGCGGAGGGGCTGGAGATAGCGGCGGAGCAAATGCCGGACTTGATCCTCACCGACTTGATGATGCCCGAGATGGATGGCTATGAGTTATGTAGGCGGGTACGTGAATCCGAGGTGTTGAACCATATTCCGATCATTATCATTACCGCAAAATCAGGAGGAAAGGAACGTGTCTGTGGCTTAGAAGTCGGGGCGGACGCTTATCTGGAGAAGCCTTTCAATGCGGAAGAGCTGAATATCCGGATAACAAAGTTGCTGGAACAGCGTCGTTTGCTGCGTGAGAAGTATTCCAAGGCTATGCGTGAGGGGACAGAACTGAATGTAAAACTAAACCCTGCCGACCAAGACTTCTTGGCTCGCCTGAATGATTATATATATGCGTTGATATCCAACCATGGCTTGAACTCGGACATGGTAGACGATAAGATGTGCATGAGCCGATCCCAGTTGAATCGCAAGGTCCGTGCCATCACGGGCTACAACACTTCCGCCTATACTTTAATTAGTTAATTATTTTCAATGCGCAGATTCTCTTGGTTTGTCCTAGTGAAATGCGTCGATTATCCTATAAGAATGCGTCATTTCTCCTCACGGGCGATCGCTCTCGGGGCTAATTTTGCGAATAAAGAAATCGGACGTTTCACCAAATCTGGTTCGAGTATGGAAGAAGAAAAACACAAGAAGCCTTTGCTTTCTTATGAGGAGGTGATCGAGGTCATCGATGAGCGCATCTCGCGTGACGAGCCTGCCACTGCCGACGAGCGGATCAAACGTGTCGAGGAAGTGGCCGAGCAAATGGAAGAAGAACGTAAAAAAGGGATATCGTGCCGTAAGAAGGTTTCTCGCTTTTTTCGGAGATCCTTGATAAATCTGGACCGATCCATCAGAAGGTGTTTCGGTAAATAAATAGGAATGAATTATTAATCTAATGAATTAAAGGAAATGAAAAAGCTAGTATTTATTTTATCTGCCATGTTGCTCCTAATCGGGACAATGGACGTGCAAGCCCAATGGGGAAAGAAACTCCTCAAGAAAGCGGGTGAGAGTGCCAAACGGGCAACGGAGAGGAACGTGGAACGGAAAGTGGAACAGACCGTAGACAAGGCTTTCGAGGGAGCGGAGGATGTGGTGACGGGGAAAGGGAATAATAATAATGAAAAGGAGGAGCCACCAACAAGTACAAATTCACAAGGGAATTTTGAAACTATGGATGATGGGGAAGATCTGGCACAGCAGGAACAGCAACAACCACAGCAATCACTCGAAATGACGTATGCCAAGAGTGACTTCGTGCCGGGGGATGAGATTATTTTTGAGGATGATGTGACCCGGGAACAGATAGGAGAATTCCTCAGCCAGTGGGATTTATTAAAAGGTACTGTTGAGATCGCTCAAATCAATGGCGATAAGGTGATACTTTGCGTGAGTCAGGATGATCCGGTCATTGCACCGCTATTCGATAATATGAAAAGTTATTTGCCGGAAAAGTTCACGCTGGAATTTGACTTTTGGGTAGGGCCTTTTACAAAAAAGGGAGATGATGAGCCGGAAAATTGCTATATCGTACGTTTTTACAAACCCGAATCGGGAAGTCGTGTTCAAACTATCAATCTTGACGACTGGTATTATAGTGCTTCAGACCATCGTACACGCCTAAGATGGGACTTTATTCCTTCCTCTGGGGAGAACAGCCGTAGCGGAAGCGATGACTCTTTTCGGACTATCCCGAACTCATGGAACCACTTCTCACTGTCCTTCAATCAACGGGCAATGAAAGTTTACATAAATGGTATCCGCTATGCCAATATTCCGAATACGGTAGCACCCGGACATTTTGACATACAGTTTTATAGAGGCGGTGGATATTTTACGAATAACACTTCCATCCGCAACATACGTGTCGCCAAAGGCGCAGTGCCATTGTACGACCGCATGATGAGCGACGGTAAGTTCATCACGTATGGCATCACCTTCGATGTCGGCAAGTCCACCATCAAACCAGAGAGTATGGGTGAGATCAATCGTATCGTCAAATTAATGACCGATAACCCCGACCTGAGATTCTCCGTAGAAGGCCATACCGATAGCACCGGCAACGAGGCTTCCAACCAGACGTTAAGCGAGGCCCGCAGCAACGCCATCGTAGGTAAACTGGTTGAACTGGGCATCAGTGCCGATCGCCTCTCCGCTTCCGGCAAAGGACAATCATCTCCCATCGCCGATAACGGAACGGACGAGGGTCGTGCCAAGAACCGGCGGGGGGGGGTTGTCAAGATGTAACGAATAAGTGAGCGATATGAAAAAGAAATTCTACATACTGATGTGCTTGGCGAGCCTCGTCTTGATGGTGACGGCTTGCGGCGGCAAGGAGAAGATCAAGGAGAAGCTCCGTGCGGCTACCGAGGCCGTAAAGGAGCGGAAGGAAGCGGCCGCCTCCGAAAAGGGGAGCGATCTGGAAATGGATAAACAAGGCGACAGGCCGGATAACGGTGCCTTTGTCGATCCGTCGCTCACGCCGGCCCAGCGTAAGGCGATCGACAAGGAGAATCCGTGGTTCGCTCGCAACTTCCGTATGGAACTGACAGCTAAGTCAATGGGGAACAAGGTGAACGTGGAAATACAAAAGTCGGGCAAAATCCTTTATTACCATTTCTGGAACAACTCTGGCAATGTCGAGACGCTTATCCTGCTTGACGAAGGCGATTATAAGATTTACCAGATTTCGTCTAAAAACAAGGTGGCGCAGCTAAAGGCGACTTCCGACTCGGACTATTATGCGTTCTTTTGCGACAAGATAGGGAATGTGTATGGCATTGTCCATACTGCTCAGAAAGAGAAGAAGGTGGAACAGGACGATAGCTTTGTCCAGTCCAGCACGCAAGAATCTGTCGGGGTAGAGGACGTGCGTTGGGGCGGCTTCGATTGTGAGAAGATCACCCGTGTCACTGGTACCGAGAACGACCTGAGTGCCGGGATGAAAGCCATAGGAGACCTCTTTGGCACTAAATCCAGCATGGACAACTCGATTAAAGACTTGAAACATATCGAGACGACCGACATCGTCTGGATTGAAAAGAATAGCGGAGCTGTGGTACACCGCAAGTTCTCCGTGAAAGGAGGAGCCGGAATGGGTAACTATGCGGAACGGATGAAACCGCAACCCTCCGTCACGTTGCTCACCTTCTCGCCCGATCCGTCGTTGATACCGACCTCTCAGGAGGGCTATAAACTGGTGAAATAGGTATTCATATAATATAGAATGTATAACACGCTCAAATAAGAAAGCCATGAAGAAGCTATCGATTCTACTACTCAGTCTTGCCGCTATGGGAGCATTCGCTTTCGTCTTGCCTTCCTTGCCCACCGGGCAAAGTGGCGCTTATCCTACGGAAACGGCTTTTATGGCCGAGGCCGAAGAGATGTTCCAAAAAGGGAACAAGCTTTACGAGCAAGGCTATATGCTACAGGCGAACTACTATTACGGGCAAGCCGTGGTAGCCGTGGCCAGCCTTCGCTACGGGTTGAGCGAGCTGATCTACGTAAAACAGCGCGACGAGAGGGCCGCCGCCAAGAAAGCCGCCGAAGAGAAACAGCGCAAGGAGGACGAGGAAGATATGGAAGATTGGGGATGGGAAGATGAGGGAGGACTCCTTACTGCGCTTACCAACCTAACCGGGAAGCTGGATACGATGACCGAAAAACTGAGCCAGGAGCTTGTCAATATGGAATTGGATGAGGACAGCAAGCGGAGCGAGGCTTGGGACTTGTTGGCTACCCAAAGCATAGCGTCGCCTTACCCTTACTTCTTCGAGGCCATCTCGTGGGATTACAAGGGAAAGGAAGATAAGGCGAGAGAATGCTACGCCAACGCGATGTGCAACCCCGCTTTCCCGTCCACCGTATGGGATTTCTCCTATTGGCAGGACCTTACGAGCGGCGAGCTCAGGGCCATTGCCCGCAGGCTGCTCCCCAAGGAGGAGGAATACCGCAAGTATTTTCACCTGAGCACCTATAGCTGCCCGCACCATTACCTTAATTTCGACGATGACTACCTGACGGCGAAAGCCGCCGACACCTTGGTCGTATTACCCACGGCCGTGGGAGCGGCGCTCATGCTGTATGAGACGGCCGTACAGGCGAACCCCTTCAACGCACGCAATTTCGCCGGTGCCTCGTTGCTGAGCGTACAGAACGGCGATAGCGTAAAGGCCGCCTACTACCTGAACGAGGGGCTGCTGATAGATCCGGAGAATAAAGGATTGCAAGCATTACTGAACGTATGGAAAGGAGGACACAAATGAAACGCATAGGATTCATATTTACCGTGATAACGCTATTCTGCTTGTCCGCTGTTTCCCGGGTGATAGCGCAATCGGATTGGAGCTTGATAAACTTCGACTTGATCAACCTGCCTTGCGAGCCGGGAAGCCATTCGTTGACCTATACCATGTATTACGGAGTCAACCCGTTTAAGGTTAAGTCGTTTAACGATATAGAGTGCCCCATCATCTTCGGGGGAGAGTTGGTCTGCACCAGATCCATCGACCTGAAAGAAAAGAAGGAGGCGGTAAACCGGGCCCTAAGCGACCTGGGCTGGAATTTCGCCACGCTGCGGCAAGTGATCGAAAGGGCGGCGCAAGCCAAGCCGAACGATATAACGAACGAGCAATTCTGGGACGACCTCGTGAGCATGAGCGGGTTGAACGGCCTGGCGGGAGACGCGTTGGCGCTGATCAGCGGCGTGAAGGATCGCGACAAGTATTACGAGGCGGAGAGGATACAGGGACGGCTCAAGAGCGAGGCGTACAAATACTTGGTGAATAAGACACTCAGCACGGTGGGTAAGATCTTCAGCCTGAAAGGGCGTGTCGAGATCTTCTTGAACGCGCGAGAACGGGATAAGCAGAAATGGATCAACTGCGTGGCCGAGGACAATCTGGTCTCGCTCGCCCGTTTCTATCGCATCGCCAACAACCGCTTGTGGCAGATCGCGCAAACGAAAGGACAGACGTGGGTGCTGCGCGTGAACGGTTCGGCCAACGCTCCTTTCTTTTATGAGGGAGAGATGTGCGTACAGCAATGGAAGATCAAGATGGAGCTGGAGAAGAGTTATCACGGGGCCAACGAGAAACTGACGGAGCAGCAGTTCTACAGGACTTTCGCTGGTGAGTACATCGGGTGGCTGGACGCCGAGGTGTTGTATGCAGAATTGGGATGCGCACTATTTTGTGGATAAGGAACTGCTACGTTTCGGACAAACAACGATCGTTGGAGACGCCCCGATGTTCGCCTCCGATATAAGGATAAACCAGTCGTATATGAAACTATGGGCGGAGAGCTGGGGCCTTGGCTTCAAGCACAGCACGAAACCCACGCAGGCCCACAACATATACCGCCTGCCGGTGAAGGTGGTGGTGAATATGCCTAAGAAACCGACCAAATCTGTTTACGCCAGCACGGAAGTATTCATGGGAGACAGGGAATGGATGCCGGGCGACAAGCCCCAGCCAGAGATCGAGACCTATTTCCAGTTGCAGCATAACGTGTATCCGGTACGGTCAGCGATGAGGGAATATCGTTCAAAGCCGATCACTACCTGAATTATTACGCCACGCGAGATTTCATCGTCATCGATGGGAACATAAACGACGGGCTTAGCATCAGCGGATTGGGAACGATCCCTTTCCGCAGCCAGGGTAGCGTGAACGACCCGATCCCCAAGGAGGGATTCGGAGGCAAGCCCGACGGGAGCATCCAGATACATATAGATCAAAGCTTGGATGACGTGGAGAAATGGGAGCGTATCCGATACGAATAGACGACAGAATATTCACCTTATAAACAAATACAACGATGAGAAAGATCTTGAACATCATGGCAATCGCCCTTGCGATATTCTGCAGGATACCGGTGGAGGTGCACGGCCAGAGTTTCTTGAAGAAACTGAAACAGAAAGTGGGCAACGTAGTAGGTACCAAGGATGATACCGCCGAGATAGGAGAGGAGCCTTTCGTCGGTGGAGATGGCGATCAGCCGACACGATCTGTCACCCCCACGGATAAGCTACAAAAACGTCGCACGGCTACCGCCACGTGGGACGAGATGATCGCTCCCAGCAGAGCCAACTCGCCGGAGGCCTTGCTGAACGAGCTTCCCCCGTTGCCTTCCGTCGAGAGCATCGTCTACCCGGAGGAAACCGCCCGTGCGACCTACTACCGCAAGATCGTAGCCGTGGATATGCGTATAACGGAACTGGATTCGATACATACCTGCTCGGACGAGGAGATGATCGCCCTCCGGGATAAGTTCTATGTAGAGTTGGCCGATATCAACGGGATTACGGTGGAGGAAATGAAAAGCTTGGAAGACCCGAACCTCCCCGAAGCGGAAAAGGAACGCTTGATCGAGAAGATGAAGAACGCCTTGGTAGGCGATACCCGGGGGCTTGAGGCCATGGGCGCCAATCTGGAGAAACGTGAGGCAGCCAAAGGAGGCAAGTTGACCAACGAGGAGAAGATGGCCTTCTTAGCGGAGAACCAAGGCAACCTGAGCGACCTAGGTTCCATGATGGAAAAAATGCAGGCGACGAACGAGAAAACGACAGCCTTCAACGCCAAGTTCGTCAAGCTGGAACAAATGACCGTGCAGCAAACCGAGAAGATGAAAAAGATACTACAGGCGAGCGATGGCGCAATCACGAGTTGCGAGAAGATCGCCGGGGAATACGAATCGGAATTAAAGACCCTCTATGCCCAAATCTATGAGACCGACGACAGCCAGAAGGTTGAGGAACTTTATGCCCGTGCCGACGAGCGGATGAAAAACTATCGCCTCCGTGCCGCCAAGCTCTGGCGCAACAGCCTGCAAACCCAATTGGATGGGGTAAAGGCCATGTATCCGGACATCGTGAAGTTGCAGAAAGAGATGATGCAGGAGGGAATCATCCCGACCTGCGCCGAGAAACGTGCCTCGTTCAACGCCGTGACCAATTACACCAATATCTTGCACAAGGCGTATCGCGACTTCCCGCAACCGCGGGTGTTGCCGGTCTACATGGAGACGATCATTGAGATTCCCGAGGGTGAGCACCTGTTTTACGCGGAGAGTGGTTTCGCCACGTCGGTCGACGGCTTCTTGAACAACAGCCGCGTCTACACCGCCGACAATGCGGGCAAGAGATACCTTTACGAAAACGGCAAGAAGCGGGAACTGGGGCCGAACGATCCCGGCGATTTCCAAGCGAAAGGATATATTCGTGGTAGAATTAAACGGATTCGGCGTATTTTGATTCATTACCGCATTCGAGAGCAAAGACTTACTCGTCAAATTCTTGTTATTCTGCAAATCAGACAAATTAGCTTTTTCATCCAATTGCAATTCCAGTTGTTGGATAGTAGCGTCCAATTCTTTTACAGCCTGTACTAAAACGGGTATAACAGCCGTGTAATCCACCAAGCTATCACCTGTGGAACTTAACGTCACAATCTCTGGCATAACCTCAGCTACCTCCTGTGCCAAGAAACCAAAAGCTTTAGAAGGTACGGCTTCTGCTGATCTCAATTGCGATGTCTCACTTTTCCAATTGTAAGATACCGGTTTTAACCCCAATATGGTTCCTAATCCACTATTTAAGGGAGTGATATTGGTTTTCAACCGAGCATCCGAAGATTGATAAACCCCCTTTACTTCTATATAATTATACTGGGAGCTTTCTGAATCATAGAAAACGACCTTTCCTCCTGTTCCTGAGATACGAGGATTAGCGACCGCAACTTTTAATTTCAAAAATGTACCCGGATAATCACTCCCGTTATAATACAATTTTTGTCCCCACGTCTGTATGTTCGTGTACTGGGCTTGGACACTAAACGATACGAATAGGCATAGTATGCCTAATAAAGATACAGATCTTTTCATGATTTAAAGATTTAAGTTGATAATATCTATTTTAACACATCAAAATATCCAACCAAATAATTATTTCCTTTTGAGATAAATATCTTATAATCACCATTCAGCAAAAAATCTATAGAAATAGGATATTCTATCTCAGAAGAAACAGTTATGATGTCATTATAAAGTACATTTCCTTTTATATTTATAATTTTCACATTAAGTCCATCCAATAATTTATTAGAATGGATGTAAATATTATTTTCATCTATTGATAATGTAGGAGAAGATATTATAGAACGATCTTCCTCTTCTTCCCAAGATTGTTCAGTATCCTTCACTCTATTCGGATACACAACTGAAGAAACAAACATCAGAAATACTAATCCCAATATAAAACTTCTCTTTTTCATTATCTATTTTTATAAACAAAAATAGTCTCTATGAGAAATCTATAAGCAAAATAGGATTTACTTCTTATTTACTTTTTGTTTACAGCGATTAAGTTATTATAAATCAGCGATAAATTTATCCATCATTTCTGCGGTACCTTCTGTTCCATGAATCTTTTTATAGAGACGAATCCGGGATGCTGTTATTGCAGGAGTCGAGCGTCCAACTAACCTTGCAATGTCCTTCACGGGCATGGATATTTTTATCAAATAACAAATATGGAGTTCTAACTCTGAGATTTGCGGGTATAAAGCATATAATTGAGCGGTGAAATTTGAATAGGTTGTATCAATCTCTTTTCTCAACTCCTTCCAATCCTTATTCTGAATTTCCGTATCAGTATTATTACTTGTTTCATGAAATAACCGATAGACTTCGGATTTTCGAAAAGCTATTTCAAGCAAACTTTTTTCATTTTGAGAAGTAAGAATCTTTCGGTTTGATAGTTCTAATAATTCCTTTTGAGATTGCACAAGTTGCTTTTTAAAATTATCTCTTTGACACTCCGATTGCTGCAAAAGTTCCTCTAGATATGAAATTTTCTTATTATTATATTCAATACAATCCAAACTTTCCGCATATTGATTCTCTTTCAATAGACGTATTTTTTTCTCCTTTTCAATCGCTGCTTTTTTCTTCTTTTCTAACACATATATATAACATAGACTAAAGAAAATAATTAAAACAACAAATAATGCAAATTGATAATTGCGAATTTTTCTTTTTTCATTATCTATTTTCAATTGAACATTCTCCTTTTCTGTATGCTGATACTTATATAATGAGTTAACTTTTGCTACAGCTTCCGTTTTTGTTTGATTCTTAATTGAATCAGACAGTTCTATACATTTATACGCATAATTCAAGGCTAATTTACGGTCTCCTTCTTGGTTTTTTATTTTGGATAAGATTCTATACGTATTTTTTTTCATATAGATATTCCCATACTCATTTGCTTTCTCAAAATAATATAGAGCTGAATCTATTTGCTTATAACTTTCATATATACAACCTAATCCAAAATATATATTTGCTTGATTCTTCATACTTGAAACCTTACTGAACAAATCTTTAGCCAAATCATATTTTCCCATATCTATATAGATGCTACTCAATTCCCTTAGTACATTATCTATTCTCGATTGATCATTTAATAACAATGCCTTCTCATAAGCAGATTGATAGTAGTATATAGCACTGTCTGTATCTTGCTTGGCGTTATAGATCCGAGCAATATTCCTCAATGCGATCACCTCTCCTTTTCCTTTATCATACATCTTGTATTCATACGATTTCCTATAAGCTTCGAGAGCCTCATCATACAAACCTTGATATGCCAGTCGATATCCCATCTGCTCATAAACCCGTCCTAATATATCATATCGCTTACTATCTTTCCCTATGTCCGCAGCATCTTGAAAAGCTCTCACCGCTCTTGGGGCATCTCCCATATCCCGGTATGTACTTCCTAGATAATAATATGCCTCCATTAATTGATCTGGAGTCCCATAGTCCTCATAATACTGAACTATTGATTTAATCAAAGAGTCTGATTCATGAGGAATATACAGCTTATCTTTAGCTTTAATCTTAAGCAAAGCATGGTACATACGTATATTTTCCGGCTCATTCATGATTGAGCTATCCAAAGAGGAAAGACAGAGTAATGCGCTATCCGGATGCTCCCACATAACAGATTCCGCACGAGATAGTTCCGCAGGTAATGGTTTTTCTTGGCGCATACAAGAAAAAAGGGTAGCGAAAAGT
>ERZ833822.1777-NODE-1777-length-15935-cov-25.233375_pt1 | contig 15935 bp, 15 predicted proteins | sample MGYA00519913_ERZ833822 | MGnify/ENA primary metagenome ERZ833822 (study PRJEB31850, sample SAMEA3708746) | human gut metagenome | biome: human gut; feature: human-associated habitat; material: faeces | place: China | collected 2014 ... | reverse complement strand
TCAAAAACTCGAAATCCAGTTATCCTGAATTTCGAGTTTTTTCGACAGACTGAAACCTGCATCATCAAATGCAGGTAAGCTGATAAAATATATGGGCACTCGTGAGGGTGTTGAAAAACTGTAAAATGGTATTGATAATTCACCTGCTACTAAAAAGCAGAATGATTTAATCTGCACTGCGCTTAAAACTGTTCCTGAGTCGTGGGACTATCCCGAGATGAAATCCTATCTTGAAAATAAGGCAAAGGCTAATGCAACAGAATTCCTCAACGAATTTCTCGAACGAAACGCTGACAGGATAGACGGTGTTAAAAAGTTAGTTTCATATTATGCCGAAAGACCGGGTGTTGAGAAGTTAGGTAAACACGGATTGTTTTCTCAAACTGACGAGAAGATAAATCTTGATGAGGTAGCGGATGAAGTTTCAAATCACAACGGAATTGTTTGGACTCATGTCATTAGTCTTAAAAGAGAAGATGCTGAACGGCTCGGCTACAACAACGCAAATGCTTGGAAAAGTTTAGTAAGGCGAAATGCTCTTGAAATTGCAAAAGCTCATAAAATTGAGCCAAGTGACTTGCAGTGGTACAGAGCATTTCATAACACAACGCATCATCCACACATACATCTGCTGGTATATTCAAAATCGGGACAAGGTTATCTCACTAACAAAGGCATAGAAAGTATGCGAAGTACGTTCGGCAATGATATTTTCAGAAATGAGCAGTACAAGCTGTTTGAAATGCAGACAGAAATCCGTGATGAACTTAAAAATGAGGCAAAGAATGTAATTGATGATTTATTTTCAAATATTGATTCGGATGTTTATGTTTCCGATAAAATGGTTGAGCTGTTTAGAAAACTTGATGAACAGCTCAAAAGTTACAACAGCAGGTTGATGTATGGTTACCTTCCCAAATCAATCAAAGAAACCGTCAATAATATAGTTGCCGAACTTGCAAGGGATAAAAATCTTGCAAAGCTCTATTCAAAGTGGAATGAAATAGACAGAGAAAAGTTGTCGCTTTATTACGATAATGAAAAGCCCAATATACCTCTTGAAGATAACAAGGAGTTCAGAAGCATCAAGAACTATATTTTGAAGTCGGTCAATTTATTGTCTATCGCAACTCCTACAAACGAATTTGGCAAATCAACTGTCAAACAATCTGTTTCAGGAATAGTCCTTACTCTCGCAAAACTGATTGCAAACAGTTGCAGGCGTAAACGAGCAAAATTATTCGGTCAGGTTGACAGTAAACTTAAATCTAAACTTGAAGAGAAAAAGATTGCCCACGGACTTAAAACCGACAGAACAGTTAATCGGAATGAAATTGAAAATGATGAAGAGCAGGGATTTACAGTGTCAATGTAAACCTCCTGTTGAGCCACGCGTCGCCCGTGTTGCGATTTTATTGCAATCAGCAGGAAAGTAATCGAAATTCTAAATTAAAACCGACACGGGAGATTTTTGAGAGTTTCAAATTTGGTCTGGATATTCAGACTCATTTATGGTATGTTATTGTACTTGAAAAGGAGCTGATATCTATGTCAACGAGAAAATTACTTACTAACGGCAATGCTTTCAAAAGGACGGATAATCGTTGGGGTGGTGTTGTTTGGTATATGGACGAGCAAGGCGAACGCAAAAGAAAAAGCTTCTCAGGTACAACAAAAGCCGAAGTCAACAAGAAAATGACTGAATATATTGCGTCGTTCAATGACTCAATAATTGAGTCGCAGGAAACAAAGAAAAGGCTGAAAGACAGTATGCAGAACTGGCTTGAGGTGTTTAAATTCCCGTCCGTTGAACGCACCACCTATGACAGATACGAGTGTACGGCGAAAAATCAAATCTATCCGTATATCGGCGATAAGGTAGTCGGAGATATCAAGTCGGCGGACATTAAAAAATTGCTCAATGACAAAATGAACGAGGATTATGCTTACACAACAGTTAAGAAGGTTCATAATGTGCTGAATGAGTATTTCCGTTATCTTACTCAACAAGAGTATATTGACAGAAATCCTATGATAAGCGCTCCGATGATTAAGAAGAGCAACTTTATGGCGGCGCAGGACAAAGAAAATCTTCCGACGAGCGAAACCATAACGGTATTCACGCCGGAAGAAATTAAAATATTCAAAGATGAAGCGTTCAGCACATTTTCAAATGGCAAAAGAAAATATCAGCAAGCCGCCGCATATATCCTTATGCTGAATACCGGCTTGAGAACAGGAGAGGTGCTCGGACTCCTTAACAGCGACATTGACCTTGACAATCGTGTAATGCACCTTAACAGAGGTGTTAAGGAAATCTCAAAGCGTGACGGTGTTACAGCAGAAAAAGGACGAGAGGTCAAAGTCGGCAAGCTCAAAAGTGCCACGAGCAAACGAGATGTTCCGCTGAACGATACTGCAATAGAAATGATACTTGATTTAAGAAATGAATTCTACTTCGGAGATAACTCACCCCTGATACCCGATGAAAACGGCAACTTCACCAGACCTGTGAATTTCAGAAAACGCTATTACAGAATCCTCAAAGCCGCAGGAATAGAAACCAAAGGCTTGCACTCACTCCGACACACCTTCGCCACCAACCTTGTAAACGGAATAGAACAACCTGATGGAACAATAAAATCCTTAACCCCAAGACAGGTTGCAGACCTTCTCGGACATACAACTTCCGAAATTACAGAGCTGTATTATGTAAAAAGAGATTTGACCAAGCTGAATGGTATTACAGATGGATTTGAGATTTAATGTTAGAAAATTCAAAAATACTAAGATTCTAAATTGTTCCATTCATTGTATACTTTTAATATGCATTTGTATGGTGATGTGGTTGCATCAAAATATTTTTTATAGTTCGTGTTTTCTACTAGTTGTCTTATCTCAACAGAGTAATTTCTCTTGAAGCGTTCTTTGTCGACTTTATTATCCAAATATTTTGCACATGCTTCTTCATAAGCGTTTAAATTTGATTCTATCGCTGAATTGAATGCTTGCGACAAGATATCTTTGCCATCACTTTTTTTAGCAATAGTAAGTGTTATATCTCTGACATCTTTTTTTGTTTGGTTAATCATCTGATATATATTAAGTTCGATTTCCCCTTGAGATATCTTGTTAGCTTCCTGAGATACTTTGTTAGCCTCTTGAGATATTTTATTGGCTTTAATTGATTTCACAAGTGAAATTAGACTAATGACTAAACCTAAGATTGTAAAAAGAATAGCAAGAATTTCGTATGCAGACATTTACTCTCCTCCTAAAGCTTTAATAGTTTGGTTTATAAGTTTTAAGTATTCCTTGTTTTCTTGAGCAAATATTTCTGCGTGTTCAAGAATTGAAACTTCTTGCCTTAAGCTTTCTAAAATCTTAATTTTATCTTCATTACTAATATTTTTACCCGATTCAGAATAGATTAAGTTGTTAATTTCATGAATAACTTTTTCTGTTTCGCTTTTTTTATCTTTTGAGCTTAAGATTTGTTTTTTGTATTTTTCAACTAATTCGTTTAATGTCATGATTTAATTTTCCTCCAAATCTTTCATTTATGATGCTATTTTGATGATGTAACAGACGGAATGGTTGGAATCATTAACACCGGATAATGCTTTTTGGTAAAAACCAGCTGAAAATATCGGTCTTATAAACCACATTCCGTAAATAAAAATATATCAAAAAGCGGCTTAAACGCAGTGTTTAAGCCGTTTTCTCTTGGCAGGGGCAGAAGGACTTGAACCCTCGGCACGCGGTTTTGGAGCGACGAAAGTTACTGTTTAAGCCGTTTTATAGGTAGTTAAACTGTAGAAATCTATCCCTGACAGTGTTATAAAAAATGAGTAAAAATAGTTTTAAAACAAATAATTTGTAGAATTATTGTAGAAAGAGGTCAACCATAACTTTATGTAAATAGATAGAAATGAAAGTGCATTTAAATCGATGAAACACAATACTTTAAGATTAAATTTTGAATTGTTTCAATTTTCTTTTGAATTTTTTTATTTTGATTTTCATCCTGTATATATCTGCTATATTGTATTAAAAAAGAGCGATATCCTGCCAATTTGTTTCGTGTTATATATTGATGGTAGTTGTTTTTAAAACCTGTAAAAGAAGATGTAGTCAAGGTATAAATGATTTTGTTTATTGATTTATATTTTTTCCTTGATAAACGTATATTTGTACCAACTACATAACCATTTAAAGATATTTCATTTTCGCATTTTAAAGTTTTTTTTCGATTTAAATAAAAACCTTTATCTGAAATAATTGCTTGAATAGCGTTTGTGAATTTGTAACTATGGATGTAACTGCTTTCTGATGAAAATAACATATCATCTGCATATCTGGTGTAATGGACTCCAATTTTTTCACAATATTTTTCTATGCGTATATCTAAACTACGGAAAATAATGTTAGATATAGCAGGAGAAGTAATTGCCCCTTGAATTGCGTGATTATTTAATGTTGTAATATCAACTATAAGTTGTAGAATATAATCCCTATCATCGCCAGAAATATCATTGCTAATATAATATGATAAGCATTGATATATATCGTCGATTTCAATAGAATCAAAAAAATCAGAAATATCTAATCTTAAGTAATATTTTCTTTGATTGTTGGAAATATGTGAGACTAAAAAATCAAAATAAGATCTGTGTTTACAGAATCCATAAACACAATCTGGAAAAAGTATGTTTTTAAATATTTCTCTGCTTATTTTTTTTTGTAAAGTATAAATTAGATTGTCTTTTACTAAACCGTAAATATATCTACTGCCAATCTTTTTTTGCAATTTATATTTAAAATAGGCTTTTTCTTTGTCTTTTATAGCATCTGTAACAGTATCTTCATCACAATCTAAAATTTTAAAAAATTCCTCTTTAGTTTCAATTCTAAAACTATTCATAAAGCTCTCCTAAAACAAAAGAGCCTATTAAGGCTCTTTTTTATTGTGAGTACCACCTAGATTACCGCACCGCGAGCACGCACGGTTATTATTTAAAAGAATAATTGTGCGATTATCTATGAAATAGCAAATAAATTAACCTTGGATTATTAAGATTACATTTTACTTTCGCATTATGTATTAATATCAACAAGGTTGTATAAAATATGCACATTTTATACAAATTTCTACTCACAATGTTATTCTACCATATTTTCAAGTTCTTGTAAAGTATTATATAAACTAGGAAAATCTTTTCTAAATTGTGCTCTCTTTTCTGCTTCTGTGGAAAAAGTGTCAATATAGTTTTTAAAATAATATTTAATCCAAATCTGTACCCAACCGTTAGTCTTTTTTGTGGTTAAAGGTTTAAGTGATTTGTTGTTAAATTTTACCCCATCCTTTTGTTGTTGAGTTTCAGTTTTGCCTAAATATTCGCATAATACAAGAATAGCCTTTTCTTTACTGTCTGTTATATTTTTTATGTTACTATGTTGATTTTTGACATTTTGGGGAATATATTGAGTTTCTACAAATTTCAAAAACTTATCTATATTCTCATAAGTAATTAATTCTCCTTCAATAGTTGACCAATTGACTATAACATTATAATAATTACAAATTTTCTTAATATTTTGCATTAAAATATTAAAATTCTGGCTTTTTATATAATGGGAGTTTGGAAAATAAGAATATGTGGATTTTAGCATTGAAATTATGTTGTTATATGCAGATATTAAATCATCACTACTACTGTTGAAAAATCTAAATGCATTTTTTTGTTTATTTTCTTTATTGTATAAAGGGTTAATTCCATGATATAGTTTGAATTTTGAAGTTTTATTGTTATAACTAATTATTTTATCTGAGTCAACTATTAGTTTATATTTTACACCCAAATTAATATTTTTAGAATTAACAGCCTTTAAACGCTCATCATTACTATCAAAAGAATAAAAATGTATTTGCTCAATTTTTTTAAATATACTTCTTATATATTTATTTTCAAATAATTCAACTTCTGTTTCACCTTCTATGTATACAAGATAATCATAGAAATAACACTCAGTTTCTTTAATTGTAATTCGATGGCTGTTATCAGTTAGCCAGGATGTATTCATTTTGAATATTTCTGAATTGGCACCAATTCTATTAATTTTATACAATTGGAAGTTAATAAGATGATTTGTAAATTCAGATATAAGTTTAGATGAATGGGTGCTAATTAACATTAGAGAGTTGTTTTTTAAATTATTAAAAATAGTGTTAACAAACTTAGAGATATATTCCGAGTGGAGGCCAGTTTCAGGTTCGTCTAATAGAATTAAAGGGTGTTTGCAACTTATATCAGATATTTGAGGAATTAAAGTTGTAAGTAAAATAAGATAGTTATAAGAGTTAGTTCCATCTGAAAAATAAGAAAGAGGATGTTTATCAACTAAAAATTGTTCGCCGCCAAATCGCATTGCAAAAGCATTCTTATATTTTGAGTCAAAATGATATGGATCAAGCGAAATATTATTTTTTTTAAATGCCACTTCTATTTTTTCTTTGCTAAGTGTATATTTATTTCCGTAGATCTCGGTAAAGGTGAAATCTATAAGATCACGACATTCCTCTTGACTTATTTGAGGCATTGTGGCTGATAAGTCACTAATTATTTGCCATAATTGTTCCCAAGTAAAAATATCAAGTTTCCTAGTATCAATATAATATATCGGAAATAACAACTTGATAGTTTCGCGTATGTTATTATTATCAATATTCCATGATATTGCCCCATCTTTAAATTGTGTCATTGACAATTCTAATTCCTTTTTTAAGGAAATTTCCCAATTGGGATTACTATTCTCGAAATGATTTTCTATATAGTAATCAATTTTATCGAATTTCTTCCGAAGTTCTGTATTGTGTTTAGATTTTTCGTATAGTAGCTTTAGATCAAATATAATTGAAATTTTACATTTTTGTATATATGGATTGCTATTATCAATTATTTTTGCTTCTGAATAAGGTCTGCTTATATTGTCAAAGAAATATTTGATAGCTTTAAAAACATTTGATTTTCCTGAACCGTTTTTTCCTATTAAACAAACAATGTCTTGATTATCTTTAAATTTAAAATTTGCATATTTTATCGATTTGAAATTTTCTATAGTAATTTGTTTGATCATGATCATCACCATTAATTATATTATTACTGCTACGAGGACTTTGCTTAATTTAATGTTTAACTAATTATAATCATATTATAGTTGTGCATGCTCTACATTTGTAATAATGAGTGTAGAAACACAAAACCAAGCACATTAGCAAGAAATACGATTTCGCTTATAATAGATACAATCATTCTGATTTATTTTCATCTGTATCCATATTTTTTAGAGCGTATTCGCAAGCCTGTAAAACAAAGCTGGAGAAAGTAACATCTTGGTTTGCTATGACAGATTCTATTTCTTGTATAAGGGGCAGGGGGAATCTGATTGTTTTGTTTTCGGATTCTTTTCTGTTTTGTTTTAATTGAAAAGCCATTAGAACACCTCCTATATACTTATTATATTGCATTTTGAATAAATAATAAGCATTGAATAATGCAAGTAAAATTGCATTGCAAAACATATTGCAATTTTAAAATAAATGAATTATAATGTTTATCGTAGAGATTTGTAATGAAAAGACATTATTGCTCTATAAATACATTAAATAAGGAAAGAGGAAAAAGAATGTTCTGTAAAAATTGTGGGAAAGAAAATAGCGACGGAAGTCAAGTGTGCAAATTTTGTGGGCAGAATTTGACGAGTAGCGTTACTGAAAATTCTATTGAACCTATGGTAAACACTAAAAAATCCAAAAAAGCAAAGATAGTAATTATCAGCGTAATTGTAATTTTAGCTTTGTTAGTTGGAGGTGGTTTGTTTTTTATGTTTAGAACAACGACACCTAATATAGAACAACTTAAAAGCGATTTTATCAGCGAAGTTCTTAAAGATGAAAAATACTCAATAAGTAAATTTGATGTCATAAATGAAACCGACGGTAAAAATGACAATTATAATGCTATTATTGATGTCACATATGATTATGATAATGTCGAATATCACAGACAATATGAGCTTTTCTATAAAAAATACAAGGAATGGGTTTTTGCTGATTCAAGTGATTACAACGAGGATACTTGGGAGGTAAAACCGACAACCGCACCTTCTGCTTCTGACTACACGGAAAATTGTAAGTCACAGCTTTTAAAAACAATTAAATATGACAAATTTGAACCTGTTGACAGTAAAACAACTGTAGATTTAGAAGCTAAAACAGCTACATTTGTTTACAGTGTAGAAAGCAAGACGGATATTCGAAAAATATCAGGCGAAATAAACTTTTATTATGAGTTTAATGACGAAAAAGGAGAATGGGTGTATAAGAAATTTTCATATGCCGATTCCTATAACAAAAAATACGATTTGATGAAAACATGGACTGGAAGCAGTAAACCATATTTATCGGAAAAAGATACAGATGAAGAAGTTACTTTTAAATTTGAAACTACAAAGTGTGAAGGAAAATCTGATAAAGGCGAGGGCTCTATTCAGGGTGTTTTAACTTACAACGATGAAAAACATGATTTAACAGGAACGATAAGTGATACTTCAAATAATTCGGTCACGCTTGTCCTGTATGATAAAGATGAAAAAATAAAATTTGTAATGTATATTAAGTCTGATGGAAGTACGTTAGCTGATGTAGACTTGAACTACAATCCAAATGAATTAATGTATTTTGCATTTCAGAAAACGAAATATAACGATATTGAAATGTCATTAAATTAAATTTTAAGGAGAATTAATAAATATGTTTTGCGAAAAATGTGGTAATAAAATTAGTGAAGAAGATAAATTTTGCAATGTATGCGGTGCAAGTTTACAAGGAGCACCAAGTACAAATACAAACAAAACAGAAACAATTTTTAATGACGGGAAAGAATTGTTAAAATGTTTTTTCTCTAAAAATCCAGCAGAGGTTGTAGATGAATCTAAAAATGTCAATTCATATGTTGGTGGTATATTTTTAGGAATTTCATTACTTTTATTTGCCTTTGTATCCTGCTTTAATATTACACAAAATATAAATGTGGGTTTGGGTTCAATCAATGGTGTAATAAATTCTATGGTATCTAATGTTTTAGGTAGTTTCGGCGATAAAGTAAATGATTATTTACCTGACTTAGAAATATCGCCTATAATGGGTTTGGTTATACCGTATTTAATTTTTGCAGTAATTATTTCGGCAGTTGTTCTGGGAATATTTTATGCCACACTAAAGATAAGAAAAATATCCGCCCCATCATTCAAATGTAGTTTAAATATGTTAGGTGCTACAAGTTTACCTATTACAACAGCATTGATATTAAATATAATTTTGGGCTTAATATTTCCACAGTCAACAATATTGATTTTTGTGATAGGTGTTTTGATGTCAGCATTTTTGGTTTATGAAATGATAAATTCATTTACTGACAGCGAGTATAAACCAATAATAGAAATGGCGATTATTGTGACGATTGTTCTTTTAATAAGCTTAATTTTGTTAAATACTACGGTTCACCAAATTGCTGATACTTTTCAAAATTCACTTGTAAGTGAATTAAGTCAAAAATACGGTGACGGAGCAAATTCATTAAGCAAACTTTTCAGTTATCTATTTTGATATAAAAGTTAAAGCCGACAGCGAAAACAAGTAGCTGTCGGCTTTTTTGTTTGGGTGGGTGGAGGGAATAAAGATACAAGGGAAGCATTTCTGCTTCCCTATATTTTTTAAAATTATCGTAATACAGGAATATTGTTTTCGACATGATTATATTTTTCAGAACCGAACATATCACGGATTTCATCAAGCGTTAATTCTCGTTTGCTTTTCTTGCGGTACGGCTCTGTGTGGTAATACCAAGCCTGTTTTTTGTGAGCGTATCGGAATTTTAATTCTTTCAACACTTCTTTGTGTGCTTTGGTGTTTCCCGATACCCACAACCAAGTACCGCAAATTTCAACTTCAATGTCCGAAAGGCTTGTAAGCACATTGATTATATTTATAAATTCCTGCGGTGTTTCCGTTGTTTCTTTGGTGTAGGTTTCGCCCTCTGAATTTGTATGTATATTTTTCAGGCGTTCCCACAAAATCTCATATTCGTTTTGCATTACCTTAAATTCTTCTGTATCACCGCCTAAATCGGGGTGAAGCTGTTTAGCTAATCTTCTGTATTCCTTTTTGAGGTCTTCTGCTGTGTTACAGTTTGTAAAGTATTTCATAATGGTTTCTCCTTTGAAAGTTAATTTCGATTAAAATTTATATTCGGTAATTCTGAATTGGTGGGCTTTTAATAAGTCCGATTTAGATATTCACGCTGTATTTTTCACTCCTTTCTGATTTTTTATATTCGTTTAAATCGTCATCGTATGGGCTTTATGAGCATTAAAAGCGTAGCGAAATTTCATAAGTCAAGAAGCAAGTTTACGATACGCCGTAGGGCAATTCTTTACTTATAAAATAAGCGTAGCAAAATGTGAAATTAAAGCCTACGGTGACGATTTGAATATAGAAAACAGTTAAGGCTTGTGAGCGTGAATATCGGCAAAAATCGGACAAAAAATAACGCTATGGCAAAATAGCCATAGCGAACCTTATAATAATAAACCGCTAACACAGATTTTCGTAAGCAGTTTGTTTTTTTAGAACAATGGTATGAATTCGGAACAAGCCCATTCTTCCTTTCTATTTATCATTTCTTTGTTATCTAAATTTTCCATTGTTGTTTAATTTTGTTTAGTTGTTTCCTTGATATCTTCTGGTATTAATTTAATTTCTGAAGAATGATTTTGAAAGTTGCTTGATGCCAAAAATTCTTTTATTTTTTGAAACTTATCTTCTGGTATAAGTACATATTCCTTTGGTACAGGTTCCTTATATTTTAATTGGTTAATATCATTGATCAAACCGCTTGAAGTTATAAGTTTTTCTCCTCTTCTGAGTAATTCGGACATACTATTTGCAACTAAAAAGTCATAGAAATTACTATCCATTGTTATCTGTAAAGCAGTATTATTTGTTTGTAAAATTTCTTGATTGATAGAAAATGATACCCAATCCGTTGTTATTTGTTCAAAATGATTTAACATATTTTTTAATACATCAAATTTGAACTTGGATATTCCTTTAATATAATCAGGATTAATGTTATATTCATCGTGAAGAAATTGTAATAATTCTTTTGGTATCTTCAAAAATTTTTTGTATTTAGATAATAATGTGTTGTCAGCAAGAAAATTGAATCCCATATAATTGTTGATTTTCTCTATTAATTCGTTTTGATTTATATTATGTTGAGCACATATATAATCGATTATCTCTCCAAACCTATCATTTTCATTTTTGGTGGAATATGATTTATTTTTAGAATTATTTCTTGTATTATTTGGCATAAAATCACCTCAAACAGTATTATGCATTAGTATAACACTTTTTTTAGCGTAGTCAATGAAAATTTATTGAAAAAACTACAAATTGTTGTCATCGACATATGCAAAGTTTCGCATTATTATAAAGGTGTAATCGATTACAAAATCACAAAAGAATTGGAGATAAGATTATGGATGTTATAAACAGACTTAAATTTGATCCTAAATGTATAGGGTCTGACTTAATGGCATTGTCTGTTAAGCCTGTGTATCTGTACGAGAATGGAAAAAGAGTTTCTGATGAAGTAGTTTCATTTAAATATGAAATTCTTTGTCCAGTACTTGGTTATGAAAAACTTGCGGTGAAAGTTGATGCTTCTGCCAAACAATTGGATGTAAGCGAAGATAACCCTTTGGAAGTAGAACTTATTGGTTTAGAAATGTCGCCAGTATGGACGCCAAACGGTTACATAGTAAGAGCTACAGCTAAAGAAATTAAAGCGGTTGGAAAAACTGAATAATAATTCTATTAGTAGCGGTAGTCGGCGAACACGCATTAGCGTGTTTCAGCCGACTATGGCTGTGCCTAAAGGGGAAGTATTACCCTTTAGGCACAAATGTCACAAGCGAGGTGAGAATAATTAGCAGAGATATTCAATGCCGTAAATGGCTTTTAACTATTAACAACCCTGACGAGCATAATTTTAGTGAAAGTGAAATTGAAAATATTCTAAATACTTTCAAATTTAGATATGCTTGTCTGTCAAGAGAGATTGGCGAAAATGGAACACCGCACATCCACTTGTTTATTTATGCTAAAAGCAGAATTCGTTTTTCAACAATTAAAAAGCGATTTCCTACGGCTCATATTGATAAAGCCTATGGTTCTGTGGTTGACAACATTGCTTACATAACAAAAACAGGAAAATGGGAAAACACAGACAAAGCCGAAACAAGCGTTGAAGGTAGTTTTAAAGAATACGGAGAAGCTCCTTCAGCTCTTGAAGAACATTCCCCTGAATTATCTCAAATCCTTGATGATATTGTTTCGGGTATGTCAACAAGTGAAATTATAACCGAATATCCACAACATATTTTCAGGGTAAATGCTATTGATACTGTACGACAAACTTTTCTCGCTGATAAGTATAGGGAACGTATGCGTAGCGTTTGTGTGACTTACATACACGGTGCAAGCGGTGTCGGAAAAACAAGAGGAATTTATAAACACTTTTCTGCGGAAAGCATATGCAGAATAACATCTTATTCTAAAAACGGTGTTAAATTTGATTCGTACTGCGGACAGGATGTTTTAGTTTTTGAAGAATTTGCTTCACAAATACCTATAGAGGAAATGCTTAATTATTTAGATGTTTATCCGCTGATGTTACCTGCACGTTATACGGATAAAGTGGCTTGTTACACAAAAGTGATAATTACAAGCAATTTACCTTTAAATAAGCAGTATGTAAATGAACAAATCGAAAAACAGAAAACCTACAATGCTTTTTTACGCCGTATAAATTATGTGATTGAGTATGATAAAAAGGGTAATGTAAAGAAGAAAACATTACATAAGGAAGTGAGTTTAGATGAAAAAGATACTTAATCAAATAAATCCTATACGAATATTAACAGGTTTTAGAAACATTTGGCATAAGAAAAGGAAAGCACTTTTACCTATTGCCTTTATTTTATCCGCATATATGCTTTGGAATTTTGTAAAGACGAGCATATATAAAATTGGCTTTTCTCAATTATCAGATATTTTGTTATGGATATTTAGTTTAATAATGATATTTGTTACTATTATCGGCACATTGCTGATTATCTCAATGTTAGGTACTCCTTTATCGGCAAAAAGAGTTGAAAAATGTCTTTTGGGCGTTGGATTCAAAGATAAATCTGGGGAAACACCGATTTTATTGTCAAGGTATAAAGAAGCAAAAGCAGAAGTATTTGAATTTTATTCTCCTACAATACCAATTACCGAATACGAGAAAAAGCGTTCTGATATTGAAACCGCACTTAATGTTCGTATAGTAAGCATTGAATCAGGAAAAGACTTTCAGCATGTGTTTATAAAAACAGTGACAGCGAACAAAGAATTTCCGCAAATACTTATGTGGGAAAATAAATATTTATCCGAAAAGGAAAGTGTTTTGTTACTTGGAGAAAGTCAGCTTGATAAGGTAATGACAGATTTAAAGGTAACTCCGCATATTTTAATAGGCGGTAGTTCAGGTTCGGGAAAATCTGTTTTGCTAAAACTGGTTCTAATGCAATGTGTTGAAAAAGGTTTTGAAATTTACATAGCTGATTTTAAAGGCGGAGTGGATTTTTACGGAATATGGAAAAGGAAATGCAATATAATTACTCAACAGGAAAAACTGATAAACTGCCTTGAATACATTGTAGAAGAACTTAACAGCCGTAAACAGTTATTTATTGATTGTGAGTGTGCTAACATTGAACAATACAATAAACTGACTGATTGTAATTTTCACAGAATAGTTTTTGCTTGCGATGAAATTGCAGAATTGCTTGATAAAACAGGGCTTGATAAAGAAAGCAAGGTTCAGATTGCAAAAATTGAGAGTTTGTTATCAACAATAGCAAGGCAAGGCAGAGCCTTTGGAATACACTTGATTTTAGCTACTCAAAGACCTGATGCCGATATTCTCAAAGGTCAGATAAAAAATAATATCGACTTTAGAATTTGCGGTAGGGCTGACAAGGTGCTTTCTCAGATTATTCTTGATAACCCTGACGGAGCGGAGAAAATTCCAAAGGACAAGCAAGGCGTATTCCTTACAAATACAGGTGTGCTGTTTAAGGCTTATTATTTTGATGATAGCGAATGGTGATTATATGAAAAAATTATGTGATTATGGAGAGGTGCTGACGGTTAAAGATGTTCAGAATATTTTAGGTATAGGCAGAAATGCCGTATATACAATGCTTAAAAACGGAACGCTGAAATCCAAAAGAATCGGCACTAAATACATAATTCCAAAGAAGAGCATACAAACATATTTGAATAGCTGTTTTTAGCAAAAAATCTTGAAAGAGCCAACTGTAAATGGTATTATTATATCAGTTATGGTTGGCTCTTTCGGAAAGGAAAGTAATGAATAAGAATAGAGTCAATGGAAGCATAGTTGAGAAAAACGGAATTTGGTATGCTCGATTATATGTAACTGATGAAAACGGAAAAAGAAAGCAGATTTGGCGTACAACAAAACTGCCTGTTAAAAATAATAAGAGAAAGGCAGAAGCGTTTTTGCAAGATCTTATTGAACAGTACAGCAAGGAGTGTAAAACCTTCTATAGTGAAATTACTGTTGCAGATTATTTTGAATTGTGGCTGAACGATATTAAATCAGAAGTAAGACCCAATACTTACCGAAATTACAAAGGAAATATGGAAAAGCATATTATCCCATATTTTCGTGAAAAAGGTATACGATTACAGGAACTAAAACCTTGCGATTTAACGGCTTACTACAAATTTAAAAATAATACAAACAGTAAACTTGAAAAAGCTGAACCGCTTTCTCCTCGCACAATACAGCACCATCATCAAAATATTTCAAAAGCACTGAATGACGCTGTGGAAAAGGGTTACATAAATTTTAATCCTGATGTTAGTTCCAAAAGACCAAAGTTGAAAACTTTTAATGCAAAGTTTCTCAATCAAAAACAGATTAACAATATGCTGACGGCTATTGAGAACGAAATAATTTATTTGCCTGTTTTACTGTGTTCGATATATGGATTGAGAAGAAGTGAAGTTTTGGGCATTAAGTGGAGTTGTGTGGATTTTGAAAATAACACCATTCATATTTGCGAAACTTTACAGCAAAGCACAAAGGAACTTACTGGCGAATCAAACTATACCGATGATACTAAAAATGCAAGCAGTAACAGAACAATGCCGTTAATTCCTGTTATAAAAGAAAAACTTCTTGTTCAAAAGCAATGGCAGATTGAAAACAAGAAGGAATTTGAAGAATTGTATTCTGATAGTGATTTTGTATTTACGCACGAAAACGGTTCAGTTATGACACCGAATTATTTAACGAAAAATTTTCGTAAAATAGCTGACAGTTTGGGCTATTACGGTTTGCGTTTGCACGATTTAAGGCATAGTGTGGCAAGTAATTTGCTTAATAAAGGTTTTTCTTATGTCCAAACAGCTGAATGGTTAGGACACAGTAATCCGTCAACTACTTTTCGCTTTTATGCTCATGTTGATAAAACTTCTAAAATTGCAATAGCTTCTGATTATGAACAGATTTTTAGAGAAGAAAAAAGTCGAAAAGTTGTAGAAAAATCAGCCAAAATTGTAGAAATCAATAGCTACAGGGCAAATTTGAAAATCCTTGATAAATAACAAAAACACCTCAAAAACGGCTTGCGTATCGCCTTTTTGAAGTGCTTTTAAATGGCAGGGGCAGAAGGACTTGAACCCTCGGCACGCGGTTTTGGAGACCGCTGCTCTACCAACTGAGCTATACCCC
>ERZ833822.1761-NODE-1761-length-16126-cov-2.800448_pt1 | contig 16126 bp, 11 predicted proteins | sample MGYA00519913_ERZ833822 | MGnify/ENA primary metagenome ERZ833822 (study PRJEB31850, sample SAMEA3708746) | human gut metagenome | biome: human gut; feature: human-associated habitat; material: faeces | place: China | collected 2014 ... | reverse complement strand
ACCTGCACGGTTCAGAGACGAAAAATATGCAAAACGGCCAAAAAGCCGGGAGGTGGTCTCCCGGCTTGTGGTCAGGTAAAGCGGCGTTGGCCCCGCCTACTCAGCTGTTTCCGAATTCAGAAAAGAAGCGGTCATGGATGGCCTGGACTGCCCGGTCAGCGTCCCGCTCGTCCACCAGGACGGATACCTTGATCTCGCTGGTGGAGATCATGCTGATGTTGATCCCGGCACTGGACAGTGCCTCAAACATCTTACAGGCCACGCCGGAGTTGTTCACCATGCCGGCTCCCACGATGGAGACCTTGGCCACCTGGGTGTTCACCTCGATGGACTGGAAGCCGATGTAGTCCCTATTCTCCTCCAGGATGGCTCTGGCCTCCTCCGCGTCGCTCCGGGCCACGGTGAAGCTGATGTCCTTGCTGCTGTTGCGGCCGATGGACTGAAGGATGATGTCCACATTGATCTTCTTCTTGGCCAGCAGGGAGAAGATCTTAAAGGCGATGCCCGGCGTGTCCTCCAGGCCCACCAAAGCCAGACGGGCTACATTCTTATCCTTTGCCACACCGCTAACGTGGGTCTTTTCCATGGTCTTGACAACCTCCTTGACTTTTGTACCAGGTTTTCCAGAGAAGCTGGAGAGGACCTCCATATTCACGTTATACCGTTTCGCCATCTCCACCGAGCGGTTGTGGAGGACCTGCGCCCCCAGGCTGGCCAGCTCCAGCATCTCATCGAAGGTGATCTCCTCCAGCTTCCGCGCCCCCTGCACACTGCGGGGGTCGGCGGTGTAGACGCCGTCCACATCGGTGTAGATCTGGCACAGGTCGGCGTGGAGCGCGGCCGCCAGGGCCACTGCGGATGTGTCCGAGCCGCCCCGGCCCAGGGTAGTCACGTCGCCATACTTGTTAATGCCCTGGAAGCCAGCCACCAGCACAATCTTTCGCTTATCCAGCTCGGTCTGGATGCGCTCAGTCTGGATGCGCTTGATGCGCGCCCCGCCATAGGCGGAGTCGGTGTTCACACCGGCCTGCCAGCCGGTGAGCGAGACCACCTGATAGCCCATGGCCTCGATGGCCATGGCGCACAGAGAAATGGAGATCTGTTCCCCCGTGGCCAGCAGCATATCCATCTCCCGCTTGGACGCATGGGGGTTGATCTCCGCCGCCTTGGCGATCAGATCATCGGTGGTATCCCCCTGGGCGGAGAGCACCACCACCACACTGTGCCCCTTGCGATAGGTCTCTGTGATGATCCGGGCCACGTTGCGCACGCGGTCCGCGTTGGCGACAGAGCTGCCGCCGAATTTTTGTACAATGAGTGCCATATATCGTTTCCCTCCAACGGTTGATCAAGACGCAGATTTCCGGTCCGGCTCCCGCCGGTCCATCCATCCTATGCACACTGCGACCGACAGGCCAGGGTCACAGGATGCGGAACAGGGAGTCCACTTCCACGCCGGCCAGACGGTCCCGCAGCTGGGGCTCAGTCATTGGGGCGGTGAGGAAGGCGGCCTCGCCGGCGGGTGCGCCGCTGCGGGCCAGGGGCTGAAGCTCGCCGCAGGCCAGACGGGCCTGGTCCATGGAGATCTGCGCCCGAACGTACCACCGGGAGGTCAGCAGGTCGGAGGACACCACCAGGTCGGGTGCTCCGGGTCCCCACTGGTTCCGGTGATCCCGGTGGGTGTCCCGGGCAATATCCATCACATCGGCCACCACAGCGGAGGCGGTGGGCAGCTTGCCCGCGCCGCGGCCGTAGAACATCACATCGCCCACGGCGTTTCCGGTGACCGCGATGGCGTTGAACACATCCTCCACACCGGCCAGGGGGTTCTCACAAGAGACCAGGTGGGGGGCCACAAAGGCGCACACCTTGCCCTCCGGCTCCCGGATGGCCCGGCCCAGCAGCTTGATCTTATAGCCGCAGGAGTCAGCATAGGCCACATCGGCCAGGCTCACTCCCCGGATGCCCTGGGTGGGAACCTGGTCGGGATAGACGTGCTGCCCAAAAGACAGGGCGGCCAGGATGCAGGTCTTGCGGCAGGCGTCGTGACCGTCCACGTCGGCGGTGGGGTCCTGCTCGGCATAGCCGTTGGCCTGAGCCTCCTTCAAAGCCTGGTCGAAGGTGAGTCCCGCCTTGATCATCCGGGTGAGGATGTAGTTGGTGGTGCCGTTGAGGATACCGGTGACCTGATCCACCTCATTGGCGGCCAGGCAGGCATTCAGGGGCCGCAGGATGGGGATTCCACCGCCCACGCTGGCCTCGAACAGATAGCTGACGCCGTGCTCCTTGGCCAGCTGCAGCAGCTCATAGCCGTGGGTGGCTACCAGCTCCTTGTTGGCCGTGACCACGCTCTTTCCGGCCTTCAGGGCACGGGTGGTGTAGTCCAGGGCAGCGCCTACACCGCCGATGGTCTCCACCACGATGCCCACCTCGGGGTCATGCTCGATCGTAGAGAAGTCCTTGACAAACAGATCCTTGTACGGGCCCTCAAAAATATCCCGGGCCCGCATGATGTATTTCAGCCGGACCTGGTTGTTCACCCGTCCATCGATCAGTCCGCTGTTCTTGGTCAGCACCTCAGCCACACCGGAACCCACAGTCCCGAAGCCCAAAATCGCTATATTTACCATTCCGTTCACCTCATTCTGCATCTGCCGGCCATCTTAACCGGCCAGGATCTCGCATTTCAGCACACCCGGACTGCCCGCCGCCGCGTTCAGCATATCCTCCAGCGAGCGCTGGAGGGCAGAGGTCTCCGCCGTGATGGTCACCACCGCGCAGCCGTTGACCGGGATGTTCTGATTGATGGTCAGGATGTTGACCCCCGTTCCGGCAAAGACATTGAGCAGTCCGGACAGGATCCCCGGCTCATCCTTCAGCATCGTCTGAAAGGTGACGATCCTTCCATGGAGCATATCGTTGAAGGGACGCACCGCGTCCTTGTACTTGTAATAGGCACTGCGGCTGATGCCCACAGCCTGAGCTGCCCGGTTCACCGTGGTCTCCTCGCCTGTCTCCAGAAGGCGCTTGGCCTCCGCCACCTTGCGGAAGATCTCCGGCATGGCAGAGGCCTCCACAATAAAGTATCCTGCCGTCTGTTTCATAGTGCCTCCTCCATTCCGCGCCACTTTGTCCGCCCGCTGCGGCCATTTGTTTTTGTACTGCGGTCTATTTTAGCATATCTTTCACAGGGATGCAACGGCGAAACACATTCCACGTATAGATTTTCCTGGGAAAGCACAGGTGATATTTGTCGTTTTTTCACAACACGGTGAAGGAAAACACAGCGGGAGGAGCCTTCGCTCCTCCCGCCGAGAGGTTCAGTAGCCGTAGGGCACTCCGGTATCCGGGTTAATCAGCGCCCCATCTCCGCCGGAGTTCTCCGGATCCGGCGGCAGCGCCGGGTCGTCTGTACCCGGTTCGCTGGGCTCCTCCGGCGCTCCGGGCTCCGGCTCCTCCGTGCTGGGCTCATTGGAGTGCACGGTGCAGCTCTGCCCTCCCGCGGCCGCCAGATAGGCGGAATAGAAGGCACTGCTGTCCCTGGCTACGGCGCCGCCCACGCTCTCCCGGTCCAGATTCAGATAGCACAGGGTACGCACGCTCACCTCCGGACAGAAGGGGCCTGCCGCCCGGTAAAAGCCTGTAAACTCTCCGTTGGCGTCCAGGATGGGATCATCCACGCATACCCGCACCATCGAGTTGGAGCCCTCCTCCAAAGAGTGGCAGCTGCACACGAAGGAGGGGCGGTCCTCCGGGAACACATAGCCGGTGGCGATGCGTGAGCTCCCTCTGGCGTCATACTGACAGGCCTCAATGGCCTCTCCGCCGCAGTCCATGCAGTAGGAGACGCTGACCAGGCCGCTGACCTGGGGGAACTTCCGGTCCGCCAGCCCCTCATGGATGGGGGTCATCACTTTTTTGAACACCTGGGCCGCGGGATTGCCCGGGGCGGGGACCCGCTCCGGCGTCTCATAGCCCACCCAGACTGCCGCAGTGTAGTAAGGGGTATAGCCCACGAACCAGCGGTTGTCCTTGGTATCCGTGGTACCCGTCTTACCAGCGGTGGTCATGCCGCTGATCCGGGCCTCCGTGCCGCCGCCGCTGGTCACCACGTTGGTGAGCATGGAGTTGATATAGTAGGCGGTGGTGTCCTTGACCGCCACCGAGTCCTCCCGGGTGTTGTCCAGGATGACCTCTCCCTTGCTGTTTTCCACCTTGGTATAGGTGCGCGCCTGGCGGTAGACGCCCCCGTTGGGGAACACGGAGAAGGCGTTGGCCATGTCCCGGGTGCTGACGCCATCGGTCAGACCGCCCATAGCCAGGGGGGCGATGCCGATGTCCCCCTTCACCTCGCCGTTCACCATGCGGCCGCTCTCCAGCGGCAGGTGAAAGCGCTGGGTGGCAAATTCAAACGCCTTGGCCGGGGTCACCTGGGCCACCGTGCGCACTGCCACCGTGTTATAGGAGTCCTCCACTGCCTGATTCACCGTCACCTGGCCCCGGTAGACGCCATCCACGTTCACCGGCCACGCCTTGCCGCCCAGCACCTGATAGGGGTAGTCGGGCATGACGGTGATGGGGCTCATCAGGCCCATCTCAATGGCCGGGGCATAGGCGGACAGGGGCTTGATGGAGGAACCGGGCTGCCGCTTGGCGTTGGTAGCCAGGTTCAGGCCCCGGTTGATCTCCTTCTCACCGATCCGGCCCACCAGGGCGGCGATGTCCCCGGTCTCGTTGTCAATGATGGTGATGGCCGACTGAAGGCGCTGGCCCGTGCTCTTGGAGACATAGTTCAAAAGCTCCTCGTCCCCATAGACGGCCTCCGCCTTTTTCTGGACCTCCGGGTCGATGCAGGTGTAGATCCGCAGGCCTCCGCTGGCCAGCATCTGGCTGGCCACCTTGTCGGAGTAGTCGTACTTTTCCTTCAGATCCTTGATTACGTCGGAGATGACCTGCTCCTCGTACCAGGAGTAGATGTTCTCCGGGCTCTCCGAGTCGCCGCTGGAGCCCGCCTCCATACCCACAAAGACCAGCTCCTGGGCCACCGCCTGATCGTGCTCCTCCTGGGTGATGTACCCCTCCTTGAGCATCTGGTTCAGAATGAGCTCCTGGCGGTACTTGTTCCACTGCTTGGCGTCCCACAGCTCCCCCTTGCTGTTGGCCACCTTGGCCAGGGAGTACGGGCCGTATTTGGAGGGGTTATTGGTGATGGCAATGAGGCTGGCACACTCGGCCAGGGTCAGCTCAGACACCGGCTTTCCGAAATATTTTTCGGCGGCAGCCCCCACACCCTCGCAGCCGGCGCCCAGGGGGATGACATTCAGATACCACAGCAGCGTGGTGTCCTTGTCATAGTTCCGGTCAAACTCCAGCGCACGGAAGATCTCCGTCACCTTCCGCTTCACCGTGGTCTCATTGTCCTCCGTCAGGTTCTTGATGAGCTGCTGGGTGATGGTGGAGCCGCCCTGGATGTCTCCGCCGGTGAACATACTGAACACCGCCTGGGCGGTGCGCCACCAGTCCACCCCGTTGTGCTTCAGGAAGCGCCGGTCCTCAATGGCGATCGCCGCATTTTTCAGATCCTCCGGGATCTCCTCATACTCCACCCACTGGGAGCTGATGGAGGTGAGCACCTGTCCCAGCTCCTGATACTGGCCGCTGTCATCCTCATAGTACATCACGCTGTTTTCCCGCAGGGTGACGTCCCCCAGGTCCAGCGAAGCCTTCGGGAGGATGACCGTCCGGACGTAGACCGCCCCGAAGCAGCACAGGATGGCCCCGGTGGTCACGGCGATGAGCAGCAGGGTACCGATCACCCGCAGTGCCAGTCCGCCCCGGCCGCGCCCCTTTTTCGGGCGGCGGGGCCCGTCTCCGGACCGCTGGCCGGAGCCGCTGCGGGACCGGGGCCGGCGTTCCTCCCCGGAAGCGTAAGAAGAATAGTTTTGTTCAGACACAGAAATCCCTCCGAACCTGCGGCGCTGCCGGCTTCCGGCGCGCCCAATGTCCATGGTGATGGTCGGTTTTGATCTCCCCCAGGAGCGCGGCTCTTCCCTGGAAAGGAACTGGCACACACCTCTGGCGGCAAAAAATCAGTATATATTATACCATATTTTGCGTTTTTGTCCATCCTGGGTTTTCTCCACCTCCATCCTCTGTCACAGAGAGACGTTTTTCCCTTGAGCAGCCCGTTGGAATATGGTATACTGGACCCGAGCCCGGGCCTGCCCCGGACCCTGTGTGTGGGCCGATCCGGCCAAACCAACTCTTCCAGCCCCGCCCGAAGGCATCCGCGGACACGGCGGGACCGCAGCGCGGCGGGAGAGCTGGAAAACAACTTAGGGGAGTGTTATCTATGAACGGTATCTTTAAGAGCCTGCCCTTCCGCCTGCTGATCGGGGTCGCGGCGGGCATCGTACTGGGCCTCTGGGCCTCCGGCTTTGCCTACGGCGGTCAGGTAATGCAGGTGGTGCTGACCCTCAAGGAGCTTCTGGGCTCTCTCATCAACTTCTGTGTCCCCCTGATCATCATCGGCTTCATCGCCCCCTCCATCACCCGGCTGAAGCAGAACGCCTCCCGGATGCTGGCTCTGGCCCTGGTGCTGGCCTACACCTCCTCGGTGTGCGCAGCCCTGATGTCCATGGCGGCAGGCTATGCCATCATCCCCGCCTTATCCATCCAGTCGGCGGCGGAGGGTCTCAACCATCTCCCTGAGCTGCTGTTCAACCTGGAGATCACTCCGGTCATGTCGGTGATGTCCGCCCTGGTGTTCTCCGTGCTGGTGGGCCTGGCCGCCACCTGGGCCAAGGCCGAGGCCGTCACCCGGATCCTGGAGGAGTTCCAGCGCATCGTGCTGGATGTCGTGACCCGCGTGATCATCCCCATCCTTCCTTTCTTCATCGCCGGCACCTTCACAAGCCTGGCCTATGAAGGCTCCATCACCCGGCAGCTGCCGGTGTTCCTCATCGTCATCCTGATCGTCATGGTGGGCCACTACATCTGGCTGGCCGTGCTGTACGGCCTGGCCGGGGCCTACTCCGGTGCCAACCCCTGGGAGGTCCTTCGTCATTATGGCCCCGCCTACCTCACCGCCGTAGGCACCATGTCCTCCGCCGCCACCCTGGCGGTGGCCCTTCGTGGGGCCCGCAAGTCCTCTGTCCTCCGCCGGGACATGGTGGACTTCGGCATCCCCCTGTTTGCCAACATCCACTTGTGCGGCTCCGTGCTCACCGAGGTGTTCTTTGTGATGACCGTCTCCAAGGTGCTGTACGGCCAGCTGCCCGCCCCCATGACCATGGTCCTGTTCTGCATCCTGCTGGGCATCTTCGCCGTGGGCGCGCCCGGCGTCCCCGGCGGCACCGTGATGGCCTCCCTGGGCCTGATCATCAGCGTGCTGGGCTTTGACGACACGGGTACGGGCCTGATGATGACCATTTTCGCCCTTCAGGACAGCTTCGGCACCGCCTGCAACGTCACTGGCGACGGCGCGCTCACCCTGATGCTCACCGGCTATGCCAAGAAGCACAACATCCAGGAGGTCCAGTCCGGGGAGATCCTGTGAACCCCGCTCCTCTCGGCTCCATATTGCTGACCTGCCCCGTCCGGGAAAAACCGGACGGGGCTTTTTCCATAACAGGGGGCCGGAGCATGACGCTCCGGCCCCGTTCTGTATCATGGTGTTACAGGGTCTCCGCCCAGCGCTCCACCGCGGCCCGCAGGAACCAGGCGCAGCCCGGGACGCTCCGGTCGTAGTAGGCGGTGAAGCGGGGGTCCTCCGTATAGAGGGCGGCCAGTCCCCAGTGCTTCCCCGGGTCGTACCGGTTCCCTGTCAGGGTCAGCCACCGCCGGTGCAGGGCGGCGATGCGCCGCCCCTCCTCCCCCTCCGGGGACAGCTTTTCCGAGACAGCGCGCTCCAGCCCCGCCCGGATCTCCTCTCCCAGGCCCGTCCAGGTCCGGTACTGCTCCTGAGTCAGGCCCATCACCGCGGCGTTGGCCTCGTCCATCTGGGCGTCGCCGTATTTCTCCCGGACCTCCCTGCCATAGAGCGCCTCGTTGCACTCCACGGCCTGACGCTTGAATACCTCAAATTTTTGTTCGTCCTGCATGATCTCGTTCCTTTCTTCCGCATGGATGGTGTCTGTGACCGACCGGATCAGCCCGTCCAGGCGGGCGCGCTCCCCCTCCAGCCGGGCCAGATGGCCCCGCAGAGCGGCCAGCCGGTCAAAGTCGGGATCATCCAGACACGCCCTAATCTGGGCCAGCTCCACCCCGAGGGCCCGGTAATACAGGATGTCCTGGAGCCGGTCCACCTGGGCCGGACCGTAGCGGCGGTAGCCGTTTTCCGCCACACGGCCGGGCTTGAGCAGACCGATCTGGTCGTACCAGCGCAGGGTGCGGGTGGTCACCCCGGACAGGCGCGCCAGCTCCTGAATGGAATATTCCATGCTGATCCCTCCTCAGCCCCCATTGTAGCGGCTGCCGTTACGGCAAGGTCAAGGGCTTTTTTCAAACTTTTTCTCGCCATCTGGATCATGTCCCTCCCAGTATAGTAGAGCGGCCCCCGCCTGTAAAATTTCTTGTAAAAACGCCGCATCTGGTGTAGGATACAAATAAAACGCCTGTACCGCCCCCGGCCCAGGCGACAGGAGGCGCTATGAAGATCCTCATCTCCCCGGCAAAAAAGATGCGGTCCGATCCGGACACCCTGGCCCCGGAGGCCCTCCCCGCCCTCCTTTCCGAGACGGAGCGCCTCCTGTCCGCCCTGCGCGCCATGACGCCCGGAGAACTCCAGGCCCTGTGGCGCTGCAGCGACACCATCGCCGCCCAGAATCTGGAGCGGCTGCGGGACATGGACCTGCGGCGGCGGCTGACCCCGGCCCTGCTGTCCTATGTGGGGCTCCAGTACCAGTACATGGCCCCCGGTGTCCTGGAACAGCGCCAGTACGACTATCTTCAGGCCCACCTGCGCATCCTGTCCGGCTTTTATGGGGTGCTGCGCCCCTTCGACGGGGTGACCCCCTACCGGCTGGAGATGGGGGCCAAGCTGGAAACAGACGGTGCGCGGGACCTGTACGGCTTCTGGGGGGACAAGCTGGCCCGGGTTCTGGAGCCCGGGGACGGGCCGGTGGTGGACCTGGCCTCCCGGGAGTACAGCCGGGCGGTGGTCCCCCACCTGCCCCGCGGCGTTCCCCTGGTCGCCTGCATCTTTGGCCGGCTCCGGCCGGACGGCCGGGTGGTGGAGCAGGGTGCTCCCTGTAAAATGGCCCGGGGCCAGATGGTCCGCTGGATGGCCGAACAGGCGGTCACCCGGGTGGAGGAGCTGCGGGAGTTCCGGGATCTGGGCTACCGCTTCTCGCCGGAGCGCTCCGACCCCGGGCGGTATGTATTTTTGAAGGAGGATGACACATGATGTTAGAGATTGGAAGCCAGGCGCCGGAGTTCACCCTGCCGGACCATAACGGGGAGCCCGTCTCCCTGTCGGATTTCCGGGGACAGACCGTGGTGCTCTATTTTTATCCCAAGGACAGTACGCCGGGCTGTACCCGCCAGGCCCGCGCCTTTGCCGACGTTCACGAGGAACTGCGGGCGCTGGGCGCGGTGGTGCTGGGGGTAAGCCGGGACTCATCGGCCTCCCACCTGCGGTTCATCCAGAAAAACGGCCTGCCCTTCCGCCTTCTCTCCGACCCGGAGCGGACCGCCCTGGAGGCCTACGGCGTGTGGCAGGAGAAGAAGCTGTATGGAAAGGTGAGCATGGGCATCGTCCGCACCACCTACCTCATCGACGGGGCAGGGATCATCCGCGCCGTCATGCCCAAGGTCAAGCCGGACCAAAACCCGGCAGATGTGCTGGCCCTGCTCCGGGCCGGAGAGGAGGCAGCCCAATGATCCGGTTTGAGTGTGACTACGCCGAGGGGGCCGCGCCCCAGCTTCTGGAGCGGCTGACCCGGACCAATCTAGAACAGACCCCCGGCTATGCCGTGGACGGCCACTGCCAGCGGGCCCGGGACCTGATCCGGGCAGCCTGCGCCGCCCCCCAGGCCGAGGTGGAGTTTCTGGTGGGCGGGACCCAGGCCAATCAGACGGTGATCTCCGCCGCCCTGCGCCCCTATCAGGGGGCCCTGTGCGCCCAGACCGGACACATCAACGTCCATGAGACCGGGGCCATCGAGGCCACCGGACACAAGGTGCTCCCCCTCCCCTCCCAGGACGGCAAGATCACTCCGAAGCAGGTGGAGCAGTTCTGCGCTGTCCACTGGGCCGACCCCACCCGGGAACACATCGTCCAGCCCGGCATGGTGTATCTCTCTCAGCCCACCGAGACCGGGCTGCTGTACACCCGGACGGAGCTGGAGGGCTTCCGGGCCGTCTGCGACCGGTATGGGATGTATCTGTACATCGACGGGGCCCGGTGCGGCTATGGGCTGGCCGCGCCGGAAAACGATGTGGATCTCACCGACCTGGCCCGGCTGACCGACGTGTTCTACATCGGCGGCACCAAGGTGGGGGCCCTGTTCGGTGAGGCGGTGGTCATCTCCAGCCCCGCCCTTCAGCGGGATTTCCGGTACTGTATCAAGCGCCACGGCGGGATGCTGGCCAAGGGCCGCCTGCTGGGCCTCCAGTTCGAGGCGCTGTTTGAGGACGGCCTGTACCTGCAGCTGGGCCGTCACGGTGTGGAACAGGCCCTGCGCATCCGGGAGGCCTGCCTCCGGCGGGGCCTCCCCCTCCACTTCGACTCCCGCACCAACCAGCAGTTCCCCGTCCTGACCCGTGCACAGCGGGAGCGGCTGGAGGAGAAGTACGCCTTCACGTTCTGGGAGCAGCTGGACGATGACCGGGCTGTGGTCCGCTTCTGCGCCAGCTGGGCCACCGACCCGGCCGCCGTGGACGCCCTGACTGCCGATCTGCTCTCCCTGCCCTGAGCCGCAATCGACAGCCCGCGCTCAAGTTGTCTCAGGAGCAGCCGATCTCCTGCTTTGCGCTCCTCTTTTGTCCTAAATATGACAGAAACCCGGCTCATGCTTGATCCATGAACCAGTTTTTTTGCCAGACTCAATCCGCTGGAATCATCTGATTCCAGCGGATTGTCTGTCGAAAAAGTCCAGCAGAAGCTGGGCTTTTTCATTTGCATGAAGCAAAATGAGGAGGCGGGAGTAATGAACGATACTGGAACGTCAGAAAATTGGTGGTACTCATATCAAAGCCAACACCAAGAAGCAGGTGAACGTCCAGCCCCCGGTGAAAGGCCGAGGCCCGCCGCAGATGCGGCGGGCCCTACATTATGTAGATACCTTGCTCATGTGGGCGGAGGCGGATTTCAGCATCAGCCGCTTGGTGCCCACGTTGTCAAAGGCGATCTCTACCAGGGCGTCTCCCCCCATCTTCTGAATGGAGAGGATCATCCCCCGGCCAAAGGCCTTGTGCTGCACCATATCCCCCTTCTGGAAGCTGGCCGCCGGAGCCGCCGGGGCCGCCGGAGCGGCAGGGCGTGCAGCCGTCCTTCTTCGCTCCTCCCCCGCCATGGCCTGGACAAAGCCGCCATAGGAGGGCTGGCTCCCGGCGTACTGAGGCCGCTGGTCGTACGGGCTGCGGCTTTCCTGGGCCGCCCGCATCCCATAGCCGCCATAGCCGGAGGTCCGGCTGGGCATACCGCCCCAGCCATCGTCCAGGAAGCTGCGGCCGGAGCGCTCCAGATGCTCCGGCGGGATCTCGTCCAGAAAGCGGGAGGGCCGGTTGGAGCTGGTGCGCCCGAACAACATCCGCTGCCCGGCACAGGTGAGGTACAGCCGCTCCTTGGCGCGTGTCATGGCCACATAGCACAGCCGCCGCTCCTCCTCCATCTCATCCTGCTCGCCGATGGCCCGGATGCCGGGGAAGATACCCTCCTCGGCTCCTACCACAAAGACCACAGGGAACTCCAGCCCCTTGGCGGAGTGCATGGTCATCATCACCACGCAGTCCTGGTCCGGATCGTGGTTGTCCAGGTCGGTATACAGGGCGATCTCGTCCAGGAAGCCCGCCAGTGACGGCTCCTCCCCCGCATTTTCCAGATAGCCGTTGATGGAGGTAAGAAGCTCCCGCACATTCTCCAGCCGGGTGCGGTCCTCCACCGTGTTCTTCGTCTCCAGCATGGCGGCGTAGCCGGTGCGCAGGATCAGCTCCTCATAGAACTGGTCCAGAGGCAGCTGGGTGAGCATGGCGGACAGCTCCCCCATCAGATTGGTGAAGACCGCCAGCTTGGCCGCCGCCCGCTCCAGCTCCGGATACATCCGGGCGTTGTCGATCACGGCATACAGAGAGCTTCCGTCCCGCCTGGCAATGGCCTGGGCGGTCTCCACCGTCCGGGCCCCGATCCCCCGGGGCGGGTTGTTGATGATCCGGGTGAGGCGCAGGTCGTCCTCCGGGTTGTTGAGGACGGCCAGGTAGGCGATCATGTCCTTGACCTCCGCCCGGTCAAAGAAGCGGGTGCCCCCGATGATCCGGTAGGGGATGCCGTTTCGCTTGAAGGCCTGCTCCAGCTGGTTGGACTGGGCGTTCATCCGGTAGAGGACCGCGTGATCCTTCCAGGGCCGGCCCTGGCTGTAATCCTCCATCACCTGCTCGGCCACATACCGCGCCTCATCATTCTCGTTCATGGCGGTGTACAGGTGGAGCTTCTCCCCCTCCCCCGCCCGGGTCCACAGCTCCTTGCCCTTGCGCCCCTGGTTGTTGCGGATGACAGCGTTGGACGCCTCCAGGATGTGCCGGGTGGAGCGGTAATTCTCCTCCAGTCGGATGGTGCGGCAGCCGGGGTACTGCTTCTCAAAAGAGAGGATGTTCTCGATGGTGGCCCCCCGGAAGCGGTAGATGGACTGGTCATCGTCGCCTACCACGCAGAAGTTTTCGTACCCTCCCGCCAGGGTGGAGGCCAGGAGATATTGCAGGTTATTGGTGTCCTGGTACTCATCGATCAGTACATAGCGGAATTTTCTCTGATAATACTCCCGTACGTCATCAAATTGTTGGAGCAGGCGCACGGTGTGGAGGATGATGTCGTCAAAGTCCAGCGCGTTGGCCTCCCAAAGGCGGCGCTGGTACTCCACATAGACCTGGGCGATCCGGGTCAGACGGTAGTCCCCTGCCTTCTCGCACTCAGCCAAATACTGGTCGGCCAGCTTCATGGCGTCCTTGGCCCGGGAGAGATAGCCCAGCACCGTCCGGGGCGGAAACTGCTTCTCGTCCAGATTCAGGTCCTTCAGGCAGTCCTTAATGACCCGCAGGGAGTCGTCCGTATCGTAGATGGTGAAGGAGGAGGCGAAACCCAGCCGCTCGATGTCCCGGCGCAGGATACGCACACAGGCCGAGTGGAAGGTGGAGGCCCAAATATCCTCCGCCCCCGGTCCCAGCAGGGCGGCCAGGCGGTCCTTCAGCTCCCCGGCCGCCTTGTTGGTAAAGGTGATGGCCAGGATGGACCAGGGGACCGCCGGATCCAGGCGGCACAGCCGCTCCTGCCGTTCCCTGTCCCCCTGCCCCGTGGCGGCGTATCCCTCCAAAAAGGTCAGGTCGTCCCCGGTCACCCACTGGGGGACCTCCGGACTGTCGGAGCCCCGGCCATATTTCATCAGGTTGGCGATGCGGTGGATGAGCACGGTGGTCTTACCGCTCCCCGCCCCGGCCAGCAGAAGCAGCGGCCCCTCGGTGGCCAGCACCGCACGCTGCTGCTCCGGGTTCAGCCGGGCAAACTCCCGGGCGATGGCCGCCCGGCGCGCCTTACAAAATCGAAGTTCCTGTTCGTGGTCCAGCATGGTATCTCTCATTCCTTCATCCAGTGTGGTATCGTCCCATTGTACCCGAAAAGGGGCCTGCGGTCAACCGCGGCTCCCTCAGGGCCGGCACATGGTCAGTCCGATGCGCCCCCGCTTTTCCTCCACATCCACCACCCAGACAGTGACCACATCTCCCACGGCCAGCAGCTCGGAGGGGTGCTTCACCCGGCGGGGCAGGCGGCTGATGTGAACCAGGCCGTCCTGGTGGACGCCGATGTCCACAAAGACGCCGAAGTCGATGACATTTCGGACGGTGCCCTGGAGCTCCATCCCCGGCTTCAGGTCCTTCAGCTCCATCACATCGGTGCGGAGAATGGGGGCGGGCAGCTCATCCCGGGGGTCCCGTCCGGGCTTCATCAACTCCCGGATGATGTCCGCCAGGGTGGGGGCGCCCGCGCCGCAGATCTCCGCCAGCCGGTCCAGTCCGATGGCCTCCGCCCGGGTCTTCAGCTCCTCCAGCCCGCCTGTCTCCACGTCTGTCTGGGTATAGCCGCAGGCGGCCAGCAGCTTTTCCGCCGCGCCATAGCTCTCCGGATGGACGCCTGTGTGGTCCAAAATAGAGGGACTCTCCGGCACCCGGAGGAAGCCGGCGCACTGCTCGTACGCCTTGGGACCCAGCTTGGGCACCTTCAGCAGCTGCTTCCGGGTGGTGAAGGCCCCGTGCTCCTCCCGGTACCTCACCAGATTCCGGGCGGTCGCGGCTGTAAGACCGGACACCCGCTGGAGCAGGGAGGGCGACGCGGTATTCGCATCCACTCCAACAGCATTGACGCAGTCCTCTACCACGCCGTCCAGCGCCTCTCCCAGGCGGGCCTGGGGCATATCGTGCTGATACAGTCCCACGCCGATGGCCTTGGGGTCGATCTTCACCAGCTCGGCCAGGGGATCCTGGAGCCGCCGGGCGATGGACACGGCGCTTCTCAGGTTCACATCGTACTCTGGAAACTCCTCGGCGGCCAGCTTGCTGGCGGAGTACACCGACGCCCCCGCCTCGCTGACGATCATATAGCTCAGCCCGCCCCCCAGGCGGCGGATGAGCTCCACGGCCGCCTGCTCCGTCTCCCGGCTGGCCGTTCCATTGCCGATGGCGATGTGCTCCACCTCGTGCTTCCGCACCAGCTGGGACAGCCGGGTAATGGCCTCCTCCCTCTGCCGCGGACCGTGGGTGGGGTAGACCACCGCGGTGTCCAGCACCTTTCCGGTGCCGTCCACCACCGCCATTTCCGCGGACTCACAGAGACGGAGAAACGCGGGCGATGGCGGGATTTCGAGAACCGTATGCGGGGCCGCCATGGAAAGGCGTGTATTGAGTCCGAGGCTCAGGCAGAGCATCTGGAGCCGGACAGCCAGCTCAGGGGATGAGAGGACAAGCCGCACAAGGCCGTTTTTTCTGTCCCGTTCTCCCTTCCGGTCGGCGATGCGGGCCAGAAAGAGAAGCCGGCTTTCCCTGCTCCTTCCGAAAAGACCGGCGCGTGTGCGTGAGGACGCCTTTCCGCCGTCACGCGGAAGAAATTCCGCGCCTGCCGGCTGCCTCCGGCTGAGGCGGGCGTGCCCCGCGTATCCGCAGCGTTTTTCCTGGGGCAGGACCACGTCCAGCATCCTCCCTCCGGCGAACGAAAGGTGTGCCCATCCGCCACTGTTCCGGCGGCGGTTCAGGAAGAGCAGGGGGAGAAAACCATCGGCCGAGGAGGAAAAGACGGCCACACCCCTTTCCCGCAGATCAATCTGCTCTGTATCCCCTGAGACGCGGCTTCCGAGCCGTTTTTTTAAAAGCCTGAACAGGGCCGCGGCCGGAAGGACGAAGGGCGTACGCGCGCTCAGGACCGGGATGAGGAAGGTGCCCGTTGACCATCCTGCGAGTCCCGTGACACCGCAGCGCAGGGGAAAAGACTGCGCGCCTGCTTCGTTTTTCTGCGTGGAACTCACCAGGACAGTCTGCTTCATCGTGCAGGAACCTGTGGAAAATTTCATGCGGCTGAACCTCCGGCCCTGATTCCATTAAGAGAGGACTGAGGGCCTTTTTGAGGTGAAGGCGTAAACCGTCGGCGACGGCCTGCCAGAGAAGAGCCGGGGCGGGGGCTCCCCGGCAGCCAGTTTATTAAATCGTTCTCATAATAGAACGTTTTACAAATTGGGAAAAAACCGTTTCCCCGGAGTGGGGCAGGTACGGGGGGATATACCTTCGAAGGAGCCGGATTCCTGAAACTGGGGGAAAATGGCAGAGAAAAAGTTCCGTCTGCGCTTCCCGCAGTGAAAGCGGGGATTACATACTAATCACAAAAAAATTCGTCAATAATAATCTGAAAATTTTTTCATAAAAAATTCAG
>ERZ833822.1741-NODE-1741-length-16403-cov-4.923538_pt1 | contig 16403 bp, 7 predicted proteins | sample MGYA00519913_ERZ833822 | MGnify/ENA primary metagenome ERZ833822 (study PRJEB31850, sample SAMEA3708746) | human gut metagenome | biome: human gut; feature: human-associated habitat; material: faeces | place: China | collected 2014 ... | reverse complement strand
GTTTAATAACCTAATTAAAAACAAATCTATCATGAGACAAAAAATCAGAAATAAATTTCAGGAGTTATTCTCAATAGAAGGTAGCGTATATGCATCTCCAGGCCGTATTAACCTGATTGGCGAACATACCGATTATAACGGCGGTTTCGTATTTCCAGGGGCTATCGACAAAGGCATGATTGCCGAAATCAGACCGAACGGAACAGGTAAAGTCCGTGCTTTCTCTGTTGACCTGAACGACTACGCCGAATTCGGTCTGAACGAAGAAGACGCTCCGAAAGCAAGCTGGGCAAGGTATATTTTCGGTGTTTGCCGCGAAACCATCAAACGTGGCGGACAGATCCAAGGATTCGATACCGTGTTTGCAGGTGATGTACCTCTGGGGGCAGGTATGTCTTCTTCTGCTGCATTGGAAAGTACTTATGCATTTGCTCTAAATGACTTGTTCTCTCTGAACATCGATAAATTTGAATTAGCTAAGATCGGCCAGTCTACGGAGCATAACTATTGTGGTGTAAATTGCGGTATTATGGACCAATTTGCTTCGGTGTTCGGTAAAGTCGGTCATCTGATACGACTGGATTGCCGTTCGTTGGAATATCAATATTTCCCGTTCAAGCCCGAAGGTTACCGACTCGTATTGCTCGATTCTGTCGTAAAGCACGAGTTGGCATCTTCCGCTTATAACGACCGACGCAAATCGTGCGAGAATGTGGTTGCCGCCATACAAAAGAAACACCCGCATGTAGAGTTCCTGAGAGATGCCAATATGTCTATGTTAGACGAGGTAAAAGAAGAGGTGTCTGCCGAGGATTATATGCGAGCAGAATATGTGATCGGTGAAGTGCAACGAGTCCTTGACGTATGCGATGCTCTTGAACAAGGAGATTATGAGACAGTAGGGCAGAAGATGTATGAGACTCATCATGGAATGAGTAAATTGTATGAGGTAAGTTGTGAAGAACTCGATTTCCTGGATGATATTGCCAAAGAGTGTGGTGTGACCGGCTCTCGTGTGATGGGAGGTGGATTTGGCGGTTGTACGATAAACTTAGTTAAGGAAGAATTGTATGATGCGTTTGTGGAAAAAGCCAAAGCAGAATATAAGACAAAATTCGGTCGTCTTCCCAAAGTTTATGATGTCGTGATTGCCGATGGGGCACGCAAACTTTGCTGATAAAAAATGGATATAAATAGATAGAGCCGGGGGATTAAATCCCCCGGCTCTATCTATTTATAGAAAAATTTGCTCGCTTAAATTGGGTTCGTTCCCCAGCCGCCACCTAATACTTTATACAAATTCACCATAGCAAGATACTCGTCTCTTACAGCATTGCTCAAACCGATTTGAGCATCGAAAAAATTTCGATGGGCATCTAAAACATCGATGTAACGAATAACTCCGTTGAAATACTGTAACTGTGCTAGATCTACATACTTTTGAGCTGCTTCAAAAAGATTGAGTTGAAGTTCCGATGTTCGTCTTTTTTTCTGATAAGTTACCACGGCATCATTTACTTCTCGGAAAACTTCAAGAACCTTTTGTTCATAGGCGAAACGTTTTTCGTCATAGGCTGCCAATGACGCTTTATATTGGGCTTTCTTCTTTCCAAAGGTTAATAAAGGAGCTACGAGATTGCCAGACACATAGGAGAATGGAGATTCGAAAAATCCTTTTAATTCATCGTTTTCAAGCCCTCCGACTAAACTTATAGTTAATCGTGGAAACCGATCGGCATATGCAATCCCTACTGCTGCCATAGCGGCTTGTAGCTGTTGCTCTGCTTGACGCACATCAGGCCTTCGTTGCAGTAGGGTAGAGGGAAGCCCGATAGGTATATTTTCGGGTAAACTGACATTTAAGTCGAATTCTCCTCGTTCTACTTTCGACGGATATTCTCCGGCTAATACCGCAATTTGATTTTCTTTCAATGCGATTTTTTGCTCCAACTCGGGGATAAGAGCCGAAGCACTGGCCAGTTCTACTTGTGCTTGTTGATAAGCTGTCTCGGAAGTGAGACCACCTTCGAATCGTAATCGGGCTTGATTGACACTTTCTTCACGAGTTTTTACGGTTTGTAAAACAATTTCAAGTTCTTGATCCAATGCAACTAATTCGAAATAGGCGGTCGCTGTTTCGGCAATTAGGGTCATTTGCATGGCTCGTGCAGCTTCCACTGAGGCCAAGTACTCTGCCGCACCCTTTCTTTTTCCCCAACGTAGGCTACCCCATAGATCAATTTCCCAACCTAATGAGGCTTTAAGGCTAAATTCGGGGCTTTTTTTGAACTTTTCACCGTAATAATCATTTGTTTCGTGATCGGCGAAAAGTTGAGCTCCGATAGTCGGCCAACGGGAGGCTTTACTCACGCGGTATAATTCTTCCATTTGCTTGATATGAGCTTCTGCGGCTTGCATATTCCGATTATTTCTTAACGTCTTTTTAATTAATTTGCTAAGAGTCGAATCGGAATAGAGTTCCCACCATGACATATCGGCAATGGTTAATGTATCGTTTTCTCCCGCAATAATTTCATCTGGTAAATTCAGTTCGGGAGCCTGACAGCGTTTTTGTATAGAACAACTACTTAAAATGAACGCTGTCACCAATATATGTATGAAAACTTTCATCTGTTTCATCGTTTCATCATTTTAGATTTTAACTTGTAAACCCATACGAAAAGAAGGGGAACAAAAATAATGCCTACGGTAATTGCCACAATCATACCGAAAAATACGCCTGTACCGATACCTTGACGACTGGCCGATCCCGGACCGCTGGCAAAGACAAGAGGTAACATACCTAAGATAAAGGCCAAAGAGGTCATTACGATAGGTCGGAATCGTAAGTGTGCGGCTTTGATTACAGCATCCACTGCATTATTCCCTTTCTCGACTTCGTCTTTGGCAAATTCTACAATAAGAATTGCATTCTTGGCGACTAATCCCACCAACATAACCAAGCCGATTTGGAAATAAATATTATTTTCAAGGCCACATATCCAGTTTCCTAAATAGGCTCCGACTCCTGCTATCGGAAGAGATAATATAACTGCTATTGGGATAGACCAACTTTCGTATTGAGCTGCAAGGAATAAGAAGACAAAAAGTAATGCTAAGGCCAATATGTAGGCTGTCTGACCACTTACATGTTTTTCCTGATAGGAAAGTCCGCTCCATTCGACGCCAATGTTTTTAGGCAAATGCTTGCTTGCTATTTCTTCGAGTATAGCCATCGCTTGTCCCGAACTATAACCTGGGGCCGCTTCTCCCGATATGGTTGTGGAGGTGAACATATTGAACCGACGAATAGTCCCCGGACCTGTTGTATACGAGGTTGTACCAAGAGCGGTAATAGGTATCATGGCATTATTGCTTCCTTTGACGAAGAAGAGCCCCAAATTATCTTTATGTGCTCTATACGGTGCTTCGGCTTGGATATATACACGGTAGATTCTGTTGAACATATTGAAATCGTTCACATAGATCGACCCCGTAAATGTTTTGAGCGTTGAAAAAATATCGGCTATTTTTACTCCGAGCATTTGGGCCTTGTCCCGATCTACATCAAAATAAAGCTGAGGTATATCGTTTTGAATAGAAGACGATAAACCGCTTATCTCTTTTCGTTGAGAGGCATAATAAAGTAATGTGTCGGCGGCTCGTTGTAAATCGGCATAACTTGCATCGCTTCGTGCTTCGAGCACCATTTCGAAACCGCCCGAACTACCTAATCCCGGAATAACGGGTGGAGTACTCAAATAAACTTTACTTTCGGGATATTTTTTTAATTCTTCACGAATTTCCTCCATAATATCTCGGAGATTCGACGATTTGCGATCTTCCCAGGGTTTTAGAATAACCGTTAATTGACTTCGAGATTGGTTCGTACCGACACGGGGACTAGATCCTGTCACATTGAGTACATACTCTACGTCTTCACGAGACATTAAATAGTTCATGGCTCGTTCGGTTATATGGCGTGTCCTTTCCAATGTAGCGCCTTCCGGTAATTCTAACTCAACGGTAAAATATCCTTGATCTTCCTGTGGCATAAAACTTTGAGGAACTATTTCGTTAAGAAGCCATATCGCTATCAAAGATATACCGAAAGCCGCTACTACTCTGCGAGCATGCTTCAATCCTTTTCTAATGAGTTTCTCGTAAAGCCTATTGCCTCGTGCTAACCATAAGTTTATGTAACGAAAAAGTTTGTTTTTCTTTTTTCCTGAATCCGGTTTGAGCAGTAAAGCACACATGGCGGGACTCAAAGTTAGTGCGACTAATGTCGAAATAAGAACCGAAACGGCAATAGTAATCGTAAATTGTCGGTACAATTGACCTGTAATACCGGTCAAAAAGCTGACCGGGACGAATACGGCACATAACACCAACGAGGTAGCGATAATGGCACTACCCAATCCTTGCATGGCTTTTTTGGTAGCTTCGTAGGGACTAAGATGTTCCTCATTCATGATTCGCTCTACATTCTCGACTACGACTATGGCATCATCGACCACGATTCCGATAGCAAGGATTAAACCCAAAAGGGTCATCATATTGAGCGAGAATCCGAATGCAAGCATGATTCCGAATGTTCCTATCAACGAAATAGGTACAGCTATAACCGGGATAAGTGTAGCTCTCCAATTTTGTAGCGAGAGAAATACAACCAAGATAACCAAAATCAGGGCTTCGAAAAGCGTGTGGTAAACTTCGTTTATGGATTGGGAAATATAAGAGGTCATATCGAAGGGTATTTCATAAGTAATACCCTCCGGGAAGTTACGACTAATCTCCTCCATCTCTTTCTTCACAGATTCAGCGACCTCCATTGCGTTGGCTCCCGGTAGCATGTTGATATTAAGCACGGCCGCATTACCTCCGTTTATTCCGCTTTCCGTGTTGTAAGATTGTGCTTCGAGAGAGATGCGAGCGACATCGCGCAAACGAATCAAAGAACCGTCGGGATTAGCCCGTATGACAATGTCCTCAAATTCTCCTACGGAAGATAATCGCCCTTGTGCTATGATAGGAGTCGTTATATCGATGTCGGAAATCGGTTGCTGACCCAATACTCCGGCGGCCGATTCCCGATTCTGGTCTTTCAATGCCTTTTGTAAATCGTCCACTGTAAGTCCCAGATTAGCCAAGCGGTCGGGTTGAACCCATATCTGCATAGCGTAATAACGGCTACCGACATTCGATACGCTACCCACTCCTTTGACCCGTCTCAACATGTCCAACACATTGAGCGTGGCATAATTACTGAGGTATATTTCGTCGAATTTCGGATCGTTAGAGCGCAAAGTGACAGTCATTAATCGACTGGAAGCCTGTTTTTCCACGGAAATGCCGTTTTGTACTACTTCGGCCGGGAGACGAGCTTCGGCCTGTTTCACGCGGTTTTGTATTTCAACGGCAGCTAAATCCGGGTCGGTCGATATGTCGAATGTGATTGTTGCCGAAAAACTTCCTGAATTGCTGTTCGTTGATTCCATGTAGAGCATGCCGGGCGTACCATTCAATTCCTGCTCGATGGGAGTGGCGACAGCTTGGGTGACCGTCTGTGCGCTAGCTCCCGGATAGGAGGCCGATACTTTGACTACCGGAGGAACAATTTGGGGGTACTGGTCTATCGGGAGTAAAAAAAGACCTAATACACCGACGATAACGATAACAATTGAAATAACAATTGAAAATATGGGTCTGTCGATAAAGAAGTCCGATTTCATAACATACTAATTTTTAGAATGGTCTTCTTGTTCTGCCCGATAAGTCGAGGGGATAACTTTATCTCCGTGAGTGAGTTTATGAAATCCTTCGACCACTATATTTTCGTGGGGAACCAAACCTCGTTCGATAATGACATTGTTTCCTACTTCCGGTCCCAATTCGACCATACGCCTTTCTGCAATACTATCGGCTCTTACGACGAATATGTAAGCGCCCCCCTTTTCAATCGCGATTGCTTTATTGGGGACTACGACTGCCGCTTCCCGAACATCGAGCAGTAACCTTACTTTGGTGAACTGCCCCGGTAATAATATATGTTCGGGGTTGGGCATTTCGGCTCTTACTGAGAATGTACCGGTTTGAGGATCGACTTGTGGATCGGCAAAATCGACTATCCCCCGCTGAGGATAAGGCGAATTGTCGGGTAAAGTAATAGTAATGTAAGGCTCCCACGTTCGGGTCGTGTCTTTTTGCCCTAAATTAACGTTACGGGCTTTGCTTTTCAAATAATCGAGTCCGGTCATACTGAAATCGACACGAACGGTATCGCTCTTTACGACCGTAGCCAGTAACGATTGCCCGCCGGGGCCGACAAGTGTTCCTATATCAACGTTACGTTCCGATATGTATCCCGAGATAGGGGAGCTCACAGTCGTATAACCCAATGCTGTTTCGGCTTGGGTTAAATCGGCCTCGCTCATTTCTACTTCGGCTTTTGCACTTTCGTAAGAAGCGATGGCGTTATCTAAATCGAGTTGACTGGCTGCATTTTGTTGATACAAAGGTCTGATGCGCTCCAAGTCTCTCTCAGCTTTCAATGCCAACGCTTTGTTTTTGTTTAGCTGAGCTTTGGCTTTATTTGCTCGAGCTTGATACTGTTTGGGGTCGATTATAAAAAGGGGTTGTCCTTTTTTCACATAAGTACCCTCGTCGAAGAGCATTTTTTCAAGGAACCCTTCTACCCGGGCCCTTATTTCAACGAATTGCTGAGCACGAATGCGGCCTACATATTCCCCGTAAATTTCCACATCGTCCGTAACAACAGGCTCGACTTCGACTATCGGTAGGTCGGGACCCGGAGGTGCGGGACGCAGTAACCAATATAATCCTCCGCTTAATAGGAGAATACCTGCCCCCACATACAACCATACCCGGGGAGAAATACGACGAATCTTTTCACTAAGCCGTAAAGCGTAGTTGCCGATATTTTTAGCGGCTTGTCGAATATTTTCAAATGAAATTTTTATCATAAAGTCAAGAAACTTTTTGGAAGTAAATACACAATAATCCTGATATGAGAATGGAATAGTCCGCAAAAGTACTCTTTTTTCTTCAAATACGCCTTTTTTGTGACAATATTTAGATATTAAACGTAATACGGAAGGGGACGGTTCTGTGCCGGATAGGGATTCCGATAATAAATAAGAAATGCTGTTTGGGAGGGAATCATAGATAGTTTCTAAAAAGTGTAATCTTTGGAGTAATTTGTATTTGTTTATAAACCAAATAGATATATACTTGCTCCAATTGGTTCTACTACTATTTTCTTCAAGGGAGCAAAAAAAAATTCCATTTTTCACTAGGGATTGTTTTTGATTTGGGGTTATATAATATATAACAAAAAAATTATAGAGATACTTATTGATTCATGAAAAAACATTAAAGGATCCATGAAAAAGTACATATCTGTTTTTTTTGATAGTTTGAAGTATCATTTACGAATGGTGAGGCATGTCGTTTTATCAGAATCCCGACTACGTCGCAGTTTATAGGAAGCATTTTGAAGTTTATCCATTTTTAATATAAAAAACATTAGCCTATGGAAATAAGAGAGACTATTTTTTAGAATTAAAATGAGAGAGGAGAATTATTTTTTTAGTATTCGAATACCTATAATACACGTATGTATAGAAGAAATCTAAAAGCAATTATTGTAGCTTTCGTACTGGTTTCTGGTTTTGGAATCGGTACTGCTGCGCATGTCAGCGCAGCTGATACGATGTCGCCACAAGGAGCGGCACAATCGAAGAGTGTAAATCAAAATGTTGCCACGGGGACAAAAGTGGTAACGGGTACAGTTACCGATCCGTCGGGAGAGACTCTTATCGGCCTCACGGTAAAAGTTTCCGGTACAAATGTGGCCGTAGCGACAGATCTCGATGGTAACTACTCGATCAAGGTTCCTGCGGGGAGTAACGAATTGGAGTTTTCCTACATCGGTTATCAAACCATCAAGCGCGCTATCAACGGGCAGAGCAAGATAGATGTAGTTATGCAGGACAATTCCGAGGTGCTCGACGAAGTCGTTGTAACCGCCATGGGTATCACCCGTAAAGAATCGTCTTTGACCTATGCGACCCAAGAAATTAAGGGAGATGATTTAATGAAGGTGCAAGATGCCAACTTCGTGAACTCGCTTCAAGGGAAGGCAGCCGGTGTAACTATCACTCAAAGTGCCGGTGGAGCCGGTGGTACTTCAAAAATCCTGTTGCGTGGTAACAAATCAGTTATGGGTAACAACAGCCCCTTGATCGTTATCGACGGTATACCTATGACTAACCAAGTCGGTGGAGCGGCTTCTTCTTGGGCTGGTGGCGAGAGCCTCACTTATTCGAGTTCTTCGGAGGGTGGGGATGCTCTTTCCTTGATTAATCCCGACGATATCGAGAGCATCAACATTTTGAAGGGTGCTAATGCGGCTGCTCTTTACGGTAGTGCTGCGGCCAACGGCGTGCTTATGATTACGACCAAGAAAGGTAAAGAGGGTCGTGTATCGGTAAGTGTCAATTCGAATGTGACTTTTGAAAATCCGTTGGTACTTCCTCAGATACAGAATGTATATGGTGCAAATGTAAATCTGGCAGCCAATACTCTTACTACTGAAAGTTGGGGCAAAAAGATTTCTGAAATGACACCCGAGGAGCTCAATTACAGTGGAGCTAAGTTGCGTAATTATGCAAAAGACGATATTTCCGACTTTTTCGAGACAGGTGCGACTTACAACAACTCGGTATCGGTAAGTGGTGGTACTGAGAAAGTACGTTCCTATTTCTCTTATGCCAACTCCTACGCCGACGGTATGGTTCCCAATAATACTTATCAACGAAATACTTTTTCATTCCGTCAGAGTTATTCTTTGTTCAACAAGAAGTTGAATGTCGATTTGTCATTGAACTATGTGCATGCGCAGACAAAGAATCGTCCGGGCGGAGGTACGGTCATGAACCCGTTATATGATTTGTATCGTATGCCGCGTAACATCGATATGGATTATTATAAGAAAAATTATCGAGGAGAAGGCACGTGGACTTCAAACATCTACGGATATTATAATGATCAGAAACAGTGGGTTCCCGATGGTACTATTGAGTTGTCTGGACCGATGCAACAATGGGCCTATTTTTCACCGGGTAACAATAATCCCTATTGGATAACGAATGCCAATAAAGGACAGACCGAGGAGGAAAGAGCCTATGGATATATTACGGCAAGCTATGAAATCATTCCCGGCTTGAAGATACAAGGCCGTTTGAACATGGACCGTGCCAAGTATAAAGGATTTACAAAGAGAATGGCCACTACGCAAAACGTAGCCGCTATCGAGGACTATGGTATGTATGGACAGGATCTCATTTGGAGCAACGATGTCTATGTCGATGCCATGTTGAGTTACAACAAGGAAATCAAAGATTTCTCTGTATCGGCATCGGCCGGTTGGGTGGGACACACCGTTAAAGGAGAGACCCAAAAGTTGTGGACGAGAGCCACCTATTTCTCCTATACCGACATGAATCAGCTACCGACCCGTATTAACTTCTTTGAGCCTCTGGCGTCATGGGGAGGAAGCAATATGAATGAGTATTCCTTGTCTTCCAACTGGGATAAAGGTCTTTTCTTTACGGGACAAGTAGGATACAAAGATTATGTCTATTTGGAAGGTAGCTATCGCCAAGACTGGTATCGGGCTTTCAAACAATTCGAATATCGGGGTACTCCCGATAATTATGGCTATTTCTCGGTCGGAGCCAATACGTTAATGCATCGCTACATTTCTTTGCCCGAATTTATTACACACTTGAAACTCCGTGCTTCTTACTCCGAAGTAGGTAACTCTATTCCTAATGAGGTGTTTAATAAAGGTAAAGCTGATTTAGCAACCGGAGCGATCGCTTCGTCTACCTATGGCTATTTCGATAATCCTATTCCCGAAACTTCAAAATCATTCGAAGCCGGATTCGATGTATCGTTCTTCGATAGTTCGTTGAACTGGGATTTGACGTATTATCACACGGGATTGTATAATAACTATTTCCTACAAGCTACTACGGGAGGTAAGTCCAAACCTGTAAATACCGGTTTGATTCGTAATCAAGGTATCGAAACCACCGTTTCCTATTCGTTGGGCTTTGCCAAAGATTGGATGTGGCGTACTTCGGTGAATTTCTCGTACAACGACAACAAGATTGTAAAGACATTCAAAGATGAACAAGGAAAGTCGTCTAAGCTCGAACAAAAAATTGCCGGTGGTAATATTGTGGTAAGGTACGACGAAGGCGGTTCTTACGGCGATATGTATGCCCTCGATTTTCGTCGCAATGACGATGGTAGTATTTATTTAAGTTCTAACGGAGCACCTCAGTTAAGTAACAATAGTTATGTCTACTTGGGCAATATGAATTCTAAATTCCAATTGGGCTGGGGGAATACGATTTCATGGAAAGACCTTTCGCTTTATTTCTTGGTGAGCGGTCGTATCGGTGGCAAGGTCATCTCATTGACCGAGGCTTATCTCGATTATCAAGGTGTATCCAAACGAGTGGGAGATGCTCGTTTGGCAGCCGAAGCAAATCCCGATTTACAATGGAACGGAAAGCCGGCTATGGTAATGCCAGACGGTAATTTGGCTCCTATTGAAGAATATTACAAAGCAGTAGGTGGTAATATGTTTGGTTCGCAATATGTTTATGATGCCACCAATTTCCGTCTGGCAGAACTTTCGTTAGGTTATTCTTTCCATAATCTTTTTGGAGGAGTTATCAGTAACCTCTCGCTGTCAGTCGTAGGCCGCAACTTGTTCTTCATCTATAAGGATGCTCCGGTAGATCCCGATATCGCCCTCTCTACCAAAAACGGTTTGGGTGCGTTCGATATCTTCAATATGCCGGCAACCCGTTCGGTTGGTGTGAATTTGAAAATTGATTTTTAGTAGTAAATAATGAATAGATATATGAAAAAAACTGTTTTAGCGGCATTTGGTGCATTGTTTGCAATGGTAGGCTTGCACTCATGTTTAGATTTCGATATGCCCACCGATACCTTTACTGGTGGTGATACCGAATTGGATCCGATAGTCTACAAAGGTAAAGCCGATAGTATAGATTATAGAAAAGAGATTTCAGAAGAAGGTTTTGCGTTTGCCGAGAAAGAATTAAACAATTATTTCTTTCAATTACAAACGGTACAATATTGTATGAGAGGAGGAAAAGAAGGCCAGCTTCCCGGAGCTCACCAATATCAATATGTGTATAATATAACCGTCGATAACTATGCCGGCTATTTATGCGTTCCTCATAACTTCTCACATGGGGGAGACGGTATTTTATCTTCTACTTACTATTACAATCGAGGATATTGCGATGGCCCTTATGGCGCTTTTCTCATGGTGAAAAACAATTTGGTGAACATGTTGAATCACCCTCATATCGACTCTATCCCCGAGATGAAAGCGATAGGACTATTGCTTTACAATTATTCGGCACAGGAGATGGTCGACCTGTATGGCTCTATCCCCTATGTGGACCACAAGAATAATAAGGAAACGAATCCATTTACCTTCAATAAGATGGCCGATATTTATGAAACTATCGTAGATAATCTGGATACGATCAATGCTTGTTTGAAACATTATGAGCAACGTCCGGGGTGGTACAAAAGTCGTTTGAATGGTATCTTGCAACAAAGTGACTGGGTAACGAAAGATTTTAGTATTGACACATGGAGACGTTTTGCCAATTCGTTAAAACTTCGTATGGCTATGCATATTGTGAAAGTTGATCGGACAAAAGCTCAAAAATGGGCACAAGAAGCTGTTACCGAAGGTGTAATCGAAACGGAAAATCAAGAAATAGCTTTGGATCCAGTCGTTTCAGGGTTTACCCATCCATTGGTCGATATTAGCAAATTATGGGGCGATTCCCGGTTGAATGCTTCGTTTGAGAGCTTACTGTTCAGTTTGAAGCATCCTTATGTACAAGACGATTATGCGTTGTTCGAGAAAAATTCTTCTCAGATTGTCAATGAAACAAATCCTGAGGAAATAGAACCTACCAATTCTCGGATTGTAGGGCTACGAGCTGGTATATCCATGGTTTCGGGTCAAACAGTGAGTGTTAACCCCCGTATCGCTTATTCGGCAGTTTCTTCCAATCGTATCAGTATGGCTCCGTTATACCTGATGAAACTTTCAGAAGTTCAGTTCCTTCGTGCGGAAGGTGCATTGCGTAACTGGGCGATGGGTGGTTCTGCCCAATCTTTTTATGAAGCAGGCATTCGTAGCGCTCAGTTGGATCAACGTACAAATTCGCAATATGGACAGAAAGTCGATGAGTATATGAGTGTGGAAGAACCGGTCGCTTATGCGTATACCGACCCGATGGACCATACCAATGATATAGCCAGTGTAACCAAAATCGGTGTTAAGTGGAACGAAGGTGATACGCCGGAAACCAAATTGGAAAAAATCATCACTCAGAAGTATATTGCCGGGTTCCCCTATTCCTATGAAGCATGGAACGATTTGCGCCGTACGGGCTATCCGAAGATATTCCCCGTATTGAATGTCGAGGACGGTGACGGCAGTTTGGTACAAGGCGACCTTATTCGGAAAATTCCTTTGCCGGGAAGGGACACGAGTGCAGGTTTGTCCGATATTCAGACCTCTGGTATAGAGGCTTTGGGGGGGACCGATACACAAGGTACTCGTGTTTGGTGGGACGTAGAAGGTTCCAATTTCTAATGAAATGGTTTAGAGGGCAGGGGAGCTGTCGCTCCTCTTCTCTCTACTATTTATAATAGTTACAAAATTTATAATTTAATGTTTTTTTTATCATGAAGAAGTTTACTGTATGCGGTGCGGCTGTGGCTCTATGCTGTCTGGCCGGCAACGTGCAGGCGCAAGAACCGGAATATCCGGCGTCTGCATCGACAGAAGTTTTTGACTTTACACCGTGGAATGATGACAAGTTATTGCTGTTATTCGCTCAGGCGGCTGATGAAGGACGTAAGTACCCGACCAAAGAAGAGTTTGAAGCTGCCGGTTTTAATCTCGATCTGGAATTCTCCCGTTCGCACGTACGCCCGGCAGTTATTATGGAAGATGCAGCCAAAAACATTGTTGCCGATGTGTATCCCACCCGTCGGTTGTGGATGAACACACCGACCGGACAAGGTGAAAGTGTCGGTGGCTATCCCAGCTCCGAATTCCATAGCGATGTATTCTCTATGTGGAACTATACGAATTTATACGGTGCTTGGAACCACACTATATTACAAGCTCCGGGTTCTTGGGCTGATGCCGCTCACAAGAACGGGACGCACATGTTCTCGGGTATTAAGTTTTTCGAGTCTTGGGGAACAACTTCAAGTGAGTATATCAAGCTTATTACAAAGAAAAACGAGAAAGGAGAATACGTGTATGTAGATGCCTTTTTGAATGCTCTTTTGTTCTTGGGATTGGACGGTATAAACTACAATTTCGAGGATTCGGGCTATCAGCAGACTGACGTTGTCGGATTCCATCAAGCGCTTTACAAAAGAGCGAAAGAGATAGGGTTCGACAGTTTCCATATTGGTCTGTACACCAGTAGTTCTTCACTCTCGGCACGTACTGCAAATGCCCTTTATGGAACAAAAGCGAACGGTAAAACCGCTGACTTAATGTTGAATTATTCGGGAGGAGATTTTGCAACACAATATATGGCTTCGTCGGTTCAAGCGGCAGAAACTGCTTACGGTACGGCCGACGGTTTATATGCCGGTGGTTGGTATCGTCACATGGATCTTAGCTGGCCTCTCTTGAATCAAGATGAAGCGACGAAGAGATGTGGTCTTTGCCTTTGGGGAGAGCACAAAATCAGTCGTTTCTTCCAATATGTGGTGGGAAAAGACCCCATGGATATGCAAACGAACTATCAAAAGTTGTTGGAAAAAGGATTCTCGGGTGGGTATCGCACACCGATCCAACGTCCGGCTCCTTCGTATACTAATGTATTCCAAGTAGAAAATGCCAGTGAAGCAGATACGCAATTAGCCCAATTCTGCGGATTGGCCGAATTTATACCGGAACGTACGGCTATTCAAGGCGATCTGCCGTTCAATACCTATTTCTCATTGGGAAATGGAGATTTCTATGCTTATAAAGGTAAAAAAACACTGGGTAGCTGGTACAATATGGGACAACAAGACTATGTACCGACCTATCGTTGGTTAATCTATCAAACGGGGACAACGAACCGTTCGACGGATATCGATGCTGAATTTACTCATGAGGATGCTTATATCGGTGGATCTGCCCTCCGTTTGAAAGGAACTCCTACTTCGACGGGATCTGATGTAGTGCTTTATCGTGCCAAACTGACTGTTTCTGGGAACAATGCAACAGCCAAACTGGCCGTGAAATCGGGTATCGAGGGAAGTAATGCTTCCAATCTGTATCTCATCTTGAAGAAATTTGACGACAATGCATGGTTGGAATTCCCTGTGGGCGACTTGAAAGGCGCTACTTGGGAAGAAAAAGAAATAGCTCTCAGCGGTATCAACCAAAACGATGTAATCGAATATATCGGTCTGCGTGTGAAAGGTTCGGCATCGGACAGCTATAAAATGCTCGTAGGACAGTTGCAATTATGCGATGACCGCTCTGCTGTGAAACCCGCTGATATCGACGATTTGAGTGTAGTTACAGAAGTGAAGGAAGAAACGACTTCTTCGATGTCTGTAAAATTGACTTGGAGTGTCGATTATACTGGATTTAGTCCTGCCCGCAAAGATTATGGTATGGTTTACAACGACGAGGTAAATATCGATCATTTCGAAATTTTGTATAAGAATGGAGAAGACGGACGAGTATCGGAAGTAGGACGTACTTCCACTTGGTCGGCTTATGTAGGTAATATTCAATTTGAAGATGAAAACGACGATCCCTATATCGGTGTTCGTTCGGTATCAGTCGATTTGAAATCGTATTCTCCGGTGGTGTGGACGCATGTACCGCGTGCTACGGGGTCTTTACCCGAGCCCGATACCGATTTGTATGGAAAAACTTATTTGAATCTCGAATCGGAAGGTGTTGAGACAGCTCAAAAATATCGTTATGTTTCATCGCTTGTTACTACGGGTGCAACTGAAAATTTGAACTATACATCGAATACACCTGTTGGAGGTGATAACTATTTGAGAGTAACCGACCAAAAACTGAAAGTAGAACAAGGCCAGAAAGTAACGGTTAAGTTTGCAGGACGAGTTAACGGTAGCGACGATGGTTTGAAGTGGTGTTTGGGTAAAGCCTATGTAGATTGGAATCTCGATTATGTATTTGATGCTAGTACAGACGAATTAGTAATGGAGGTAGGTACGTTAAATGCAGGAACCGATTCTATCGCAACAGGTTGTACCTTCATTCTTAATGTTCCCGAGGATGCGGCAGTGGGTACAAGTCGTTTCCGTATGGTATTCTCTGATGCTTGGTTTACTCACCCCGGACCTACGGGAGGTACGGCAAAAGGATTCTCGATCGATTTCGATGTGGAAGTAACCGGATCGAATCCCGGACGTGAACCGGAAAAAACATATGCCGACTATCGTGATCAAGGTATTGCCGATGAACCCGATGGATTAGATGTATCTGGAATCGAAGATGTCGTAAATGGCAACGGCAACGGTGTATCGTCTGTTTCTTCGCTGTATCCTACGGTAGCTACCGATGTAATCTATTTCAACAATGTAGATAAGGCTTGGATATATACGGTCGATGGACAGTTGGTTAAATATGTAAACAACAATCCCGAATCTGTGAATGTCTCCGATCTGTCTTCTGCTATGTATGTAGTGAAGATGCAGAAAGGCAATGTGGTACGTAGCCAGAAGATGTTCAAGAAATAAAGAAGATTGTTTCAGGTTAATAACAGTCTGAAAAGACTGCCTCTCTCGAAAGGTTATCCGATGTGATATCGGGTAACCTTTCTTTTTTTATGTTTTTCGAAAACAATTTATTCCCCTTGTCGATTCATGTATCATGACGGTCGATAATACGACAGTAGAAGGAACGGAATGCACGATTCGTTTTTATTTTCTGGGTCGCAAATCGGTAAGAAAAGGCTTTAATACGCTTTTTATGAACTTGATAAGAAAAAAATAGGACAGATTTATTTTAATTCTTAACTTTACTCTGTTTTTTGGAAATTTCTTTTTTTAATTCGTTCTGGAATACATAGATTCTTTCGGACACAAATGCTTTGGAATATTCGGATTCATCTGCAATAGATTTTATAGAATATCCTTGTATATATTTTTCAATGATTGACCGGTCAACGTGGTTGAGCAATCGGAATATATTTGTAAATGTTTCTATATCAATCATGTCTATTGAACAAATTTGACGGCGAATTGTT
>ERZ833822.1725-NODE-1725-length-16567-cov-6.427083_pt1 | contig 16567 bp, 12 predicted proteins | sample MGYA00519913_ERZ833822 | MGnify/ENA primary metagenome ERZ833822 (study PRJEB31850, sample SAMEA3708746) | human gut metagenome | biome: human gut; feature: human-associated habitat; material: faeces | place: China | collected 2014 ... | reverse complement strand
ATCTGTCAGCTGGTCGATAACGATTCCGATCGCTGTCTTATGATCTGGCATAGCAGGTGTAGATTTGATCTTGTCTTTTCCCGCTGGCTGATGTGTTAATGCTCCGTCGATTCCGATTCTTTCGCATAATCCTTTTGCTAAAACGCTTTCTGTCTCTGAATCGATTAACTGATATTTTAATGATGAGCTTCCGCAGTTGATAACTAAAATCTTCATAATGTGATATTCTCCTATAATAACTTAACTAAATTACTGATTCTGGCACTGTACAGCAGTGATCGCAACAACACCTACGATATCCTCAGCAGAGCAGCCTCTGGACAGATCGTTAACCGGCTTTGCGATACCCTGGCACATCGGGCCATAAGCCTCTGCCTTGCCAAGTCTCTGAACCAGCTTGTAGCCGATGTTTCCTGCATCCAGATCCGGGAATACCAGAACGTTTGCATGACCTGCAACCTTGCTGTCCGGAGCCTTGGAAGCGCCAACTTCCGGAACGATCGCTGCGTCAAGCTGAAGCTCACCGTCCAGTGCAAGCTCCGGAGCCATCTCCTTAGCCAAACGAGTAGCCTCCACTACCTTATCTACCATCTCGTGAGAAGCGCTACCCTTCGTAGAGAAGCTCAACATAGCCACACGAGGCTCAACGCCTACGATATTACGAGCCGTAGCGGCGGTAGCGACAGCGATGCTAGCCAACTCTTCCGCATTCGGATTCGGCATAACCGCACAATCGGCAAATACCAAAATACCATCATCCCCATATTGAGGAGTCTTCGTGAACATAAGGAACGCACCGGAAACACACTTCATGCCCGGAGCCGTCTTGATAATTTGCAAAGCAGGACGCAATACATTACCCGTCGTATTCTCAGCGCCGGCGATCTCGCCGTCAGCGTCACCCGCCTTGATCATCAAACAAGCCAAGAACAAAGGATCTTCAACTAGAACCGCAGCCTTCTCGGGAGTCATACCCTTCTTTTGGCGAAGTTGGAAAAGCAAGTCTGCGTACGCGGCTTTCTTCTCGTGATTTTTCGGATCGACAAGAGTTGCCTCACCGATGTGGTTCAGTCCGAAACCAGCCGCCAACTCCTTGATCTCAGCGGGGTTTCCAATTAAGATAATGTCTGCTACACCGTCGGCCAGTAATCGGTCGGCAGCTTTAAGGGTTCTTTCCTCGGTACCTTCGGGAAGAACAATACGCTGCTTGTCAGCTTTAGCGCGCGCAATAATGTCTTGCATTAAATCCATAGCGGAAGATATTTTATATTATTTAATAATTGTACTCGTAATCCGGCTACAAAATTAGGCATAATGCAATATAGAGTTTACAAAATAGGCAAAAGAATTACAGGTAGAGATACCAGTTTCAGATCTTTTAACAGTAATTCGTCACTTCCCGCTCCCCGGAGAGTATTTGTTGCAGTTCTTCCGCTGTCACATTCACACTTAACTTACCTTTATGGGCCACGGAGATCTTTCCTCTCTCCTCCGAGACAATAATAACCAGCGCATCTGTCTCCAATGACATCCCCAACCCGGAACGATGGCGCAATCCCATATCCTTGGGAAGGGTGGCGTTCTGGGCGACCGGCAAGATACAACCGGCCGCCTTGATCCGGTTATCGGCTATGATCATGGCACCATCATGCAACGGGCTGTTCTTAAAGAATATATTCTCGATCAAGCGGGCATTTACATCGGCGTTGAACATCTCGCCCGTATGCTCATAGATAGTCAAGTCCATATCTTGCTGGATCACGATCAAGGCACCCGTCTTTTTCCGGGCCATATTCATACAGGCCAAGACAACAGGAGCGACAAACTTCCCTTCTTTCTCCGGGTCGTCTCCTCGTTTGGAAAAAAGTTTTCCTAGGAATTTCCAGCCCCGGTGCGAACCTAACGCCAACAGGAAACGGCGGATCTCGTCTTGGAAGAGGATTACCAAAACCACGAAACCTACGCTAATAAACTTATCCAAGATGGCCCCCATCAACCGCATCTCCAATACCTGCGAGATCAAGATCCATACGACGATGAATGATACGACTCCACTGAATATAGCCAATGTGCCCGAGCTTTTCATCAACTTATAGGTCTGGTACAGGAAGAAAGCCACCAGCAATACGTCAATCAAGTCTTTTATACCGAAATGCATCCACATAGTTAATTGAGAATTGAAAGTTGAAAATTGAAAATTATTTGTTGGTCATTTGACCTATGACGCGAATGGCTTCCACTGCTTCCCTCACATCATGTACACGAAGGATATTAGCGCCGTTCAAGAGAGCGTACGTATTCAATACAGTCGTTCCGTTCAGGCTATCCGCAGGGGTTCCACCCAGTAATTTATAAATCATGCTTTTACGGGAGACTCCAACTAATAAAGGCAACTCAAAAATAGAGAACTCCTTTAAATGGCTCATCAATTGGTAATTCTGCTCCAACGTCTTACTAAAGCCAAAGCCGGGATCGAGGATGATATCATTCACCCCTAAAAGCCGAAGCTGGCGTACCTTCCGGGAAAAGTACAGCATGATCTCCTCCATCATATCCGGGTAATCAGTATGCCTCTGCATAGTTTGAGGGGTTCCACGCATATGCATCATGATATAAGGCACCTTCAAATCCGCTACCGTTTGGAACATATCCGCATCCAACTCACCGCCGGAGATATCGTTAATGACAGCCACTCCATATTCCTCTACGCAACGACGGGCAATCCCCGCACGAAACGTATCTACGGACACCGGGATATCCGGGTAATGCTTATTTAATATATGTAAGGCAAACTCCAAACGGCGCATCTCTTCCTCCGGGGTAACCTCAGCGGCATCCGGACGGGATGAATAACCACCGATATCGATCCAATCCCCTCCCTCCGATAAGATTTCCCGGATACGGTCCTCGATAGCGGTCTCGGTCTGTTTGCGGCTGCCCGCATAAAAAGAATCAGGGGTAATATTCAAGATTCCCATCACCAACGGTGTCGCTAAAGAAGTAAGTGTCCCTCTAATATTGAGCGTTTTATCTAACATGATCTTTCCTTATTTCCAGCAAAGATACAGGTTTCTCTCTTAAAATCTCCTTCTAGATTCTTCATTCTTTATTTAATTGCTACATTTGCGCCGAATTAGACAGGAATAAATATTTAACGCAATACAGTCATGAGTATTATCGACCTCTATGATTTATTTATACATAACCCTCAAATAACGACAGATAGCCGGAACTGTCCGAAGGGTTCTATCTTCTTCGCCTTAAAAGGTGATAAATTCGACGGAAATCAATATGCCGGGAAAGCCTTGGCATCCGGCTGTGTTTATGCCGTCATAGACAATCCCGATTATTATATAGGTGAACGTACGATCCTTGTTGATAACGTGCTGAAGACCCTGCAACAATTAGCGCACCATCACCGCAAGGTACTGGGGTTGCCGATCATCGGAATTACCGGAACGAATGGCAAGACCACGACCAAAGAGTTATTGGCCGCCGTGCTCTCAACGAAATTCAATTTACTATATACCGAAGGGAATTTCAATAACCATATTGGCGTTCCCTTGACCCTGCTCCGATTGACTCATGACCATGAGATGGCGGTTATCGAGATGGGCGCCAGCCATCCGGGAGACATCAAGGAATTAGTGGATATCGTCCATCCTAACTATGGCATCATCACGAACGTAGGCCGTGCCCATCTGGAAGGCTTCGGTTCTTTCGAGGGTGTGATCCGGACAAAAGGGGAGTTATATGATTATATCCGTCGCTCCAAAGGCAAGATATTTATCAAGAAAGAGAACGAGTACCTTCAGTCTATCGCCAAAGGCATCGAACAAATCACATATGGAAACGGGGATGATGCTTTTGCGTCCGGACAGGTAGTCAGTTGCGATCCTTTCTTAGTGTTCAATTGGAAGCAACAAGGAAAGTTGCATACCGTCGAAACACATATGATCGGTAGTTATAACCTAGATAATGTATTGGCCGCCGTCGCCGTAGGCCGCTTCTTCAAGATCCCGGCAGAGCGTATCAGCCGTGCTATCGCCGCTTACGAGCCTACCAATAACCGTTCTCAGTTCAAGAAAACCGATAATAACGAATTGATTATCGATGCTTACAACGCAAATCCGAGTAGCATGAAAGTAGCTCTGGACAATTTCATCACCATGCCCGTACAGCCTAAAGCTATCATCCTTGGAGATATGCGCGAGCTTGGACCAACTAGCGACGAATTACACGCGGAGGTTGTCGAACAGATCAAGAAAGGCCAGTTCGACAAGGTGTTCCTCTGCGGCGAGCATTTCTCCAAGGTAGGCAAAGAGTTCTCCCCCTTCGCTACCACGGAGGCAATGGTGGAAGAGCTTCGGAAACAGCCGTTAAAGGGCTATCATATCTTGATCAAAGGCTCTCATAGCATGGGGCTGGAGAAACTAGCGGATATCCTATAAGCTATCATCGAACAAGACGGTTTTCAACTTCTGGTACAAGAAGGAGAGAATCAATAAGATAACTCCCAAGATTATAAAGACGACCACCTTCCCGATCGTAGGCAAGAGCCACAGATCCACCATCACCAACTTTAGCAATACGATCGAGAAGGTGGCCAAACTAATCATCCGGACAACTTTCAGATGCAATCGCATTCCCACCGCCATTTGCATAAAACCGGCAAGACTCAACGAGATAGAGAAACCTGCGCTTAATTCATCCGGCAAGCCCAACTGATTCAACAAATTATTCGTTCCCACGGCTAGTAATATCGTAGACAGCAAACAAATATATAAGGTCATCCCATGCGTACGCTTTTCTCTTGCGTCAAATGACTTATAATAGTACCGCCCCAAGACAAAAATATGCCCCCCGATTAAAAGCAAGGAAACCCATAGCAGGAACCGGGGAATAAAGAGATCATCATACCCGACCCACAAAGACATTCCTCCGAACAGGGATAAAGATAGCCCCAAGAGTAGTCCGTATCCCCCCGCATTTCTTGACACAGGCAAATAGCTTTTCCCTAATAAAACATTCGCAGCAAATAAAACCGCCACCGTAAATGTCTCGATATAGCTAAAGGACACGATCGAAGGATCTACATATGAATAGAAATCGAAAACAAAGGCTATATATAATACGACACATCCCGTCAAGAGAGGCCCTTTCGTCGAGATCCTTGTCGGACGTACCAACCAAGCGTCTACCCAATACGATAACCCCGTAAAAATACCGGTAGCGAACAAGCCATTTATAAATAGGGAAGAATCTCCGTACCGAGCCTTCATACATCCGTGGAAGACATCCATTCCGTAAGAGCCCAGCGTCAAGACCGGAAGTACCCAAACGAATATCTCGTAAACCCGCAGACGGAAACGACTATAGAACCAGAGAATAATCATTACCTCTGAAGCCCAAAACAAGGTAATAAAGGTCCCTTCCAGTTGGATCGGGATCGTCACCGATACGAACGTAAGAGCGATACCCAATAACGTATGCATCAAGAAAGTGAAAGGTTCCCCTTTCCGTTTGATCCAAAAGAAAAGAGCGAAGTTAATAGCCGCAACAAAAAGGGTTACCAGACCTTTGTAATTCTGCTCAAGCTCCATATTCTGCAGGAGACAAAGGGCAAAGAACAGGAATACGAAATTGTTCAATCCGATCACTCCTAATAAATATTGATTGATCCCCCGGATATTGATTCGCACGATGGAAGCGACCGATAATAAGAAGATCAAATAGAAGGCGATAGAGAAAATAAGTAAATGCGTTAATTGGACACTTCCCATCAAATCCAGATCCGCAGCATACGTATAACCCGCAAAGACGATCCAAGTCAAGGCAAAACAAATTACAGGCAATTCCCCCCACTTCTTATAGATAGATAGCCCGAACATCCCTAGGTCCAAGATCATGACATAAGTAAACAGCACCCAATAACTTCCATCCCCGCTGCCCACTAAGAATGGAGCGATAAATCCACCCACCAAAGCGATAATCGCCAGTTCCCTACGATTATAGAGTATAGATAAAGACGACATAAACCCGGTAAACAATACAAGCAAGATAAAAGCGACCGTTTGGCTGAACAGCCCGTAATAATGATAGGCGATCGCCACCGTTACATAAAAGATCGCAAAAGCGCCTCCCGCCAGCAAAGAGCTAAAGGTACGATAGGAATCCTTCAAACGCCAAGCCACGAATAGAAGTAATCCGCCCATCCCAAAGCCAAGGATCGTACGCAAGGTCTCGTTTATCCATTCCTTATCTATCGCATACTTCACGAAAAGACCCATACCCAAGACGAGTATCAGGATACCGATTTTACCGAATAAATTCTCACCGATATATTTCTCATAATTGACAGGCTTCCGCACCTTCTGGGGTTGAAGATTTCTCGCAGGTTCGACAATCGCCTTTACAGGTTCAGGTTGTACGAAAACTTCCGGCTCTTTCAAGGTCTCAGGCTCCGGTTCCTTTATCTCGTCCGCAACTTCCGAACTATTCTCCAAACGTCTACGCAAGGCAGCGATCTCTTTCGATAATTCCTCCGTCTTCTCCTGTGATTTGGATATCTTATTACGCAAGTTTATCCAAATCATGATCAGTAATAGAAGTATCAGTAAGGTATATTCCATAAACTCTAAAATTATAAGCTTGCCGCAATATACGCATTTATTTATATAAAGGTGAGTTCTATCAATTCAATTTATCCTCTTGTATCAGACAGCAGAACTCTTTAACTGCCCAATTTGTGAGCTTTAGTCTTGCAAATTTAGCGAATATTTTCTACCCCCCCCCCGATTTTTACAATAATTAACTTGTGTTTGTTGTAAAAATTGGATGTGCAGGCATAATTCACCCCAACAACTCAGGTTTCAGCCTGATTATTTGCGTGTAACGACTGATGTTATACACAAGACTGGTGAATGCTACATTGGCTTTAGCACGAATAAGCCCTACTGTACGCACCACAAGTCCACGCATGGTTTGTTCCTCAAACCCGAATACATGCTCGACAAGGCAACGTGTCTTGGATTTTTTCCTATTGTCTGATTTCTGCTCCTTGGTAAGCGGACGGTTACGGTAGCCCTTTTCGCAAATTATCGGATTCATCTTATGCTGTTTTACAATCTCCTCTTGTCCGACATAACCGGCGTCCAAATACAAGTCCTTGCCTTCGTCTTTTTCATCCAGCAGTCCTTCAAAGCCTTTGGAATCATGCACTTCTGCCGACGTGGTATCATAAGAAAGTATGATCTTATTGCGTTTCTCAACTTTAGTATGCTGCTTGTAGCCGTAAAAAGTCTCATCACGCTTCTTTGTCCAGCGGGCATCTACATCCTTGTGGCACTTCTTGTGGGGATTGTCATTCCACAACTTATCACCCGCTCCCTGTTTTATCTGCTCATTTTCATCACGGGTGTTACGTTGGCGAGGGGCAATAACAAAACTGGCATCAATGATGCGACCCTCATTGAATTGCAGACCCTTACTTTCCATGAAACTATGAAATTCCGAAAAAAGCTTGTCATAAACGCCTGTATTTGTCAGGAGTTCGCGATACTTCCACACCGTCTTCTCGTCAGGAACATCGTCAACACATTCAATACCAAGAAACTTGCGGAAACTCGTACGGTCAACTATCTGATACTCTATCTGATGGTCACTCAAACCATAATAACGCTGAAGAAACAAGACCTTGAACATCAGCACACAGTCTATCGGCGGACGACCGGCATTACTTTTGCGCTCTCCGGTAAAAAGGGCTGATTCAAGAGTAGGACGAAAGATCTCAAAATCAACATACTGAGACAACACTTCAAGAGGATTGCCCATTTCATTCAAACGCAATTCACGATTCTCTGACTCAAATAGTTGATTATAACGAAGCTTACGGTATCGGGATAACTTGTTCATTATAAAATTCTTATTTTCTGCAAATTTACGCTCTTGGAACCATATAAACAACTGTACTACAATATTTTAATTTATAGAACTCCTCTAAAAGCTTTCCGAACCATAAAAAAGTCCCGACGATACGAATATCGCCGGGAGCAATTTTTTATCCGGTTTCCTTCCTCACGGAAATACTATCGGAAGAACTTTTTTACTTTAGTATTAACCACACGTTCCCCCATCACGGGATACTTTGCTGTGTGGAAATTATTTAATTAAATATATTTAGATAGAGACGGGACGTGCCCGCCTCTACTGTATCATTTCGAATAAAATAATTATTTAACAACCACCTTAACAGCAGCCTCACCCTCTACAGCTACAGCTACGATACCGGCAGGTACAGCGATTGTAGCGTTATCAGATGAAAGAACTGTCTCAGCAACCACCTTACCTAAGATGTTAGAGATAACAACAGACTTGCCAGCGGCACCTTGGATTGTTACAGTACCATCGTTAGCGATAACAGAGATAGCAGACTCAGCAGCGATCTTGTCATTAGATGTAGGAGTGCTAGTTGTCATTACCTTGAATACTTCTGCTTGCTCAGGATCAGTTGTCCAATAAACAACATTGTTCAAATGAGCCAAATAAGCATTACGAGGTAAATATTTCTCTACATCATACTCTTCACCTTGCTCTTCAGCTGCTTCCTCATCATAAGCCGGATTCAAATATTCTTGAACAGAAAGGATCTTGTAAGCCTCATCGCTATACTCAGCTGCGACCTCAAATGCGACAGCAGCCGGATTCAAGTTCATCGCATTGATTGTATCACCCTTGATTGCGATAGAATCTATACCGCATACAGAACCAGCGATAAATGCAGCACGAACAGCCTCAGCGCCAGCAGCTTCATAAGCATAACCCTTAACCTCTGCAGAATCCAATGTATTCATCAAATAGTTTCTAGTTTTCACACCTTCTTCCGCAAATGCATTAGTAGAAAGATAATACAAAGGCATAGTCTCTTCGAAAGTCAAGCAAGCAGTATCCAACCACAAAGTCAAAGAATCATGCGTATATACATCGCTCTTCAAGATAGACTGTCCTTCTGCCTTCAATACAGCGAAACCATCTTTCTGGCTAGCGATCATCTTGTTATCATCCTCTGTATAAGAAGTGATCTGTACGTGACCGATATTCAAAGTAGCATATGTAGGAGCATCCTTCTTTGCGAACTCGAATGTAGTATTCTCAGTGTTGCACCAGCTAGCTGTATATAGCATTCCAGATCCAGCTAAAGCAGAGATTGCAGAACCATAATAACCATATTCTTCAGTATATTCAGAAGAAGAAACCAACTTATATTCATTCTCTACACCAGTAGATAAGAAAGATAATGTAACAGGATAAACACCATTCTCTACATCAGGCTCACCCATTAAATAATAATCAGTTCCATTTTCATTTTTAGAGCATAAAGTAGCCTTACCTAAACGATCTGTTACATTATACTTGTAAACTTTCACTCCATTTGACTCAGCTACAGTTGAATTTGCCTCATCTAATTCAACCTCTTCTACCTTAAATCTATAAGCAGAAGCCAACTCACCGGCAGCTACATACAATTTGCCATCTTTAACAGTTACATACAAGTTCTCCAATAAATCAGATTTCAAACGGAATGACAATGCACCATTAACCAAATCTTCTTTAGAAACTTTCTTATAAGCTAACTCTTGAGCATCCTCCACTTTCGGGCCTTTTACCAATTGAACTGTATCTGTTCCAAAAGAATAAATAGCCTTCGCATCATCTATTACGCGGATAATAGCACCACCTCTAGTACTATTAGTATTCCACATATTAGCCAAATTATTAGTCTCAGTCAAATACCATAAAGCAGTAGGAACTTCTGTTACAGCACCAGCATGAACTGTACCGTTCTCACAGAAAGAGAATACATAGTATTTTCCTTTGTTCTTATTTGCGGAATGATCCTCATCAGACTTCGCATTGTTCATATCCTTAACAAAGTAAGTATACTCTGGATCCAATGTAGTCGGAAGCTTAACCTCAGCGAAAGTACATTTAGCAGCATCCTTAGTCCAGATTGTCAATTTCTCTGTACCTGCGAAGTTACCAAAAGCGATCATCTCACCATTAGCGGCAACCTCCATGTCATAACACATTTTTGACTTCTTCTCCGTATCATTTGCGCCTTTATATACAGGAGTAGCATACGGATAAAGGATCATCTTGCTATTATCGGAAGGATCTAAAACCACCTTGAAAGCATACAACTCTTTCGCACGACCATTCTCTAGGATCGTACCAGCTGTTACACCGGTAGCCTTATCAGCAGCAGCAGCCTCATCTTTAGGTTGTGCGTCTACAGTAAGTTTCCAGAATTTCTCAGAAGACAAATTAGAAGACCAAGAAGTAGAGTCCACAACTAAATACTTACCGGTAGTTCTATCCTGCAAAGTAACATAACCATCTAAACCGTCAATGTCTGTAGCGAACAACTCTTTGCCTGCCAAAGGATTTCCATCCAGATTTTTGTCGAAAGTCAAAGCGAAAGGAGAACCATACTTATTATTTAACAAGTCAGCAGTCATGTTTATCTTTGCTGGAGCTGCTACTGTAAAGTTAATCGCAGATGCAGATACAGCCGTTCCCTTTTCCAAAGTAACAATATCTGTTCTTTCAGCTTCCACATCATCTTTAGCGATGATAGAAACAACTGTCTTATTATCCAACTGAGCAGATAAAGTAACGGCAGTCACATTCTCCGGAGCGATAAACGCACCCTCATTTTTGAAGTTCCACTCAGCTTGCTTATCCAATGTCAACACTCTGCCTGTAGCGCTATTCGTCAATGTGTACGCCCAAGTATTCGCCAAAGAGACAAAACGATAAGTTACTTTCCATAAGGATTTTTGATAATCAGTGTTCTTGATATCCGCAGTAGGAGCATCAGCCAAGATCAAACTATCAGTCTTTGTATAAGACTCTGTGACAGACAAATATTTACCATCCTCATTGGTCAATTGGTAAACTTTGCCATTTTCAACCTTCGCATTAGCGGTAAAGGCAGTACATAAAGCCAAGCCCGCTACAAGAGTAGAAAACTTTTTGTTCATAATTCTAAAATTAATATGCTATTGATCGTATGAAGATAGGTTTATAAAACGACTAGTTTAAACGATCGTCTAAATCTTGCGTTTTTCAAGGGATAAAGGAGAAGGTTTGTTTATGGAATCGGTTGTTTCGTGATGGATAGCCTATTTGATTGATAAGAAAGCGGATAAGGGGTGATTTTTTTAACCTTGAAGGGTTGCAAGTGTCGAAGAAACGCGTACCTTTGCAAATGACTAGAAAAATCGATCGTTTAAACTAGTCGTTTTATAAACCTATCTTCATACGATCAATAGCATATACTATATTTTCAATAGAATTTACCCTTTTATCATATATTATATATGTACGAGCGTACATATATAATATAATTATCAAGCAATCAACAAATATTCCTTATTCCTTCAAGTCTTATAATAATGAAACTTTTGTTCACCTATGAAGTAACTTTAGTTCCATAAGCTTAAAACTATAGCTTGATGCCGATGCAACTAAAGTCACAAGGGCAAAACGCCTCTTTCATGCTTTTATTGGTCAAAAAAGAGAGTAATCTATGTATTTGAAAGCTTTTTTCATAAATTTGTCGCTTTATAATAAACTGAGTAAAAAATGAATACACACGAACTTTGCTGCGTAGGACACATCACCTTGGATAAGGTAGTAACACCTAAGAACACCGTCCATATGCCGGGAGGAACCTCCTTTTATTTCTCGCATGCGATAAAACATTTCGATGATATCGACTATACTCTAGTGACAGCCTTGGCTGAATCTGAGATGAAAACGGTGGAGGAACTACGAGCTGAAGGTATCGACGTTGCCGTGATGCCAAGTAAGCACACCGTTTATTTCGAGAATATTTATGGAGAGAACCAAGATAACCGTACGCAACGTGTATTGGCGAAAGCAGATCCTTTCACCGTGGAATATCTGGAGAACATCAACTCTAAAATCTTCCACCTTGGTAGTTTGCTTGCCGATGATTTCTCTTTGGAAGTGGTAAAGTATTTAGCGGGGAAAGGCTTAGTATCGATTGACTCGCAAGGGTATCTACGGGAAGTAAGAGACAAGGATGTATTTGCCGTGGATTGGCCAGAGAAAAAAGAAGTACTTAAATACGTGCACTTCCTCAAGGCTAACGAACATGAGATGGAGGTGTTAACCGGATATACCGATGCCGTGAACGCAGGAAAAGTTATCTACGATTGGGGCGTGAAAGAGGTATTGCTGACTTTCGGAAGCATGGGATCTATCATTTACGACGGTTCCACTTTCCATAAAATCCCCGCTTACATACCGAAAGAAGTAGTAAACGCTACCGGAGCGGGTGATACTTATATGACAGGATATCTCTATAAACGTGCCAAAGGCGCAAGCATAGAAGAAGCCGGACGTTTCGCAGCAGCTATGACAACATTGAAAATCGAAGGAATAGGCCCATTCAACGGCACTAAGGAAGATGTGTTGCGATGTTTAGAGACAGCGGAACAACGAATGCCTGAGTAGTTGAAAATTGAGAATTGAAAATTATTCGCTCTCTCCTAATTTTCAATTCTCAAGTCTCTATCTTTAATTATTCTTGAATGCTTTGCAGAATGTAGTCATTAGCAAGATACAAAGCCCTAACAAGCCGACCACGATATAAGCGTATTTCATATTGAAAGCCTGCGAGATCGCTCCGATCAACAAAGGTGCGATCAACGAGCCGATAAAGCTGATACTGGAAAGGATCGTCAAGGCAATTCCCACCGGAGTTCTCGATTTAGCGCCCACTAAGCTATAAATAGTAGGCACCATACACGAGATGCCCAAGCCTACCAACATAAAGCCTAAGGAATTCACGATCACCTTTACCGTCATCGATTCGAACATTCCACCCAACATGGCTGAGATAAAAAAACCTGCTAAAATAAAGAAACCCGCTAATTGCAACACCTTCTGCTTTCCTAAAACACTATAGGCGGAGTTCGTAAGAAAACGGCCTACCGTCATCATCACCATGAACACCAAGAAACCAATCTGTAAGGACTTAGGAACCTGCAATACCGATTCGAAGTAAAGTCCACTCCAATCAAACATCGCGCTTTCCACCACCAAGGCAAACAGCCCGACGATACCTAACTGGATCAACAGCATTTCCGGCTTACGGATAAAGCTCAACAATGCTGGAGCTTCTTTCTTCTCCGCTTCCTTCTCTTCCTCCGGTGACTCAACCGCCACGTCTTCCTGCAAATACTTCCGGCTTACCAAAACAGTCACTCCAATCAATAATGCAATCAACGTAAAATGCCAGAACGGAGTAACACCGGATACGATCATGATAAACCCGATCAAAGCCCCTAAACAAGCCGCCAGACTCCAACCTCCATGAAATGAGGCCATAATCGTACGCCCATAGAGTCGCTCGATACCAATTCCTTGCGTATTCAAGGATATATCGCAAAGATTCCAGAACACCCCAAAACAGAACAAATAAACACCCAGCAGATAAATATTATGTGCCGTACCTATCGCGAATAAGGCCAAGGCATACCCCAACACACTGACCTGCGCCATAATACGACTCCCCAACTTCGACACCAAATAACCCGCTAACGGTATCGCCACAAACTTACCTACCGGGATCAGGAACAAGACCAAGCCCCAATAGAAAGCGTAATTCACCTCAAAAATATCCTTCACGTCCGGAATACGGCTAGCCCAACTAGAGAAACAAAGACCTTGCGCTAAAAAAAAAGAAAGCATCGCATAACGAATCCGTTCCTTGGGAAAAGCGTTGCCCAATGTAGCATTCATTTTTTCATTCATTATCATTTACTTTTATTGTTATCATTTATTCGAGAAAGGGGCACGCCCCCCATTTCTTCGCAAAGCTATCAAATATATCCTAATATCCTAATCCCCTAAGTCTTAAATGTAGAATTTAAGAGATGGCTTCCCTAATGAAAAATATATTTTACACTTTGGCTGAAACACTTAATTATAACTTAAACCTTCGCTCAATTGAACAATTTGACGATATTCTCCAGCAACCCATACGTTGTCGTTTTCCTTGAATACGGTTTGGGATGGAGGATTCATCATTGACTTTCCGTCTCGTTCAATACCCAAGATCAGACAAGCGTTCTTATCCCGAATGTCAGACTGTTGAATAGATCGCCCGATCAACGGAGAGTCTGGTTCAATATTAAATTGCTCTATTTTGATATTATTATTAAAGCTTTGCGCCAACTGATCTCTATATTCTTTGTCCTGTTTTTGTATTATCTCCTGGAAAAGATCCAATTCCTCATCCGTACCAACAATTATAATCTTATCAAAAGGATAAAGGCGTTCCTCTCCTCTAGGTATATTGATTTGTCGTTCACCTCGAATGATGGAAACGATATTTATTCCATATTTTTGACGGAAGTTGATCTCTTTCAAACTCCGGCCGACAATGGAGGATTCTTGGCCAACAACGAAATCCATCAAGTGCAAATCATTGAAAGGCAAAGATTTAAAGATATTATCAGTCAAAGGACTTCCAATGTTTGAGTCCGTTGTTTTCCCGTTGAAGTTGTCAATAAATCTTTTCTCGATCGAGAGAGAACGCTTTTTCAGTTTTTTGGATAAAATAATCATTAGCAATATCAACAGGGTGATAATAAATCCAACACCAGATGCTACATTAAATATATGGACTATGACTGGCATTAGAATACTTGCGCAAAGGAGCAGCTTTATCGCTATCAAAGAAACCAATGGTCCCCGGTTGAATTTACTATCATTCCATAATTTCAGGAATTCAGGAGAATGATTCTTCTTCATAATGATAGCCCAAAGAAAAGGTAATATAATGGCCAAAATAATAGATAAGCTCAATAGAGCCCCTTTGAAGCCTAATATGTTCTCGCGAATAATTGGATTTACATAAGTGAAAAATATGATAATACTGAATATTGTCAATACTGTATATAGTATTACATCTAGTAACATAGATTTCAACAGCTTATTCCATGTACTTTTATGTTTGACCGTGTTGGATCCGGAAGAATAACGGTTCAACATTAGTTTTATAGATGAAGGCAAATAATTGTCAATCAATTGATAGACCGGGGTCGCCATGCGAATCATATAAGGAGTAAGAAATGTTGTAACGACTGATACAGCGACAATAACAGGATACAGATAATCGTCTGTTACCTTTAAGCTAACTCCCAATGAAGCGATAATAAACGCAAATTCACCTATTTGGGTCAGAGAGAATCCTGATTGTAGAGCTATCTTTAATGGCTGTCCGGACAAGAGGACACCAAGACTCCCAAAAAAGATTTGCCCAATGATAACCAATATGGTTAAGATGCAGATTGGGACAAGGTATTCAATCAATAAATCCGGTTGTATCATCATGCCTACAGAAACAAAAAATATGGCCGCAAACAGGTCTTTTACCGGTTTTACCAATTTTTCTATCTTCTCGGCCTCAATGGTTTCAGCCAATAACGATCCCATAACAAAAGCTCCTAACGCAGAGGAGAATCCCGCTTTAGCCGCAATCATAACCATACCTAAACAGAAGCCTAATGCTATGATTAATAAGGTTTCGTCGTTAAGAAATGGCTTAATCTTTTTAAGAAAACTTGGAATCAGATAGATTCCGAGTAATGACCAAAATATAAGAAACGCTCCTAACTTTAGAATACTTTCCAGCATTTCCATTCCTTCGACTTGCTTGCTGACTGCTAAGGTTGAAAGCAAGACCATCAAAACTACGGCCACTAAATCTTCGACCACCAAGACGCCTAATACTACTCCTGTAAATTTTTGCCCTCTGAGTCCCATGTCATCGAACGCCTTGAATACGATAGCGGTGGATGACATAGAAAGCATACCGCCTAAAAATATACTGCTTAGATGCGAGAAGCCAAGCGCGTTTCCTGCAGTATAGCCTAGAAACATCATTCCGGAGACTATGGTTATAGAGGCGATAACAGCTGTACCTCCTACGGTCATCAACTTCTTGAAAGAGAATTCTAATCCCATAGCAAACAAAAGAAAGATGACGCCTATATCTGCCCATATTTTTATATTGGTAGGATCGGATACCGTTGGTATATAAGGTACGGCGGGCCCGGCAAGAATGCCAGCGACAATATACCCCAAAACGACAGGTTGTTTCAAGCATTTAAAAATCAATGTAATTATTCCCGCCGCAATCAATATAACCGCCAAGTCGGAAATAAGAGGTGCAATTTCAGACATGTTATTCATTATTTTGTGCTCGCAAATTTACATATTAACTTAGAACCATGTTGGGATAAAACAAAAGTACTCTTGTCCTAAAAACATATATGGGAAATATTCCAGGACAACCGCAGCAAATTCCTCCTCCCCCCAAGAGCTTTATCTTAACAGCATGAATACACCAATATCTATAAGCGGCAGTTTACGAGATATAAAAAAAGGGTCTTCATTGCTGAATACCCTTTCTTGGTGATCCGCCTGGGGCTCGAACCCAGGACCCCAACATTAAAAGTGTTGTGCTCTA
>ERZ833822.1724-NODE-1724-length-16569-cov-29.868899_pt1 | contig 16569 bp, 19 predicted proteins | sample MGYA00519913_ERZ833822 | MGnify/ENA primary metagenome ERZ833822 (study PRJEB31850, sample SAMEA3708746) | human gut metagenome | biome: human gut; feature: human-associated habitat; material: faeces | place: China | collected 2014 ... | reverse complement strand
AATGTATGTCCGGCTTTGGTAAATTTATCAAAGGAACAGCATCGGTAACAAAGGTTATGAGTACCGCCATGGGCGGATTTGATACAATAGCACTTGTTGATAAAGCTTTTGGAAACGGTGATATTGCCACATTGAATGCCAAATTACACGAAAGCAAAGCGTATAACATTTTCCAAACAGGTGTAACAGCAATCGCCGTATTTACAGGTGGTATGACTACAACAATGAAATGCTTTGTTGCAGGTACACTTGTTCTTACCGCAAGCGGCTTGGTTGCAATTGAAAATATTAAGCCAGGAGATATGGTTTATGCTGCAGATGCAGAAACATTAGAAGTATCTACTAAGCAGGTTCTTGAAACATATATCAGGGAAACATCAAGTCTTGTTCATCTCACAATAAACGGTGAAAATATTATTTCAACATATGACCATCCATATTATGTGAAAGATAAAGGTTTTGTCAGCGCCGAAGCCTTGTGGATAGGTGCAGAACTTATTGATAAAAATGGAAATGTCGTCCTTGTTAAACAGCTTTACCGAGAAAACTTAGGTGATGAATCGGTTAAGGTCTATAACTTTCAAGTTGAAGATTATCATACATATTTTGTCAGTGAGAATTGTATTTTGGTTCATAATGCAGGCGACTTGTATGCAAGAGGTAAATATAGAAAGTCAACGCACGAAAAAATGAAAGCGGAAGCCCCTAGAGATGCTGATGGTAATATGATATGTCCGACTTGTGGTAAAAAAATTCCAGAAACTATTACCCAAAATGGCAGAACACGTGTTGGGTATGATGGAGATCATTATCCGACAACTTGGAGCGAGCGTGTACAAGAAATGAAGAAGTGGCCAACTGCTCCAACGAGAAAACAAGTTCTTGATATTTACAATCAAGATGTTAGAGCACAATGTCCCAATTGCAATCAAGGACATATGTTTGAAGGTGTTAAAGGAGATTTTGCAAAATGAATGTAGGAGAGTTATTACTAGACCATTACGAACATTTTTTAGGTGACTATATTGGTGCAGATGTTTATAGTAATGGGGAGCAAGAAATTCAGATGCTAGGTTTTCCTAAAGTGATTGAAAATAGTATGGTATTTATCACGTTAGGAGTATCAAAGTATTCTGATATGATAAACAATCAGTGTGAGATTGCTTTGGCTGTGGACGAAAGTTACGATGAATGTGCTGAAGTGTTAGCAAATGCAGTTTTCTATATCTTATCAAATAGAATGAATTTTGGAAAAGGTATTCTTATTGAGGGCGTAGAAAATATTAATGCTAGTTTTGCAGAGAAATACAATAAAACAGCTTTGTATTTTACAAATGTGTTTGTACTACCGGAAAACTTTGCTTTTGTAAATGATGTATGCTGTATTTATATGTGTCTCTTTGTTTCTAAAGATGAAGCTGAATTTATCAAGAAATATGGTAGCGAAAAATTTGAAGACCTTCTAGAAAATAGTGATGTTGATGTTATTGATTTAAAGCGAAAATCTGTTTTATAAAAAAATTGAAAACGCCTTATTAATACAGTGGCTTTTTGAATATGTTCTTAACTTGTAGACAATAACAGAAAAATACATTTAGTTGCTCAAATAATCCGTGAATACTTGCATGACGAAACAGTTAAGGTTTATAATTTTAAAGTAGAAGATTACCATACTTATTTTGTAGGTGACAGTAGTTTACTTGTACATAATGCGGAATACTCCCCAACAAAGCCTTGTTATGGTGAGAGAAGAATTTCTGATGAAGAATACGATGAACTTAGATCACAGACACCGTCGCGCAAAGTAAGGCAGAAAGTTAATGAAAATAACATAATTGGAGCGGATGATCCTGCTATACCTGGAAAGAAAATAGAGGGATCTTTAGAGGCTGATCATATAGTATCTATGGATAAAATAACCAAAATGGAGAACTTTGATAAGCTTTCTACAGAAAATAAGCTTAAAGTGTTGAATTATGAAGATAATTTTACTGGTTTGAGCAAATCGGCAAACGCTTCAAAAGGTGCAAAGTCATATAGTGAATGGACACTATATAAAAAGGAAAATATTCCAATTTCACAAGAATATAGAACTAAAATGATGGTGAAAGAGTCTATTTTAGAACCTATATTACAGGGAATGATAGATGAACTTGCAGGAAAGTAAGGAGTGAGCGTTTTGATGGATAAATTGGATTTTTTAAATAAATATAGGGATAATGTAGAACTGGTATCTATTAATGATGTGGATTCTTTTATTACCAACGAGTGGAAAAATGTTTTTAAGGAAGAAACACAAAACAAACGCGTCAAAAATACAGTTAGTATTTGGAAAAAACATTGTGAAAAAGAATTAAGAAACACTATTAATTACTTATCCGAACACCTAATAGATGTCAGTTTGATTAAAACATCATATGGCATATCTGTTATTTATGAATTAATAATGATGGATGGCAGTATTGATTATTATGAAGGACTTTTACCTATTCATGATTATGAAAATGAACTTTTTATTTGGAATAGTATTCCGGAGTCGTTGAAGTCTTTTTACAGTTTCGTTCATAATGGATTTTATTATTATGCCGGCCAAAATATGGGCATATTACCCGTTCAAAAAGTTACCTGTATGAATGATTATGATTGGGGAATCATTGAGGATTTAAAATTAGATATTCTGTTTAGTATGAAATCGACCTATATTTTCTTTGAAACCGGAATGGGCGGATATGTTTTACTCGATATGCAAAATTATGGTGATGAAAATTCAATTGTGTGGTTTTCAAGGAAAAAACCTATATATAATAAAAATTTCTGGGATATTGTAGATGAATGGATTGTAATGGGATTTAACTAACTATTGTATGTTGGTATGCTGAAAATACCTGTATATCCAAAACTTATTTTAAATTTGCATTTGAATTTTTAAAAATCAAATTTTGGAAAGTGTTGCCAACGGAGGTTCGTTCCTTGAAGGTTTTGAAGATGGAGCACTCTCAGGCGCAATAAGTGGTGCAATTGGCGGAGCGGCTTTTGCCGGACTTGGACAATTAGGTGCAGTTGCTGGCAAGGGAATTAAATGTATGTCCGGCTTTGGTAAATTTATCAAAGGAACAGCATCGGTAACAAAGGTAATGAGTACCACCATGGGCGGATTTGATAAGATAGCACTTGTTGATAAAGCTTTTGGAAACGGTGATATTGCCGCATTGAATTCCAAACTACACGAAAGCAAAGCAATGGTATCTGGCATATTAGAAGCAATTACTAATCCATAGGGTGCTATTATAACAATAATGACATATCGTTAAGGAGTTAAAATATATATTCGGAAAGAAAATTAATTGATATTTGTAACTGGTATAAAAATGGAAATTTTGATATAGAAGAATTTCAACAAAGATTAGAAACTGTATATTTACCGGAAAAGTATAAGAATACACTTGAAATCAAGCAACATAACGCATTCAATTATCTTGAGAAAATTAGATTTTCTTATTTAGAAGAAGAACAGAAAAAGCACGCAGATAAGGTTGCAGATGATCTAATCAAAGCAGTAAAATTATATATAGAAAAATAGTATTTTTGTTGAGTTAATTAATGTTGACTCGGTCGTTGCCGAAAAGGATCTCATTCTTAGAAGATAGTTTCCTATTATATTAATTTGAGAAACAAACTGGGTTACGACGATAACAACGATGAGAATTACCCTGCAATATCAAATATTGAGAATATTAAGAACAGAATTACACTTGATTCCATTGTTGTGCCACTTTCCGGAATATATGAAGGCAGAAGCGTAGCATTAGCATTTCATTGTGAATGGGACACCGAAAACGGTCTTGGTATTATACTTGTAAATGAGAAAATATACGATATTGGATATCAAGATATTGCATTTTGAGGATATTATTCGCAACAAGAATGATTGTAGATTGAGGATACAACGATGAATTACAATGATTTAATTAGAAAAGCCATAAATAAAAAAGAGGTAGTACAGTTACTATGTGGGAAAGATGAATATGAGATTCAAAATCCGGAGTTCGTTCAAGATGTTTTTCCAACCAATATAATATCAGTTTTGGTTAACTGCTTTTATAAACAAAGATACAGTATACCTAATATATGTGAGGTATTTTTGGATGCAATTGAGCATATGATTCAAGGTAATGCTCGAGAAATATATATAGCAACACTGTATTTTGATACCTGTATATTTAAGGAAGAAAGTCAAGATGCTGCTTTTTTTATAGATAAACAGAAAATTGCAAGAGAATTGAAAATTGCGATAACAAATCATAGAAAAGAATTAAATTTTCCTATTACATTTGACAATGGGATGATAAAAAAAGAACCACTGAAGAATATTGAGAATTTCAACAAATATTATATTAAAAAATATAACTTTAGTATTATATAGTTGTTGAACGATATTAAGAATGATAAAAGAAATAATGTTAGTATTAAAATATATTAGCTTTTGTGACAAAACGAGGAAAAAATGAATTTAAAATACGGAATTATAGAAATTAACGGTGAGATTTTTGGTCCCGGATATACATTTGATGATTTTCAAAAGTCTGTCTTTTTTGAAGGTCAAGATGGAGTCAGAGTTATAAAAATAAAAGACATAGTTTCAATTAACGAAAATAATTTTATTGTTAGCCTTTTCTTTCGCAACAAGGTCTTATATATGATATCAATGATGTGTGTTGATATTGATATTCCTTTTTCGGAAGAAATCAAGCGCAAGCAGTTTCATGATGAATTTCTTGCTAAAAACAGATTAAACTCCGAAAACTTTTTTGATTGGGGCAACATAAAATCTGTGTACGATTCAAAAGGAAATGTCAGCAGCATTAATATAATATATAATGCAGGTGTGTGATATGCAAATTTGAGATAAGAGATTTTGGGTATGGAATTATATCTGAAAATGGTTGGCTTAATTAGATTTTTAATTTTCCGCTTGCCTTATGCAAAGCAAACAGAAACGCTACACATACACAAAAGCCTGAGTGCATACCACAATCGGTGCACTCAGGCTTTGCTATTCCTATTTATATAATAAAACCGCCGTTTACTCCGAAAATTTGACCTGTAATGAATTTGGCTTTATCGGAGCATAAAAACAGTGCCGCATCTGCAATATCCTGTGGCTGACCGAGGGTATTAAGCGGAGTTTCCTCTTTCAGCTCGTTTACGGTCTGCTCATCAAAGCATTTCATCATATCGGTCATAACAACACCGGGAGCAATGCAGTTTACACGTATCTGCGACAAGCCTACTTCCTTTGCAAGCGCCTTTGTAAGACCGATAACGCCTGCCTTTGCCGCACTGTAATGCACCTCGCAAGACGCACCCACCTGCCCCCACATTGAGCTGATATTAAGAATTACACCGCTATGATTTTTAATCATAAAGCGCTTTAAAACCTCTCGGCAACAGTAAAAAACGCCGTCAAGATTTGTGCCAATCATTTTATGCCAATCGTCATCTGTAATATCGGTGAATAATTTTTGCTGAGCAATTCCGGCATTATTAATAAGCACATCAACATTACCAAGCTTAGCCGCTATAAAATCAAACATCTTCTCCACTTCTTGCGATGAGGAAACATCGGTTTTAACCGCCAAGGCTGTCACATTAAATTTCTCTTGAATTTTATTAGCAAGCGAAATTGCCTTTTTACTGTTGTGATTATACTGCAAAACCACATTGTAGTTATTGCTTGCAAAGGCAAGAGCGATAGCTGAGCCTATACCGCCCGATGCACCTGTAATTACGGCTGTTTTCATAATTATATCTCCAAACTTTAGATTTATTACAGATAATTATATCATCAGAAAAGATAATTTACAATAAAACTTTGTGTGCGTTGCCCACACCTACAACTTTTAACTTCTTGTTTAGCAAAATTAAAAATCTCCGTCGCAACTCTGCAACGGAGATAAAATATATTTATATTCCTTTAACATACTGTCTGAGTGTCGGCAAAAAGCCGATTTTATCGGGTGCCTGCAAGGGCATTTGCGGAAATGCGTCGTGTCCCGGCATATTGTTTGCCTCGATAAACAAAGGCCCATCCTCTGCAATGGCAACATCCCAGCCGATATAACCCAGCTGCGGAAGTTTCAGCGCTGCCTCTCGACACATTTGCATTGACTCCTCCCAATACGGGATTTGATAGCCTTTTATTACACAGCCGGAACGCGGGTGCTTTTCGTATACATTTCTCTGCTTGTCGCAAGCCGGAAATGCAATTTTGCCCGTTTCCATATCTATCGGCGAATACATACCGCCGGCATTAATATTATCAACAGGTCGGTCGCTGTTGCCCATACGAATACATGCATAAACGGTGTTTGCCCTGCCCTCCGACAAAATCGTGTAAACTCGAATTGTGTTTACCGATTCGGGATTAATTCTGCTCATATCGGGGTGTTGCTTAACAACCTCTTCAACAATGCTGATCTGCCTTTTTTTCAGCTCGTCATACATATCGTCAAGTGTGTTGAAGTCGGATTTTTTCAGCTTATCCACACCCTCGCCGCAGCACAAATCGTCAGGCTTGCAAATAATTTCGTCAAACTCCTGCATAAAATCAATAAACTCGCTTTTACTGCATTTAGCAAAATTCAGCCACTTACGGTGGAGATACTCGCCGAACATAGTGTAAAATTCCGTTTTATTATCAAGAATATGATAATAGCTTGAGTCGTTAAGGAGTTTTACAAGAGAATTATTTATACCTCTTGTAACAAAGGTTGCCCTTTGCTCGCTGTTGAGATTATAAAACTCGCAAAGCAGATAATCCTTGTAGCCTGCGCCGTATTTAAATCCGCAAGACACAATATCTGCCAAAATAGCAGCTCTCGGCTTGCCCGAAAGCTTATGCACCTGCTTTACAGTATCAAAAAGTGCGCTGTAATCCATATGTGCAATACATCTTATTATATAACCAAGCTTTCCCATCAGAAAACTCCTTCTCCATTTTCAAATTGTTAAAAACTTGTATCTGAATAATTACCGTTTAGTAACCATTTTAAAGGTTATATTACAAAATGTCAATAGAGATTTTGTGTTTTGTTTATGAAAGTTTTGAAAACAATTCATCAAAAAAGTATTAATATAAAAAGAAAAACGGCGGATTCATCACAAATCCGCCGTTTCTTACAGCTTAAAAAATATACAAACTATATTGGTTTTAAAACAATGCCTTTTAAAATCGCTATAATAAATATAAGTCTGTCTGTTATTACTTTCTCTTTGCAAAGCAATCGCTGCAATAGTAAGCCTTGCCTTCCATTGGCTTGAAAGGAATCTTTGCAACGCCGCCGCACTCTGCGCAAGTTGTTTCAAAAAGCTCACGAGCCGGTTTAGCTGCATTTTTGCGAGCCTGTCTGCAAGCCTTGCAACGCTGTGGCTCATTTACAAAACCTTTTTCAGCATAAAACTCCTGCTCGCCAGCTGTGAAAACAAATTCATTTCCACATTCTTTACATACTAATGTCTTATCTTCGTACATTGTTTTTTACCTCACTTTTGTACTGTATAGTTTTTGCCCTTTTGCGGAGTTGCACCGCTCAATCTTTTAAGGACAGATATGTAAGGAAATTTTCTTTTTTGCTCTTTGCAGTGCATTGTCGGCTGACTTTGCGGTTATACATAGCTTTTCTGCGATTTCAGCATAGCTTAAACCGCCGCAATACATCATAAGCACCCTGTATTCCCTATCCGAAAGCAGCTCCCTCAGCTTACCGAACAGCAACGAGAAATGCTCCTTTGCAATCATAAGCTCTTCGGGGTTTGTATGCTCGCCCTCAAGCTCCTCGGTACTTTCTTCAAGTGAAACTATGCTTGCGCTCGGCACTGCCTTTTGCGCCTTTGCCTTGCGCACAATAGAAATAAATCTGCGCTCCACCACAATGTCAACATAGCTTTTAAAAGAAGTCTTTTGGGCAATGTCAAAGGTGCGGCAAGCACTTAAAAGACCCATAAGCCCTTCCTGCACAAAATCATTTCGCTCGTAGCCGTCAGCAGAATATTTATTAGCCAAAAAGCCAATATTTCGCAAATATCTCAAGGTGAGCACATCAAAAGCGCTGTCGTTTCCGCTTTTTACAAGCTCCGCAAGCTCTGCGTCTGAAAGCTCAGCAAGATTTTTTAACGACTCAGACACACACTCACCTCAAAAGACTATTCCTTATATTAAATAATAACCGATTTGCTTTTATTTGTCAATAACAAAATAAATATTTTCCGTAATTTTTTTTAATCACGCCGACAATAATTGTGCAGATTTTACATATTTTACTGCATTTTGACTTGTAAGCAATCTTATAAAATGGTATAATATTATTTAAACTTTACAGAAGAGGTGCTTAAAATGGTTGTGAAAATTAACAGTTTTGGTCTTATGGGAATGGACAGCTACCCCGTTGAGGTTGAGGGCGCAATCAACAAGGGGTTTCCTGCCTTTGATATGGTAGGTCTGCCCGATGCGGCGGTAAAAGAAAGTCGTGACCGAGTTAAAAGTGCCATGAAAAACTGCGGTTTTCCGTTTCCGACCGCCCACATAACAATTAACCTTGCACCTGCCGATATAAAAAAAGAAGGACCTATATACGATCTGCCGATTCTCATAGCCGTTCTCAAAATGACGGGCGCTGTGGTTGCCGAGCTATCCGACTCGGCTTTCTTGGGCGAACTATCCCTCGGCGGCGATGTGCGCCCGATTAACGGCGTACTTCCTATGGTGATAAAGGCTCGTGAGCTTGGCTATAAAAAAATCTATGTTCCCGTTGCAAACAGCGCTGAGGGTGCGGTGGTTGACGGAATAGAAGTATATCCTGTTGAAAATATTTTACAGCTGCTAGCCCATTTAAGCGGTGACAAGCCAATCTCTCCTGCCGTTGCAGAAATTGAGGACAAAAGCAAAGCTGCGCAGTTTATTCCTGATTTTTCGCAGGTAAAAGGTCAGGCAGAGGTAAAACGAGCATTGGAAATTGCAGCCGCCGGCGGACACAATATTTTGCTTATCGGTCCTCCCGGCTCAGGCAAAAGTATGCTTGCAAAGCGTATTCCTTCTATTCTGCCAGATATGACATTTGACGAAATGATAGAAACCACAAAAATACATTCTATTGCTGGTCTGCTCGACAAAAACGGACTTGTACGCACCCGTCCTTTCCGTTCGCCGCACCATACCGTAACGGCGGTAGCACTCGGCGGTGGCGGTACGGGAACAGTTCGACCGGGTGAAGTATCGCTTGCCCATAACGGTGTGCTTTTTCTTGACGAGCTGCCTGAATTTTCGAGAATGTCGCTTGAGGTGCTCCGCCAGCCGATTGAGGACGGAAAAATCACAATTTCCCGTTCGCACGGAAGTTATACTTACCCCTGCACCGTTATGCTTGTTGCGGCAATGAACCCTTGCCCATGCGGATATTTTAATGATCCGTCGGGCAAATGCACCTGCACACCGCAAAAGATACATAATTATCTTAACAAAATCAGTGGCCCTTTGCTCGACCGATTTGATATTCACTGCGAGGTATCGGCGGTGAAATTTGACGAGCTGAGGGATAAGGAGCAAACCGAACCGTCTGCCGAAATTAAAAAGCGAGTTGATAAGGCAAGGCAGATTCAATCCGAACGCTACAAAGGCACAAGCACAAGCTGTAACGCAAACATAAATGCCGACCAATTTGAAAAAGTGTGCGTTATTGATGACGAGGCAGAGCAAATGCTGAGAGGAGCGTTTGAAAGTATGGGAATGACCGCAAGAGCCTACGACCGAGTGCTAAAGGTTGCAAGGACGATTGCCGATCTCGACAACAGCGAAATAATTAAATCAGACCATATCCTTGAGGCTGTGCAGTACCGCAGTTTGGACAGAAAGTATTGGGGAAAATGATTTTCGGTTATAAAATTCAGATTGGATAATAAAAATTGTCTGACTGAATCGCAGATCAGATGCAGACAGCCATAGCGGAGAACAGCCGGATGGCACTTGAACAGAATGAATATGAGAGAAGATATGCTGACCTTACCGAAAGGTACAATACCATCAAAGCAGATTATGACAAGATTTCAGGACAGATTGAAAGCAAAAAGGCTCAGAGGGAATTATTCAAGGGCTTCATCCGGGCATTGGAAAAGCAGGGGGCTTTAGTAGAAGAATTTGATGAGGGACTTTGGAGCAGCCTTGTTCAGGAAGTGGTGGTAAAGTCAAAGGATGATATACTATTCATCTTTAAGAACGGATTTAAGATAAAAACGAGATAAATTAAATCCTGATTTGACACATATTATAATAGAAGAAAAAATTCAGAAATTTGATAATAAAAGGTCGTATTCGTCAGTAACCATCGGGCTTGACGGGTTTAACCTTTTATATTGCAGAAATATAACATAAAATGGATATGCGAATCTGCCGATATAAGGTATAATAAGTGTGTTGAGTTTTACAAATCGGAATTGACAGAGCTCTTTGAGCGAGGGATGATTCTTGTCCGATGGGCAAGAAGATGGGAGCAAGATACAGAAAAATTGGGATTTGTTTATGAGGTGACTTATGGATATAAAGATTGAAAACGGCAAAATCATTTTTAGCGAGAATAATATTAAATATTCTTTTGATGCTCACGGAGAGTATCCTCGTCCGTCAATAATGCCTGCAATCAGCGTTGGTGGAAAGCATTTGTCAAACAGAAGCGAGTATATAAAAATCGAAAAGCATACAGCCGTTCAGGACATTGCTATCGGAAATAATATGGCTGCATGGTATACTCAGGAATTTCTGCCCGACGGAGCCGATTACAAGTTAAGCAAAAAAGCAAGCATATATATTGGAGATTTCTCTACGGGAAAAGAAAAGCTGATATATAAAGGTGAATGTTACGGTGATCTTTGCTTTTACGAAAACGATTTGTTTTTCAATATAGGCAACAAAGTTGCTGTATATCACTTAAACAGCGGAGAATCCGAAGTATTGTTCAAGCATTCAGGCATCAAGAAAAGCGGCATAGACTTGCATATTACGCCAAAGCGTATCTTTTTTCAGCACTGGACACATAGTAATAACAATACAATGTGGTATGACCGTGAAACACAAAAACTTATCAATCCGCATTTTGATGGATCTGTTATGTTTTTCCTTGATGATGAAACAATTATCTACAAAGGTCTTAATCATACCTGGATTTATGATACTAATTCTATGAAAAAGAAATGTTTTTTCAGTAATAAAGACCGTAATAAGATAATTGAAATGGTAGGAATGTTTTTTGATATCCCTAAAGAACATATTAATAAATATACTTCTTCTTGGACAAAAATAGAGCTCAACGGTTTTGAGAATGGCAGATTATATTTTAAATGTTTCCTTGACTATTTTGAAGAAAGCTCTTCTTTTGAAGATGACCAAAGAAATTGTCATTCATTGGGGCTTCCATCAATAGCTCAAACGCAGATATCCTGCGATCTTTCCGGAAAAAACATTATAATAGAAGCAGACAAATCTGACATCGTAATTGAAGAAAAGCCATATAACACACTCCACATGGAGAAATTCGATTTCACAATGGTTACAAAAAAGGCTTTTCGCGACAAACAAGAAATTAACGAATAATCTATTGGTTGTTTATCATAGTGATAAATTCAAGTTTGTCGGGCTGACGAGATACAGAAAACTAGATAACAATAATCAACAGGCAGGTGGTCTTGTAACGAGACCGTCTGCCTTCTTTTATGCCTGCAAGTGCCATTTCTCAAGGGGTGTTCAAATGAACCCCCTTTGAACACCCCTAGGGGAAATAAGGTTAAATTGTATCAAGTTCAGTGTTCCAACGAATCCGTGTCCGTGCGGATATTTTAATGACCCGTCAGGAAAATGCACCTGTACTCCGCAAAAGATACATAATTACCTTAATAAAATCAGCGGCCCGCTGCTTGACCGTTTTGACATACATATAGAGGTATCGGCGGTGAAATTTGACGAGCTGAGGGATAAGGAGCAAACCGAACCGTCTGCCGAAATTAAAAAGCGAGTTGATAAGGCAAGGCAGATTCAATCCGAACGCTACAAAGGCACAAGCACAAGCTGTAACGCAAACATAAATGCCGACCAATTTGAAAAAGTGTGCGTTATTGATGACGAGGCAGAGCAAATGCTGAGAGGAGCGTTTGAAAGTATGGGAATGACCGCAAGAGCCTACGACCGAGTGCTAAAGGTTGCAAGGACGATTGCCGATCTCGACAACAGCGAAATAATTAAATCAGACCATATCCTTGAGGCTGTGCAGTACCGCAGCTTGGACAGGAAATATTGGGGAAAGTAGTGCGGCGGTTTGGGTTTTATTTTGCAAAAATATGGCATAAAACAGATATGCAATTCTGCCGATATAAGGTATAATAGAAAGTAATAAATTGGAATTTGAGGTGTAAAGATTAATGGAACTAACAAGAGAAATTGCTGAGAAAGCATTAGAAGAAGCAAATAAGGCAAATCCAGGACCTTGGTATGACCACAGCAAATATGTTGCTTTTGCTTGTCAGAATATTGCAAGTCATTGCCAAGAAATGGATGAGAATTTGGCTTATGTTTACGGAATTTTGCACGATATAGGTAGATATGCCGGAGTTACTTCTGAAAAGCATTTAATAGACGGTTATCGCTATTGCATAGAAAGAGGGTGGAAAAAGGCAGCACAGATTTGCATTTCTCACGCTTTTATGATTAAAGACATTTCAACATATATTGGCATTTCTGATGTGTCAATAGAAGATAAAGAGTTTATGGCTCGGTATGTTAAAGAGGCTGTCTATGACGATTATGATTATCTGGTACAGCTCTGTGATGCATTAGCATTGCCAACAGGATTTTGTCTATTGGAAAAACGATTCGTAGATGTAACAATTCGATATGGAACACATCCAGCTACGGTTGAGCGATGGAAAGTAACACTCGGCATTAAAGAATATTTTGAGAAAAAGATGGGATGTTCCATTTATGATTGTTTACCTGGAGTAATTGAAAATAGTTTTCGATAAAAGCGTAACTTCCAGTTTGTCGCACTGGCAAAATACAGAAAACAGTATAAGATTCATCAACCGGCAGGTAGCTAAATCCTTAGCTGCCTGCCGTTCTTTATGCCAATAAACTGTGCAGTACCGCAGCTTGGACAGAAAGTAATACGGCGGTTTGGGTTTTATTTTACAGAAACATTACACAAAAAAGATATACTAATTTAGCGATATAAGTTATGATTAAGGTAAGTAACAGAAAAACATACTATCACTGAATTAGGAGCATGATAATGCATTATTAATGGATATTGATACCTTTTCTTATTTCTATTTTTATTTCTTTTTTATTAGAAAAATTATTGGGAAACGGAGAAAAAACAGACATATGTTTTGTATTTTTCTTTTGAAATTTGAGTTACAGAAGAAAATTTATAAGAACTCTTTGGCTGCTGCCGATTTTGGTAATAGCAGTATTTTATATTCACATTACATTTCAGTCATATTTGCTAACAAGTATTATCGGAATTATATTAAGTATTATATTTATTATTCAAGCTGTTTATTATAAAAAAACAGAAAGAAGATGAATAACAACTTCCGTCTTGTTACGCTGTAAAACAAAATTTTTCAAAAAGTAAATTCCAAAATATTATTATTTTGTTGAAAATTCCCTATACTTATGCTATAATTTTCATATATTTATGAAGTTAATGGGGTATTATTTATATGAAAAGGAACGGAGCAGTTAAAACTGCTGCTTTTATGCTTGCTGCCTTGAGTTTTGGTGCAGTCATTTCAGGCTGCGGCTGCAAGAAAGACATTGCCAAAGATTTTCAGGAAAACAGCAACGCTACGGTAACAAGAGCCTCAAGGGACAGCTGCGTTATTCAAAACTTTGACATTATTTACCAAGAGCCTGAACTGCCTACGGGATGTGAAATAACAGCCCTCACAATGGCTATGAATTACAGCGGCTGCAATGTTGACAAATACACTATGGCTACCGAGTATCTGCCATGCACTCCTTATGACCTCGAATACGGCGAGGACGGCAACCTGTACGGCTCAAGTCCCGAGCAATATTTTATCGGTGACCCAACAAGTGTGTACGGATATGTATGCGGCACAACGCCGATTGTAACGGCGGCAAACAACTATTTTAAGGATGCAAAAAGTAAGTTGAAGGCTGTCGATATTACAGGTTCAACTCCGCAGGAGCTTTATGAGCTTGTCAACAAAGGCTACCCTATTGTAGTATGGGTTACAATAGGAATGGTAGAGCGCAGCGACATTGAAAGCTGGACGGCCACAGACGGCAAACAATACGACTGGTGTATGGACGACCACGCCGCAGATTTAATTGGATACAGCGCCGACACCGTAACCATTGCCGACCCGATTAGCGGACTTGTAGTGTACCCGAAGGAAAGTTTTGAGTCTGTATTCACCTCCAGGAATAACAAATGCGTTGTTATTAAGAATGGTTGAGTAACAGCAAAACTGATTTTAAGGTTTATTTATAAATATATACTTTATTTGTCAGTTATGCAAACAAAACCACATTCCGCTCAAAAAATTATTTCCGAATTATCTTGAATACTAAGTCAATTAAGCTCGGCTTTACACCTCTTACAGAGGACAAAACCATATGTAAATATAAATGTGTTTGACGGCGGAAATGACTATCGGTTATTTTATCTCGGCAACCGGCTGGAGAATATCGAAAAAGACAGAATATTCTTCCCCACTCTTTCACACGCATAAAAAAGCACACGAACTTTTTACGGTTCGGGTGCTTTTTATATACAATGGAGTTGTCGTTTTTTGTTCTATTCTGTGTTTGCTGTTATTCGGTTATTTTAATGTTGCGGTAATCATAGGAACTGAACAAATCAAGGTGAGCAAGCTGCTGTTTGTGCCGTCATATCCGTTTTTTTCGAGATATTCGTCTGCATTTTCCTCGGTAATAGGCTCAACCGAAAAGTCAACAGTCTGTGTTTCCTCTGTGCCGTCATTGTACTTTACTGTTACATCAACGGAAATGCCGTCAAAAAGTTGTGAGTAAAGCTCGTTATACATATCAATGATATCCGATTCATCATATTCGGGATTAAATTCTTTATCGAAATTCTCACCGTATTTTTCGATGTATTCAGCTTTCACCCTGTCGCTCACGGCTTCACCGCAATAAAGACTATACGCATTATATTTACTTAAAATTTTAGCCGCTTTTTCACTGTCATTTGCCATAAGATAAACATTCATACTAACAGGAGCAACTCCGTCAGAATCCACTTTAACGCTTTCATCCTGCTTATCATAATCAACGGTAAAACCCGAGTAAAAATAATCGGCACCCGAATTCATATATATTTTCATAGTTTCATCGGCATTTTTGTTTTCAAAATCCGGTAATACTTTACCGCAATATACTTTTTCATTGTCATCTGTATTAAAAGTAAAATATGAATTGCCTTTTGCATTATATGTAATTGTACTTATGTTATCACCCTTGCAAGAAAGCAACAAATTAAAAGTTTCCTCATAGCTCTCATAGCCGTAAAAATATCTATCAGTCCTATCTATAGCGGCAACCTGTACCGGTTTATCTTTAGTTAATTCGGCAGCTGCGGCCGTAATAACAAATCCGTTTTGATTTTGAGCTGGTTGAGAAAAAAGGGCAAACGCACCTCCCGAAACAAGCATTGCCGCAACAAGAGAAGCTGCAATAACTTTATTTACTTTTTTATTTTTACTTTTCTTAATGTCAATAATGTTGTCATTGCTTTGCTTGCTATAAATATTTTCTATCGCAGAATTAACTGCATTCTCACTGATTTTAATATCATTGATTGTTTTCGTATATAAATTTTTACGCATACTAAAGTCCTCCTTCGGATAGAATTTTGCCGAGTTTTTTCCTTGCCCTTTGCAACTGCGAGCTTATTGTATTCGGGCTTTTGTGCAATATACAGGATATTTCCGAAATCGAATAATCCTCATAATAATAAAGATAAATAACATTTCTGTACTGCTTAGGAAGTTGCCAAATTTCTTCCATTACGGACTTTGTTTGCGAATTCTCAAGGTATGTATATTTATCAATCGGCTCAATCTTGTTGCGCCAAAATGACTTATGAAAATTATTGCATTTGTTTACAGTAACCCGTATAAGCCAATACTTTAAATGCTCTTCATCATCAAGCGGCGGTTTTTTTGTAAGCAAAGCAACACAAACCTCTTGAAAAATATCCTCGGCGTCAGCTTTTGATTTTAAATTTTGATATGCAATGCGAAATATCATATCCGCATATTTAACAATTACTTTTTCAATTTTATTTTCAGTACTGAATGAATCTATCATTTGTAACCCCCTTTCACTAATAATACAACTAATCACACTCATTTTCGTGCACTAATTTAAAATTTTTTTATTTTACAATATCAAATCTATAAAATAAAAAAGCATTACCCTAAATTTGACCCGACCCCCAAAAGTTAGACCTAAAAAATCTAACTTTGGAGGTCGGTATT
>ERZ833822.1713-NODE-1713-length-16631-cov-2.908723_pt1 | contig 16631 bp, 7 predicted proteins | sample MGYA00519913_ERZ833822 | MGnify/ENA primary metagenome ERZ833822 (study PRJEB31850, sample SAMEA3708746) | human gut metagenome | biome: human gut; feature: human-associated habitat; material: faeces | place: China | collected 2014 ... | reverse complement strand
TTGTTACAAAAATATCATTTGTCGTTTGTCTTTATTGACTTTTTTGTTGCCTTATGTAATAATTATAATGTGTTTAAAGCACATATTGCGCAGTTTTTGGTGCAACGGTTTGGCTTTGCCGACCTTCAGTCTAATTCAGATTGCCTGATGGTCAGAGATTGTGACAGGCTCCCACGCAATATGTTAACACTTTATTATTCAATTAATTTTAAATTTAATGGAGGTAAAAAATGAAAACGAAGGCAAAAAAGTTTTCACATAAGCTTCTGGCCTTATTTATGGCAGTGCTTATGGCAGCTTCCTGCTTTACCGGTGCTTTAACTGCTTATGCTGATACTATGAGCAGTGAAAAGACGTATGCCGACGACTCAATCGAATATAACGATTTGGCGTGGGCTATTCTTTCCGATGAACAGGTAGCTACAGCTTTACTTGACTATGCTGATTTGATGCTTGCCGAATACGGTCCGCAGATTGATAAGCTTCTTGAAAACCTTCCTTCAAGTATTACCCAGTATATCACATGGGACAGCAACAGCCGTACCCTTAAGCTTAATGCTTTTGGTCTTATTAAAAAAGACATTCCGGTACGTACTCACAGTGTTGATGAAATTTTCTATACACTTCAGGGTGTTGCTTCTCTTCTTGACTCATATGGTAACTTACTCGGTGATGCCGGCAACCTTAACTTTAAGGCTGTTGCTACTAAGGATTGGAATATCACAAGAGAAACTGCATCTTCAACCGATATTTTAAGAAGGGTAATCGGTATTTTCCAAAACCTTTCTTGCGATTATAACGGCGCTGATATTTTAGGTCAGGTGCTTAGAGGTAACTTTACCCTTGGTACTCTCGGTAACGTTGCAAACCTTGATGTATATAAAATCATAGGTAATCTTTTGGGCTTTACAGATACAAAGTATAAAACAAACTTAGTATACAATGTTGCTCAAAACCTTATTTTCCAATATACTAATTGGTATACGGCAGATGAAATTAATAATTTCAAGAACGGTACTGCAACATGGGTTTATGATGACCAGCTTATTAATAAACTTACAACAGAGCTTCTTGATAAGATTAGCGTACTTGTTACATATAATCAAGAATACACAGATGCTGATTCGCAAACAGCAATTCAGGATACATCGGCTACACGTTATTTGAAGATTAAAGCTGAAATGAAGGCAAGCGGTTCTGACTACGCTACTGCAGCTGCAAAGCTTGGTTATGACCCTAACCTTATATATTCAGATGAATTTAAAGACGATGAGGGTAATCCTCTTAACGTTCTTCTTTTTGCTTATGGTGCTCCTGACAAAAACGGTTATGCAACAGCATCAACCACAAAGGTAACACTTAAGGCAACCGATAATCTTTTTGATTTCGGTTATAGAGCTCTTGACCTTGCTTGGGATACAGTTCTCAAGGGTACAGTCAAACTCCTTCACGTAAATGACGGATTTGATAAGGGTCACGGCGCTAACTTTGATAACAACTATTATTATTTCTTCGACCAAAAGGGAGAGTGGAATGATAATGATGTTGCTGCAAACTATACACAGGCTAAGCTCGATCAATGGGCAAATGCAGTATATAAGGATTATAAGTTTGATTCTGCAAAGGATTTCCTTGCTTATGTTAAGAAGACGGTAACTTATGACCGTACAGCTGCCGAGAACTCAACAGGTTCTTGGAAAGATATCGACGCAACGAGACTTTTTGCTAAGTTAAGATACAGCCCACTTGCTGATTACGGCTTTAAAGTAACAACAGGTCCTATCAATCTTTACTTTGCAGAAACAGGTACTCCAAACCTCGATAAGTTCTTTAGCGATAGCTATTCAAAGTACAGCTCAATGGTAGCAGGCTTTAATGACGCACTTGTTGCAGCAGTTAAGGACTTGTTCCCGCAGAGCGGCAACGTTATCGGCACACGTCCTGAAATGACAACAACCGGTGATTTTGCAACTATTGACGCAGCAGCAATTAAGTCAATCGTTTCAACACTCGTTGGCAACGCTTGCAAGATGGTTCAGTACACAGCAGACGCTACAGACGCTAACATTCTTAAAGCTTTCTACGCAAAGAACGGCGCCAGCGCTGTTCTTACAGAGAAGAATCTTGAAGAAGCAATGATTCCTATGCTCGTTGCTTGTATCGGTCAGGTAAATCTTGGCGCAGGCAAGCTTGAGAAAATTATCCATCCTTCTGATTGGGACGGATGTAAGGATGCAGAAGCAGTAGCTTATGTATGCCTTAAGGAGTATTTATCATACTCAATGCCTAACAAGGATTATTCAAAGCTTGTAAAGATTGACAGCGACGGAACAATCAATGCAACACTTGAAGGCACAATTCTTCCAATGGCTCGTGACGCAGTTGCTTATGTAATTGAGGCTTACGTTCCTCTTGAGGACGAAAACGGCAATACTTGGAAGACAGAGTCAGCAGCTGTTGATTCTAAAACAACACTCTTTGACCTTCTTAATTCTGTAGTTTGCTACTACGGTGGCGACCATGCAATGGAGAAGGCTGTAAACAAGGGCGAAAGAGCTATGGGCGTAGGTGCTCTCCTCGGTATTTGTGATGGAAACGGCAACAGCCTTATCACAACAAAGAATACTCTTTGGGAAAACATTAATGCAATAGCTAATAAGCTTATGCCTGTTCTCGGTACACTTCAGGGTACAGGTTATGCTAAATTCAATTCAGAGGAACTTATTTGGAACAACATTGTTCTTTCATTCCTTGATATTGGTAAAGAAAATTCAAAGACAGGTCTTTGCGGCGTATCTAACTTCCTTAACCAGTTATTTACAATTGTTTCTGCAGAGCCTATCCAAAAGACTTCAATCGTCGTAACAATTTATGATTTACTTAAGGATCTCATTAACGGATTGTTTGGCGCACGTTACAGCGGACAGAGCTTTAAGACAATCGTTCCTGATGCTACAACTACTCATCCGTTTGATGATTTCTTCCAGGTTAAGGTACTCGCAGGTACAGACGGTAAGAACTTGGGTGCATTCCAAAAGCTTATCTGTAACTTTGTAGAGTTCGGCGGATACGGTACAAACGGTCCTAAGACCTACTCTGATTCTATTATCAGAGGTATCTGTTTCGCAGTACAGGCAGTTAACAGCTTCCTTCCTAATGCATTGACTACACTTGGTCAGCATCAGCTCAAGATGGCTACTGCTTCGTTCGGTTCTAACACCGTAACAGGCTGTACTTCAGGTGAACCTTATGATGATGTACTTACTGTTACAAACAACTCGGTAGGTATCAATGCATCGTACATCAAGGACGGCAAGGCTACTCAGCTTTCACGTTACTATGTAAAGATTACAAGCGTGCTTCAATATGATGTTTACAACCAAGAAATGCCTGATGATACAATAGATTTCCCTGCAACTCCTATTGATCCGGGTAAGAGTGCTAAAATTAATATTTCAGTTCCGTTCGATGTTTCAGGTTCTGATACAACAAACACATGCCGTGTTGTTGTAAATTATGATATCGTTGATGATCAGGGCAATGTTCTTTATGGAGGCAATACTGTAACAGCTTATAAGCTTCTTACAAGTGAAGTAAGCTTCAGAAATGCTCTTTATGATGCTGATTATAACTTCAACTCTACATTCCAGCAGACAGACGGCACTGACAGAGAAGAAAACGGTGTAACCGTTCATTCTCTTACAGGTATCGGTGGTAATATCTCTGCAAACTATCCCGAAAAGATGGTTATCGCTTCTAACAAACTTAACGAAATCGCTCAGTATTCATTCTTTATGAAGGGCGGCAGTAAGGAAAAGAGCATTGACGGTGTATTCTTCTTTGACAGAAAATCCGGCTATGAATCAAATAACCTTACTACTGCAGCTAAGGCATTCGATGATTCTAATTTAACAACAGTAAATATCGGCGAAAATAACGCTATTGCTCGTTGGGATAAGTCAACAGGTGATCTTCTTAAGATTGGTATGTATGACTATCGTGTAGAAACATCTGCAGGCTCAGGCGAATTCGGCGAATGGCAGCGTAACCGTACAAACGGTTCTACAGGTAGCGGCCTTGGTGCTGTTGACTACTACAGAGGTTATACTTCTGAGGAAATCGGTAACATTTCAAAGCAAAATGAGGGCAAGGAGATTGAAACAAGAACTCACGTTGCATTCACTCTTCAGGAAGCACTTGATGCTAAGATTATTGCCGGTTACCATATCAATGAAAGCGGTATTTATGATACAATGTATCTTAAGACCGGTGGTAAATATAACTATGATAACATCTTTAATATGGTTACACTCGGTACCGGTATTGATGCTATCTATATAAATACCTCAAAGCAAACATTTGGTTCAAATGCTGTTAATAACTACAGACCGTTTGGTTTCGACGGTGAGGCTACTGTTAAGACCGGCACTTATGATGTTAATGTTAACTTCTATAATTCAGGTTCTTATAAGACAGGCAGCTTCCAGCTTGTTATCGGTGAAAGCGGTTCAGCCGGCTCACTTGATAAGAACTATAAAGAACTTGCCAATATCATGGCTAACTATAAAACATCCGACTTCAAAGAGGATGCATCTATCGGTTCAGTTTATGATTTGGCTAAGGATGCTCTCATGAATGTACTTAGCGTTCAGTCAGCTCCTTACACTGCTGAATCAGCTCTTACTCAGTCAGATAAAACAGAGTATGCAGTTACAACTTCAGTTACAACTTCCGCAACAGGCGATCGTGCATACGTTCCTTACTCAACCTCTAACGAAACAGTAACATTTACTGTAAAGGGTACTCAGGTAAGCTACACAATCCCTGAATCGGTTAAAGCAACTGCTTATGTCGGTGGCACAGTAGACGCTACAACAGGTGCAACCAGTGGCGGCGTAAAGGGAATTTACTATTCCGATGAGAAATGTACAATGCCTATTTACTCACCAAAGCCACTTACATCATCAGATGTTAAGAATGGCAAGGATGCTGCATTGGCTAATGTAACACTCGGTCAGGACGGTAACTATTACCTTACTAACTCAGTTAAGTATGCTACAAAATGGGATCTCGATACATATCCTGGCGGCCCATGGCAGAGACCGACATCTACTCAGGATACAAACAAAGATAACGAGCCTCTTTATAATCAGGTTCAATATGTATACAGAAATGCTGAAGGCAAAAAGTGCAACTCAGGCGATAATTGGGCATGTAAGTTCCCATCAGCTGAGTATCAGCTCATTCCTAACTCAGGCGAGATGGACTCAGTAGATAATCGTGGTATTGCTACTCAGGCTAATGACAGACTTGAATATGTTCTTAGCGTAGTTAAGTCTCACCTTATCAGCTCATCATCAACACTCTACAATGAGATTTCTGAGCTTAGAAATGGTCTTGAAGAAATTAACTTTGATATTCTTACATATAATAAGATGGTAGAATATGCAAAGAAGGCTGAACAGCAGTATACAGTTGACGTTGATTACGTTGATGCAACAACAGGCAAGACTGTTGAAAGAAACGGTATGTCTTATGTTGACGCTGCTAAGCTTATGAATGACCTCAAGAATGCAGGTACTAAGTTTACTTATACCACAGCTTCTGAAGTATCTTCTGTTCAGGCAAAAGAATACGTTAAACTCTTTAACATATTCGCTTCTGCAGTTATTGAACGTGGTTACCAGGGCAAGCAGCTTGAAAATGAAATCAAGTGTGCATCGGGTAATGCTTACTCAATGCTCAAGGCAACACCTGCTACATACAATGAGGACGGTACAGTTGCTACTGAAGCAACCGTATCTAAGAATGGCGTAGCAGCTAATCCACGCTTTGGTTCATTTGATGCATCAGGTAAGCTTGTTAACGAAGGCGCAACAAAGTACTCATCAGCATCTTGGAACAGATACGTGAGAGCTCTTGCTGCCGCAGTTGACCTTGCTAACTATGGTAACGGTTCTTATAAGTATAAGAATTCCGGCACATTCAATATCAATGACCGTAAGAACTATGACGCTCAGCTTGCTAAGATTTACAATGTTGATACTGAACTTCAGGCAGCTGAAATCGGTCTTACCGAGTTTGAGAGCTGTGAGCTTACTGTAACTCCTGTTGCAGGTGCTAAAGTAACAATCGACGGTGTTGCTTACTCAGGTCCTGTAGCTGTAGAAAAGGGTCAGGTTGTTTCAATCAATGTAACAGCAGAGGAAGGTTATACTCTTAAACCTGAACTTACTGTTAACGGCGACAAACTTACATTTGACGATACAGCAACAGCATTCCCATATGAGCTTACTGTTACAGGCAATACTACAATCGTTCCTTCGGTTGAGTCATTGGCTCCGTCAACTCATAATGTTACTGCTTCACTTGTTGTAGCAACATCTTCAAAGGGTGCTACTAACAATAAGGGCGTAAACGGAACATATAAAGTAACTGTTTATAACAGTGCAAACACTCCTGTTCTTGAAAAGTCATTTGACCTTACAACTGATGCAAACGAGATTAGTCTTGACCTTGCACCTGGCACATATACAGCAACAATTACTTCTGACTTTGCTCTTGCACGTACAGTAAGCATTGTTGTTGGTGACGCTGATATTGCAGGTCCTGCAATTGCAATGATTGTATGCGATTATAATAAAGACACTAATATTACCGGTGCAGATGCTACTGCTGTATATTCAGCTGCTTCTAAGGCTGCCGATCTTCGTTATGACCTTAACGGTGACGGTTCGGTAACCGGTGCGGATGCTACAGCCGTCTTTGCTATTGCATCATCACCTATTGCACTTCCTGATGTTACTATTAAGTAATATTAGTTTCTATACTTCTTAGGGGCGAAAGTCCCTAAGAAGTTTTACTTGAAAATTACGATAACTTGTGTTATCATTTATTTTAAGCAGAGCTATGGCTTTGCTTTGTCTTGATATATTCGGCTTTTGCCGTTTATATACTATGCCCGCTTTGGGCGGGGAGGCTATGGGCAGTTTCGTTTAGTAAATATTTAATGTTTCACGGTGTTTGGCTTTTGCCAAAGTTGCTTGGTTTCATATTTTTATGTTTTCTGACCGATTTTGTCTTTGCCCTTCACGGCGATTCTGCTTCTCCCCAAATTAAGCAATTTTTTTAACAAGGAGGTAACACCAATGAATACAATTGCAAAAAAACGAGTAGGTGTTATTTTCGGTACACTTGCGTTTTTGGTTTTTGTTGCGCTTGTTGTGTGCCTTCCTCGTACTTCGTATGCTGCTGCGCTCGGAACGGAGAGCCCGAACGTTTATTGCACATACACAGATTCTAACGGCAAACAATACGACGGTGATAAGTTACCTGCCGGTACATATGACGTCAGCTTTTATTTAGAGGGCGTTACCGAGTTATCGGTTGTGCAGGTTACATCAACCTATTCTTCGGATGTATCGGTGAAAAGTGAGCCTAAGGCTCTTCTTTCTGATGAGGTTGCCGGCGTATCTTCGATGGGAACCGTAACGAATGATTCTAATTTGGTATTCGGCTTTGCTTCAGATGCTGACACTTGTTCATCTGTAACAAAGGACGGCACGTTGCTTGCAACCTTCTCGGTTGCTTTTGCAAAGGATTGTGACGCCGCTGATGTTATTTCGGTTTCAACAGACCCAAATAAGACTTTCGTTTTGGCTAATTATAATGACGGATTTGACGACGAGTATGCTCTTGTTACCAAATCTGCCGATTATCCCGGTTCTCTATATTTAATGACCTGTGACGTTTCACCGTCAACCGGTCATAGCGTAAACGGCTCGCTTGTTATTATGACAAATGCGAAAGGCAATACTGCCAACAGTCCTGTTTACGGTGAATATACGGTTAACGTATATTCCGATTCAGCTCGTACCGAGCTTGTCGGTACAACCACATCATCTCTTAAAGATGGTGTAAACGCTTTTTCTATTGATTCGTTAAAGGACGGAACCTACTATCTTTCAATCTCGTCTGATTATGCAATAGCTCGTAATGACGTTACCGTTATCGTGAATGGAGCCGATATTACTAATGCGGTTATTCCTATGATGGCATGTGATTTTAATAAGGATGGTATAATTACAGGTGCCGATGCAACAAGTGTATATCTTTTTGCTTCAAAGCAAACGGATTTAAACTATGACCTTAACTGTGACGGCGTTGTAACAGGTGCCGATGCAACAGCAGTTTATGCTTGTGCATCCGGTTCCAGTTATTATAACGGATTAGAGATAAAGTAATTTTTTTCAAAATAAATAAAGGGGATTTCTAAGTGAAAAAGACATTTAGAAAAGCAATAGCTGTTCTTCTTGCAGTTCTTATGGTTGCATTCTCCGTTCCGTTTTCTGCTTTAGCTGCCACTAATGGTGTAGCTGATATGTTCGGTTCAACAGATTATACTGTTACTCAGAACAGAAAATGGTGGGTTGATGATGGCGTTGATACAAGCCTTGAAAAGCTTCAGTCAACTCCTGAATATCGTGGCTATGCTAATGATGACACTAGTGCTGGTACGGTAGATTTCGGTGCTGAATTCGTAGATTATGCGACCAGTGGACTCGAAGACCATCGTAATGACTATAAGCCTGTAGTTGCTGCAACAGTTTCCAACTTGGGTTCAAAACAAGAAGCTGAAGCTGCCGTAGCGAACGGTACATACACTGATTACAATAATAAGTACAATAACCAATATTATGGCGTAAATGCTGCACATACTTATGAGGCTGTTAAAGCAGCAGGTAATATTGTAAACCCTGCTCATGTTAAAGCAGGTCAGCGTATTGCTATTACAGTTGAAGTCGGTGGTTTTGACACTCTTCAAAACGGTCAGTTCAAGGGTAAATTCAACACTGAATATCTTCAGGCGTCCACTCCGGGAACTGTTACTAAGGTACGTGATAATTGGAAAATTAATACAACTGCCAGGGGCGCAATTAAAAACGGTGTTTCATACTATGGAGATGGAATACAGTTTAATAGTTCAACGTATAATAATGAAGAAGGCATTTTCTATGGTGCTATTACAGGCGCAGCTGCCACAAACGGTAACCAAACGACTTCCAACTACTTTGGAGTTGGTACTGATGGCACACCAAAATTCGGTAAGTATGGTATGGTTTGCTATACTTATGCATTCGAAGTAATTAAGGACTGTGACCTTTCTGAAGTTTTCAAATTTGATACCGATATTGCAGGTACAGAGTTTGAGCCTTACTACAGAACTTCACTCGACGGTACAGGCGAACCTTCATGTAATGCTGCAAATCCTGAATTGTTCCTTATTACACATGACGATACAGATAGCACTTTTGCTAACTGGGCATTAATTTGGACAGATTATGCAAAGGAATCAACACCTGAAACTAAGACTTATACTATTACATTTAATGACATCAACGGCAAGCCTGTTGATACGCAGACAGTTAAAGAAGGCGAAACTCCAACAGTTCCTTCAACAAATACTGCTGCAACTGTAAATTATAAGAGCGATAATAAGCACGAAGTAACAACTTACTCATGGCCGGCAGTATCAGCTGCTACTGCAGATGCAACTTACAAAGAGGTTGCTACTACAGCTGAGGAAGATTGTAACATTACTTATGCAGAGACAAGCAAGCATACACTTCTTTCAGGTTCTGTTCTTACAGGAACATGTACTGTATGTAAACATGTAGATACTCAGACTAAGGACGATAAGCTTGACGGTACAGCTTACTATGCTGCACTTGATGCTGCAAAGAAAGTTGACGGTACTAAGTACACAGCTGAATCTTATGCTAAGGTAACAGCTGCTCTTGAGACTTATGCTCAGGCTAAGGTAGAGGCTTACACAGATCAGCCAAGCGTTGACGCTGCTGCAACTGCTCTTGAAAATGCAGTTAAGGGTCTTGAGGCGCTTCCGACATCAGATGTTTATACTTACACATTCGCTGGCGGTAAAACTCAGACTGTAACAGTTGATAAGGGCGCTGCTCCTACAGCTCCTGCTAACACAGCTGCTACAACAGTTGATAACAACGACGGTACTCATACAGTAACATCTTACACTTGGGAAAAGACAGGCGAATTCACATTTGCTGAAAAGGCAACTGCTGATACTAAGGATTGTACTTACGGTGAATACACAACTGTAACTCCTTCTACAATTGTTAAGGCAGGTACTGAAAAGGCTACATGCTCAGTATGCGGTCACGAAAATGTAAGAGACCTTGCTAAGCTTGACGGTACAGCTTACTATGCTGCACTTGATGCAGCAAAGGCAGTTGACGGTTCTAAGTACACAGCTGAATCTTATGCTAAGGTAACAGCTGCTCTTGAAGCTAACGCTAAGGATACTGTTGAAGCTTATACAGATCAGGCACAGGTAACTGCTGCTGCAACTGCTCTTGAAGATGCAGTTAAGGGTCTTGTTCTTGTTGAGGTTTATACAATCACATTTACAAACGCTGCAGGCACTGTAGTTGATACTCAGAAGCTTGCTGCAGGCGCTACTCCTGTAGTTCCAAAGGCAAATACTGCTGATACAGCTGCTACACCGGCAGGTAATAAACAGCACAGCCATACAACTTATAGCTGGCCGGCAGTTTCTGCTGTAACAGCAAATGCTAACTATGACGAAGTTGCTAAGGTTGTAACAGAAGATTGCACAAAGGGAAAACCTGTTGTAACAGAGCCTACACTTGATAAGCCGGGTTCAGAAGTTACAAGCTGTACAATTTGCGGTCAGGTTCTCGAAACTAAGGTTCTTCCTCAGCTTAAGGGTTATGATATCACAGTTACTAAGACTGCTTACGGTACAACAACTCTTAACAGCGAGGACGCAACAAACGGTAAGACTACTAAGGTTCTTGCTAACTCAACTGTAACTCTTACAGCTCAGGCTAATGAGGGTGCAGAGTTCGTAGGTTGGAAGGTTGCTAACAAGCTCGTTTCAACTAACGAAACATATTCATTCACAGCAGTTGCTGATACAGAGGTAACTCCTGTATTTACAGAAACAGCTGAATCAACATTCGTTGTTGTATTCATTGATATGTACGGTAACGTTGTATCAACTCAGGAAGTAATAAGCGGTGCAAACATTGATGTTCCTGCAACTGCTCCTATCTATCCTGGTTATACATTCAAGGGCTGGGCTCTTACAAACGATGAGATTACCGCTCTTACAGAAGGTAAGACCATCAGAGCTATCTATGAGAAGGATGCTACTCAGACTTACACAGTTAAGGCTGCAGGCGCAACAATCACAGTTAACGGCACTGACTACACTGACAAGGCTGAAAATGTTGCATATGACGCTAAGGTAACAGTTACTAAGGCAGGCGCAACATCATGGACAGTAAACGGCGCAACAGTTGGTTACGGTGAATCATACTCATTCTTCTGTGCTTCGGATATCGAACTCACAGCAGTTACAAAGGCTGATGACACTTCTAAGACTCAGGTTGCTATCGTTTCAACAACTCGTCCTTCAGCTACAGATTGCGACGTTCTCTTTGTTGCAACACGTACTGTTGCTGATAATGAGACAGTAGTTAGCCAGGGCTTCGTATATGGTAAGAATGTAACAGCTTCTGACCTTACACTTGAAAACGTTGGCAAGACTGCATCAGGTACAAATCCTGGTAAGGTTAGAGTTATTTATAACAACACCAACGCTTCACAGATTGGTTTGAACTACGGTCTTACTGCAAAGACAGGCGTTGCCGGCGCAAGAGCATTCGTTGTTACAAAGGATGCAGATGGTAATGTTCATACTTACTATTCAGAAGCATCACTTTACGACTATAATGCTTAATTAACACAATTTAGCAAAGCTTTCACCTCTGCCTTAAGGGGTGGAGGCGAGCTTTGATAAATTAAGGAGGACACACCTAATGAAAGAGCTTTATACAAAGCCGGTGTCAGAGGTTAATGAATTTTCTCAGACAGCTGATGTTATTACTACATCCGGAGAGGGTACTGACTGGGGCTTCGGTGGAAAAGACTAATCTGACACTTTGATTAAAGCATTTGGAGACGGCAGAAATGCCGTCTCTTTTTGCGTTTAAAAGAGCCTTGAATAAAAAAATAAACTAAATATTAATCATTCCCGAATATGACATTTTACCTTTATTTGTATATTGACAAATAATTAACAAACATATAAAATGATATTGTAATTTATGACATAAGACGTATATTTTAGAGGGAGAATACTATGTCAAATAAGGAGTATGAATACAAATTCGATACTGTCAAGCCGCCTGAGGATAGGGTGTACGATGACAGAGTGATGCATTATTATGAAAATCATTCAAACGAGCCTGCACGTCCTTTGATTTTGGCACTCGGCAAGCATATTACAGACAGAGTTTTGTATAAATTACCGTGGCTTCCAAAGGTAGGCAAAGAGCTTACCGTTAACGACCCTGAGTATTGGGGTCTTGCTTCGATTGTAACAGACGAGATGGCAGAGGTTGCCCTTAAGATGAAGGTACACAAGGGTATGAAGCTTAAGGAAATTATGAAAGCTACGGGCAAAAGTGCCGCTTACCTTGAGCCGCTTCTTAAGGAAATGGCAAACGTAGGTCTTGTTGAATTTAATTGGGAAAATCCGGAGCATGAAAAACAATATATGCTTCCTATGTTCGTTCCCGGAAGCGCAGAATTTTTTAATATGAAATGGGATAATATTTGTGAGCATCCACAGGTTGCAAATTTTTTTGAGCGAATGACTCAACTTCCGCTTGAAGCAATTACTCCCATGGTGCCTCCGGGAGGCGCCGGAATAGGTATGCACGTTATCCCTGTTGAAAAGGCAATTTCAATGGAAAATCAGTCTGCTGATGTGGAACATATTTCTCATTGGCTTGATAAATATGACGGCAAATATGCGGCAGGCCCGTGTTCGTGCCGTTATAGCCGTGCAATGTGCGGCGAAGGCTGTGCCGATGACCCTGAGGATTGGTGTATCGGTGTCGGCGATATGGCGGATTACCTTGTTGAAACAAATAAGGGCCACTATATCACACGTGAAAAGGTTATGGAAATTCTTCAGCGTGCCGAGGATAACGGTTTTGTTCACCAAATTACAAATATCGACGGTGAAAATAAAATTTTTGCTATCTGTAATTGCCAGGTAAAGGTATGCAATGCGCTTCGTACCTCCCAACTTTTCAATACGCCTAATATGTCACGCTCGGCGTATGTGGCTAAGGTTGAGGCTAAGGATTGCGTAGCCTGCGGCACGTGTGTTGAATTTTGCCCTGCCGGTGCCGTTAAGCTCGGTCAAAAGCTTTGCAAAAAAGACGGCTCTGCTGTTACATATCCTAAGCAAGAACTTCCAGATGCAGTTAAATGGGGCAAGGAAAAATGGTCGCCTGATTATAGAGATAAAAACAGAATTAATTGCTATGATACAGGTACGGCGCCTTGCAAGACTGCCTGCCCCGCTCATATCGCAGTTCAAGGCTATCTTAAAATGGCGGCTCAGGGTAGATATACCGATGCTTTGGCTCTTATTAAAAAGGATAACCCTTTCCCGGCAGTTTGCGGCAGAGTTTGTAATAAGAGATGCGAGGAGGCTTGCACAAGAGCAACTCTTGATGAAGCGGTTGCTATTGATGACGTTAAGCGCTTTATCGCTCAAAAGGACCTTGACAGTAAAACAAGATATGTTCCTAAAAAAGTAATACCTTCAAATAGGGGCGAGTTTAAAAATAAAATTGCCATTATCGGCGGCGGACCGGCAGGCCTTTCCTGCGCATATTATCTTGCACTTACTGGATACAGACCTATAGTGCTTGAAAAGAATGAAAAACCCGGCGGTATGCTTACTTACGGTATCCCGTCATATAAGCTTGAAAAGGATGTTGTTGAGGCGGAGATTGACATTATTCGTGCGCTTGGTGTTGAGATTAAATGCGGCGTAGAGGTAGGTAAGGATATCACTCTTGACGAACTTCGCAAGGATGGATATGAGGCATTTTATATTGCTATCGGCTGTCAAGGCTCAAGAAAATCAGGGGTTGACGGCGAAGACGCAGACGGTGTTATGAGCGCTGTTGATATTCTCCACGAGATTGCCGAAAATCACGACCTTGACCTTAAAGGCAAAAAAACCGTTGTTATCGGCGGTGGTAATGTTGCCGTTGATGTTGCTCGTTCAACTAAGCGTTGCGGCGCTGATGTTTTGGGTATGTTCTGCCTTGAAAGCAGAGATGAAATGCCTGCGAGCGAAGAGGAAATTTTTGAAACCGAGGACGAGGGTATTCAAATAAACAACGGCTGGGGCGTTAAGGAAATTCTTGAAGAAAACGGCAAGGTGACAGGCGTTGTGCTTAAAAAATGCACAAGTGTTAAGGATGCTAACGGCAAATTTAGCCCTAAGTATGACGAAAATGATACCAAAACAATTGAATGTGACCGTATTTATCTTTCAATCGGTCAGTCAATTGAATGGGGTAATCTTATCGACGGTGAGGCAGTAGAACTTGGCAGAGGTAACGCTCCTCAGGCGGACAGTCTTACTTATCAAACAGCGCAAAAGGATATTTTCGTCGGCGGTGACGTTTACACAGGCCCTCGCTTTGCCATTGACGCTATTGCTGCAGGCAGAGAGGGTGCAGAGTCAATACATAGGTTTGTTCATTTCAACGCAAGCCTTACAGTCGGCAGAAACAGACGTGATTTCATAATGCTTGATAAGAACGATATCCTTGTTGACAGTTACGATAATTCCTCACGTCAAATCCCGAATATTAATAAGAAAATTGACGCTAAATCTTCGTTTAAGGATGCTCATCTTCCCCTTACAGAGGAACAGGTCAAAAAAGAAACTGCACGATGTCTTGGCTGCGGTGCATCCGTTGTTGACGAAAATAAGTGCATAGGCTGCGGAATTTGTACTACCAAGTGCGAATTTGATGCAATTCATCTTTTTAGAGATAATCCCGAATGTAGCACAATGGTTAATTCAGATGACAAGATGAAAGCAATTTTGCCTTATATGATTAAGCGTAATTTCAAGATTAAAAAAGCTCAAAAGGCTAAAAAGGATTAATTATGCACGAACTTGGTATAGTTTTTCATATCATTAACGAAATTGAAGATGTAGGCAAGGAAAATGAGCTTAAAACGGTATCGTCTGTTACGGTTGAAATAGGCGAGGTTTCGGGTGTGCTGCACGATTATCTTGAGGATTGTTGGAAATGGGCTTGCTCAAAGAGTGAGCTTATGAACGGGGCGGAACTTAAGGTGGAGGTTATCCCTGCAGTAACGTATTGCGAAAGCTGCAAGGGCGAATACAAAACCGTAGAGTATGGTAAAATTTGCCCTTACTGTCAAAGCGAAAAAACCTATCTTCTTTCCGGTAATGAAATTATGATAAAGGAAATTGAGGCACGGTAGCATATTAATGCGCTCTGTCTTGATGATATGATTTTTATTTAATTTTTTTAGAGGAGGGGGAATGACAATGTTATTCCAAATTTACGGCGATATGGCCGGCTGGCAACTTCTCGGCTGGGTAATGGTCTTTGTCGGTCTCGTCGTTATGAATGAAATTGCAAGGCGAACAAAAGCAGGCGGAATTTTTTGCTTCTTTGTTTTACCGGCAGCACTGACGGTATATTTCATTGCAATTTATATCGGTGCGGCTAAGGGAGCCGATTGGGCACTTCAAAATGATACCTATGTTCATATGAACAGCTGGTTCCATTATGCAAAGCTTTATGCGGCAACAGCAGGTTGTATCGGCTTTATGATGCTTAAGTATAAATGGGGCATCGGCAAAAAAAATTGGTTTAAGGTGTTCCCGTTTGCAATCGTCGCTATCAACATTCTTATCGCAGTCGGTTCTGACTTTGAGTCGGCAATTAAGGGCGGAATTTCAGGCGGCTGGTGGCTTTCGTCTGAAAATGTATGGCTCTATGGCGGCTGGTGGAACTGGGTGAACGGTATCGCCGGCATTATAAATATTTTCTGTATGACAGGTTGGTGGGGTATCTATTCCTCAAAGAATAAGCAGGATATGCTGTGGCCTGATATGACATGGTGCTACATTTTGGCTTATGACCTTTGGAACTTCGAATATACTTATAATAATCTCCCTACTCACTCTTGGTATTGCGGCCTTGCACTTCTTCTTGCTCCTACATTTGCAAATGCATTTTGGAATAAGGGCGGTTGGATTCAAAACAGAGCTAACACGCTTGCACTTTGGTGTATGTTTGCTCAGGTATTTCCGCTTTTCCAAGACAAGAGCCGTTTTTCGGTTCTTACATCCGTTTATGCAGACGGATATATGGACCCTACAGTTCCGCCGACAAACGCAGACCCTACAATGCAAGGTGTAATTGCCATTATTGCTCTTGTGGCTAATGTTTGTGTATTCGCTTCTATTATTAAGCGTGCAAAGGAACAAAAGAAAAATCCTTATAAAAACGAAATATTTACTGACCAAAAAGATTATAAGCTTGCACTTGAAAGAGCAGCCGAAAAGGCTCGCAAAGTAGCTTAATCTTCATAAAAATTCAAAAAACAACGCCGTCGATTATTCGACGGCGTTTCAAATTATTGATGAAGTGGATAAACCGTGCCTCGTCGTTGCTGACTCCGTATCATTCAAAATAAACTTCTTAATATTT
>ERZ833822.1708-NODE-1708-length-16663-cov-3.461284_pt1 | contig 16663 bp, 24 predicted proteins | sample MGYA00519913_ERZ833822 | MGnify/ENA primary metagenome ERZ833822 (study PRJEB31850, sample SAMEA3708746) | human gut metagenome | biome: human gut; feature: human-associated habitat; material: faeces | place: China | collected 2014 ... | reverse complement strand
CGGATTCTGATTCCGGCATTCGAGGGTTCGAATCCTTCTTCCCCTGCCAAAGTTTGTGCGCCCATAAGCGCCCATCAATGCCCTAACTCCAAAAGAATCAAGAATTCTCCTTGTTTTTGGCACTTTTTCGGCCAAATTTACAATTTACTACAACCTCAATCTGTGCCCTTTAGTGCCCATCACTGCCCAAAGGTGCCCTTGAATGCCCACGCTTTTTGGTTACCGTTTGGATGACTTTTTGAGTTCTATTATCTCTGCATCGTTGAACACCAAAAAACGCCCAAAACCAGCATAGGTGACTTTTTTGAGTTCTATTATCTCCGCATTCTTGGATACCTAAAAATGCCCAAAACCACTAAAACTCTAAGTGAAAAACAAGTTCAGAGCCTCGTCTCAAAAGCCGCTGATGGGACATATGCGATCGGCGGAGTTGAAGGTTTATGCGTTCGCATTCGAGATAAAAAATGTACCTATGTCCTCAGATATTCATTAAACGGTACTCGGCATGCATTAACACTGGGAGACAGATCCGTATTATCTCTGTCTGAAGCCAGAAAAATTGCCCTTGAAAAGAAATTGTTGATTGTGAAAAATCAAGACCCGGTTGCATTAAGAAAACTGGAACGATCATCAAAACAAACACAACCACCGAGAAAAAATACAAATTTTGAATTTGTAGCAAAACAGTTTATTGCTGAACGTCAAAAAAACGGTTACTGGCGTTACAACCGAAAAAATGGCGCGTTGCAAAGCATGAGGTTGTTGGAGCGGTACGCATTCCCAAAAATTGGTGAATTGAGTGTCAATTCTCTAACGTCAGAGATAACTTGGAACCTTATTAAGCCTATTTGGACGACCAAAACCAACACCGCCCAAAAACTCTTAACTTTGGTTCGCCAAATATGTAACTGGGCCATCGCACATAATATCCGTCGGTTCAAAGACAACCCTGCCGATTTGAAGACATCTCTCGGAGTCTTATTAGAACCCCTTAAATACGCAAGGAAACCTAAGCAAAATCACGCCGCAGCAAGCGTTGAAGATTTGCCGGAAATATTTGCTCGCCTTCATAAACTGCATTCAGTTTCAGCCAAAGCTGCCGAATTTGCAATTCTCACAGCTGCAAGATCTTCTGCTGTTAGATTTGCAACATGGGATGAATTCGACCTAGAGAAAGGGATTTGGAGAATTCCATTAGAACACGACAAATCAAAACTTCAAAAAAGAGACAGAACTATCTTTCTCAGTAAAGAGGCCATCGCCTTATTAAAAAATCTATGTCGTTTGCCGGAAAGTCCTCTCGTATTTAATGGCTATAAAAATAAACCATTGAGTGATGCGACTCTTCTTATGGTTTTAAGACGTTTGCACAAAATCAGAAAGAAGGAAGACAACGTTGGTTGGATCGACCCCACCAAAACTAGACTCTTAGGAAAAGAATGCATTATCACTATACATGGAACAGCCAGAGCAACTTTTAAAACTTGGGCAAAGTCTGATGTATTCAAAAATAATCGTCGTTTTGATCAAGAAGCGGTCGAGCTATGTCTCCTGCACTCAAAGAATGACGGTTATAACGGTGCCTACGACCGAGCAATTTTGGCCCGGGAGCGAAGATTCATCATGAAAGAGTGGGCCAAATATTGTTTTTCAAAAACGGCTTGATGAAAAGTTTCACCGGTGAAACTTTTCATCTCATCCCCTGTCAACCTTTGCACTAAATTTCATGCTTAAGAACAAGATACTTCATGTCCGCCTATCTGAAGAAGACGCCCATAGATGGTTTAAATTAGCAAAAGCTCAGGGTGTCACCTCCTCCGTCCTTTCCCGAAGGTTAATACAAACTTTTTTAAATGATCACTCGCAAACTGAAAATTTTCGAGAACTTGAACCGATCGAACCTACTAAATCAACATCAAGGAAAATTTTAAAAATCCGTCTCACCGAAAATGAATATTTCAACTTTTCCAAAGTTTCAAAGCAGTTATGTATGAGCAACCAGGAATGCTTAGTAAGAGTTGTTAGAGCTTTTCTTATGAATGGGTATGTAATCTCTGAAAATGAAAGCGAGGCCGTCAAATTGTACGTTCAAGAACTAAGAAAAATTGGCGTGAACCTTAACCAAATTGCCAAAAGAATCAATGAGGCTGCCGCAGTGGAAGTTTCATCTGACCTCGTCAGAGCAGCCCTATCAGAGATTCATGCAGTAAAAGAAAAAATTCGAATTCAAGAAAACCAAATAGAAAACTTTTTAAAGCAGACTCGTGGACGTTCAAAGATAGACCTTCAGATTTAAGGCTATCCGGGACAAATTTTTCGTCATCTTTTATCAACTCGTTTCACTAGAGATAATTATGAAAACCTCTACAAGGATCACTCTTGTCAAACGTGTAGCCGATGGCTTTGAAAAGCTCAGTATCGGTGCCTTGGTACTTGGCTTATTTCAATTCAACTACTATGCTATAGCTGTAGGGATTAGCTGTTTTTTAATTTCATTGACTCTTACCTATATTTCGGAGGAATTCAAATGAACGGAGTTTGGCTTTTGTTTACGGTCTTCTGTATTGCTCTAGCTGCATTTGGGTTTTATCTTGCTTTTACCCTAAAAAATAAACATCGTTAGAGCTCTAAAATTATGCTCTCAAAAAACAGCTTTGCTTACTTTATTCTTACCTCTCGACTACTTAGCTTTCAAATAATCTACAACGAACCAAAGTAATGTAGCTTAGCGCTCGAAAAGTTTCACCGGTGAAACTTTTCGCCGATTCCGATTTAGATTTAAAGAAAAAGGAAGAGACTGCTATCACAGTTACTCCTCCTTTGTTTATATTTAGTTCTTACGCTTCTGAGAAACAGAGCAAATTATTTTGTATTTAGTGCGTCTTTAAAAAGTTTTCCTGCAACAAATTTCGGCTGAATCGAAGCTGGGATTTTAAGTTCTGCACCTGTTGCAGGATTCCGACCAACTCTAGCTTCGCGCTTGGCTGACTTAAAAGTGCCAAAACCCACCAAAGCCACTTCATCGCCGGATTTTACGGTTTTGATGATTTGACCCATCAGTGCTTCAAAAACCTCTTTGACATCAGCTTTAGGTTTGCCGGAAACTTCTGCTACGGCAGTTACTAATTCAGTTTTATTCATTTATTTCTCCAAAATAATTGAGACAGGACTGACTTATTTTACCCAATCGGTAGAGCGCGACATATTTCTTTTCGCTGCGTTTCGCTGCGATAGTCGTACATAGAAGTAGTAGTGACTGAAGCGTGACCCATAGCCCGCTGCAAAACGAATACATCACAACCATTCGCCAGCATCGTTGTTGCAAACGTTCTTCTAAGATCATGAGGCTTTACTTTTCCCAAACCAGCCAAGGTCGCTCTTTTTTGAAGTATCCGATAAATTGAACCGGAGAGCATTTCTTTGAAAATGAAGCTGTCTTCTTTGGCTCCGGGGCAAACTCTAGGGAAAAAGACTTCCTGCCCCACTCCTCGAACTTCAACCCATTTATCTATCACCGAGTCCAATGTTTTAGGGAGAAAAACGATTCTTTCTTTGTTTCCTTTGCCGATGAACGTAAATGATCTCCGGCTACAATCCCAGTTACTCATCTTCAAGGACACAACTTCAGCCCTTCTGAGGCCGCAGCCGAACATGAGAGCAAAGATGGCTTTATCTCGAACGCCGGCCTTAGTGCCGTCTTCACAGGCGTTCAACAATGCCCTGCACTCTTTCGCATTAAGACTTCTACCTTTCGGTAATCGCTGGTATTTCACTGCTTTAATAGCTTGAATTTTTAAATACGCAGACTGGGGCAAATAGTCTTGTGACCAGGCTGCCTTCGCGACCGCCTTAAATGCATTGAGATAAAGATTAACAGTTGCACCGGAACAATTTCTTGCAGTTAAGTGTTTTTTGATCAATGTCCAGTGGCTTGTCCTCAGTTTTGACCAATCAATCAATTCGTAATTTTCATGTCCAAGAACCCGTGCGATATTTTTTATGCAGTTTTGCATTGTTATCGAAGAACGACGGGAGCCGAGGGACGATAAATACAACTCGACCGGATTCTTCTTCCAGCCAGTGGATGCAGTTGGTATAAAAAGCATTTTGCACCTTATCCAAAGTTAAATTGCCAAAATAATCGCAAAGGAGTACTTCTGATGTTCTCTTTCATGAAAGAAAAAACTTTGCTTTGAATGCCTGCACTAAATCGTCACGTTGGGTAGCCGTGAGATTGACTCCGGTCACGATCACTTTTCCGCCGGTAAAGGAAGCATGGTCAATCAAAGACTGAGCAACGGTTCCGGGAACGTAGTGTCTGAAGAGATCGGTCAACGCAGTTTTGGTTTCCTCCGGCAGAACCGCTTGCAGACTGACCGTTGACAACGCTGTTTGGCCTTGGCTGCCTAATGAATCAAAAACGTTGGCTGCGTTATTCGTCTGAAGCGTTCCGGAGGAGTTCAGACGCCCGTTGGAGGCAAATTCAAATCCGTTTTGGAAGTTCACTGCACCACTGTTGTTGAGAGCGCCTGAAATTGCATAGTGTGAGGTTTCAGTCCAGTTTCCCCGGTTATTAAGAGTACCGGTGGAGGTTAGGTTACCTCTGGTAGTGACATTCCCGGTTAAAGAAAGCGTCCCGGTATTTGTCAATGTTCCATATAGATCAGCATTGCCAATCGTCAAATTGCCAGAGTTTGCCGCAGTACCGTTTGACTGGTTGAAGTTAGTAATAGCTAGAGTCGCTTGGTTCGTTAATGAACCGTTGGATTTATTGAGTGTTCCGATCCCGTAAGAGCCGCTCGAGGCTAAGACCGAACCGCCAACATGGGTAAGGACAGATAAATTGCTGACCGAACCTCCTGCCAAGTTCAATACTTGACCTACGGAGAATTTTCCGGAATCAGTGCCGACAACAAGGAGATCGTTATTGATGATCGTTCCACCGGAAACAGTCAGCGTTCCGTTGATATGGAAATCATTTATTGCCAGTTGCTGAAAAGAGCCTCCGGCTTGAGTTACGTTATTGAAAGTACCGTTTAGATCATTCGGTGAATCGAACCAAAAAGAGCCGTTGTTGACAAAGTTGTTAATAGCGAAAGATCCGTAGGTTTTTCTTGCTTCATTACCACCGATGGAATAGAGACTGCCGTTGTTATAGAGCGTTCCGTTTACGATTAAGCTAACGTGCATCGTCGGATCGTTACCGCTGTCTCCGCTCGTAATCAGGCTGAGGTCTGAACCGGAATCAATGATCGCATCACCCTTTACGACCAAACTTGAATAGATGTCCCCGCCTCTGTCGCCATTGTGTGCGATGTTGACGCTGCCGTTGTTTGTGACTCTAAAGTTTTTTTCAACGGTCAATGTATTACTGAGAGAACTATAGTAATCAGCACCAATCGAAATGGTCAGTACGCCATGTCGAAAACCTTCGCTTTTATCGATATTCCATGTGTAATTCCCATTGATCGTAGTGCTGTCCGAAAGGGCAGTTCCTCGACTTTGGAAGGGAATTCTCGAATCCTTCCCGAATACATCCCCGTCAATGGTTGTCAGCGCAACAGCGGGTGACGCAATGACACTTAAAACTGCTGCCGCGACTAAAACGGACTTTTTGTTTTGCTGAGATGCCGAGCTAACAGCCTCTGACACAGCAACAAATACGCCTCGGGAGCGGTTGAATACCTTTTTATAAATTTTGTTCATAACGTGTTTTGATCAAAAAATCTGGCAGGACTTTTGTGCAATCTGTTACGAACAATCAAGGGAAAGTTGAGCTTTCACCGCACTTTCCTTGCGGGGCAGGACTTAAAATTGGGGTGTCCGGGACGGTTAATGTGTCCTGCCAAGAACATTAACCAACTTCATTTTAGAAGCAGATTGCTGTCCCGGACATTAAACTTTGCGACTACATATCTATGCAGCCTCTAATTGAGAGAGCAGCCAGTTCTGAAGGAATCCCAAATCTTCAGACTGTTTTTTATACGTCCGACCTTTTTTCTTTATCCGGGCCTCGTAAGTAAAAATTGCCTTGAGACCTTTGAGTCCTTGTACTTTCCGTTCGGATACCACAGAAATTTCCGCGTTTTGGATTTCTTTATTGTTGATTCTCATTGTCTGTTCTCCTAGTCGGGTTGTTCAGAAGGTTCCAATTTCGACACCGGATCTTCGAAAACCTCTTTCCTGAGTTTTTGTTCTTCCTCTTCTCGGCGTCCTCCGGCTTCTCTTTCGGCTTTTTCTTTTGCTGAAAGTTGCTCTTTCAGCTGTCTTATCGCATATTTAAGACCTCCCAAATACCCATTCAGATCATCGATAATCTCCAAATTTTTCGGGTCTTCTAGCTGAAACGGTTTAGCTTCTTGTCCGAGGCCTGATAATTCACGACTAATACGTTTGATTTTTGAACCGCATTCTCTAAGCCCGTTAGCCAGTCTCACGCTGTTGGACTCTGCTGCCGGAGCGCCTTTTTGCAAGAATCGGAAGTTCTTTATATCTCTATAGAAGCTCCCGCTGTTCCCGATACACTGTTGGAACCAGTTGAGAAAACCAGTCAAGCGTCTGCATTCTGTTTCCAGCTCATCGATGACAGAGGACAAAATATCCAACGAACTATATAGATTTTCACTTCTGACAAAAGAACCGATTCGGACAAGGTTGGAACCTACTTGCCCTAGCTGATCGAAATTTGAGGAATATGAGTATGGATCAATGGTTATACGGTACTCAGAGCGGTTAACAATTGGTATTTCCTTATGTGAGATCAGCCCGAGATATTTACCGATAATATGAAGAGCGGTTAGGAATAGCTCCCTCTCTTCCCATTCCATCACAATGCGCGGAAGCCAAAAGTCGTACTCTTCTGTTTCTTCAATGACCTCAAGAACGCCTATTAAAAAGTCTTTTGGTCCGCAGGTGCAAAGAATATAGCAGCTGTAATACTCCTTTTCTTCCGGAGGATTTTTCTCCAGTTCTTCAATTGTTTTTTTGCACAACTCAACCAAAAAATACATCTGGCCCCAAGAGGGAGCTTGATGATCTGCAATAGTGCTGCGCAACTCTTTAAAACCGGGATTCAAATAACGGTTGCTGAGATTGCAGCTCATCTTTCTTACGCGATCTTCCATTTTGCCTATCTCTTTTTATTGTTATTTCTCTAACTCTTTGATATACATGCTGTTTTTAGTGCTCCTAAGGAGGGGTAGAATAATCAGTGAGCGGTGCGCATTTTTTTCCGAAATCAACACCGTTCACTTATAGATTTTTTTAACCATTAACTCCTTAGGAGCATAAAAATGAACGAAACGACATTTACGTACAACGAACTGAAAATCTTGGCCCTCATGGCTGCATTGATGGTTTCTGGTAAGGTAAAAGTTACAGTTCCAGAACTCATGCAAGGGTATGAAAAGGATCGCGAAAACGTTGCAGTGCTTGATCGAGAACTTTCCGGAGCAGTCCAAGTCTTAAAGTTGTACATGTCTTCTCTCAAACTAGATCAAAACGCATAAAACCGAGCAATTGATTGTTCATATGAGCAACAATGCCTGCTTTGGTGGCCTCCGAATTACTCAGAAAGCGCAGAATAATCTTCGAAAATTGTTGCCCTTCATCGCTTTGGCTGAATTGCTCTAACTTATTGCAAAGTTTTTGGATATCCTGAGTCATTGCCAGAAGGTTGTAAAACTCCTTGGCCGGATTGTTGCTTCCGCAGTTTTGAGCTAAAAGCATTAGAAGTGTCTCAAATAAATCTTTGGCGGAAAGGCGCCAGAATTCTTCTTCCGGGTTCTTGTTGACAAAGAGCTTTTCAGAAATATCATTCGCAAGGGCCACTCTGCTAGCTTCACTCATGTCTTCTCCGCAGCCGCAGCAAGCAAAGTAGTTAAGGAGCATGCCGGAAGCCGCAAGCTTGTTTTTGCAGCCTGCAATAATTTGTTTTTGCTTCAAAAGCTCTGACTCACGAGAATCGTCCGTAATGACCTTATTTACAGCTTGTCTAAAAGCTTTTTCAAATTTCTGTTGTTTCATTTTTTCTCCTTCAATGTGCCGAGCTGACTTTCCAAATGCTCCTTAAAGAAACGTTCTGTCAGTTTCAAAGCATTTTCGGCGACGCCTTGTATTCGCTGATTGTTCACGATTGCCGGAAGAACTTTCATAGCAGCTAAAGTTTTCGAACTTGGAATAAAGACCCATGCAGTCATGGAAAAAATACCAAGTAGGAGAGCAAATAAGAAAATTGCTACGGAACTCGAATCGACAGCCATAAAGACCAAAAAGAGAGCAAACAGGAACATTACAATTAAGCCGATCTCTATTTTGTCCATCGCGCCGATCCAAAAAATATCTGAGGCTGTGATTTCAATCATGCTCATTCCTTCTAATCAGACGCTCTACCAATGCACGCGAGTCCAATTTTTCCCGTTGATAAAAACGTCGATAGCGCGTCTGGATTGGTATTTCTGCCAAACAACTTCTTCATAGACCTTCACAGGTCGATAACAAGTTGTCGTGTAGGAGCTGTCCCCGGAATCTTCTTGGCATGTATAAGGTTCGTAAGCGATGCCCTGATAGCCCCGTACGCATGCTTTTGTTCCGCCCCAATAACCGGGCGAATCCTCTGTTGCTTTGAACCAGTGCTCACCGCCCCAGTTATAGGAAGAGTGACCGTGCGTTAAAAATTTCCTATTTCCCCGAGTCGTCTTGAACTTCTTAGCATCGTTTAAGTTCCCCTCGGTTAAGAACCCTTGAGGAGCATCCTCCATGCCTTGCAAAGAGCATGGATCAAAGCCGTCGCTAAGCTGTTTGGCATAGTTGCCGTCTCCGGCCATCGGGCAGGACGGAAACTTGCACGGATGACGCCAAGAAAGACAGTCAAAAAGCTTGTCAATCGGAGGACGGCATTCAGAAACAGCGCGTGGGCCGTTAGGATTGGCTAGACAAAGAAGAACTTCACATCCCCAGCGTTCGTTTCCGGTCATGATTTCCAACTTTGGCATTCCCGGCAGTTTGGAATAATCCACATCTTCTGCGCATACAGCCGTCAAGCCTACCCCCATAAAGAGGACAGAGCCTGCAATAATTCCTGCCATGATGAGTTGATTTTTTGGGATTTGAATTATTTTCATTTTTTTGCCTTATCCTACATGGCTAGTTGAGATTGATTACCTACCGAACAAATACGAAACGCAAAAGTTCCGAGCAAGTAATAAAGACATTCCATCTTTAACCTCCTATACCTATCGCAGTAATGAAGCCGTGGACACAGAAATAGAATGTCCAGAGGAGCCCGATAACGAACGATGTGAAAAAAAAGAATTTGCAGGTTATTACGAAATTATCTAAAAACGAATCGGAAGAATTGACCAAATTAATCACAACCAGTTCTAGAAAAAATAATGAAAAGCCGGTACCCATCAAATAGAAGAACGCTAACATTTAGTTCCTCCATTTTCTCCAATCATTTTTGGGCAGTCCGCGGCCCTTAGGAATAAGAAACAGCGCCGCTGGCCGATCCGGCCAGACCGTGTTCTGAACAAATGGGAAGAGAATTTTGCTATGCACAAATACTGAGACCAAGCAATAAACCTCGAAATAAAAGCTTGCAGCAGCATAGTTTTCAGACACGCACGCGGCGCTAAAAGGGCCCTAGCTTTCCCTAAAGCCCCGAGGAAAAGGGTTCTCCGAGGATAAGCATAAAATTTAGTTTGCAAAGACAAATTTCTATTCAACCCTCGGAGGAAAAGAAAATGTCTAATTTCGAAAAATATCTCTATAAAACGGTCTTCTATGCCGTCTTCGCAGCTGCAATACTTTTTGTTCTTTTCTTGCTGGCGGATATTTACCAAAACAAAGACAGCCGGGAAAATATGGTGTTCTTGTGTACATTTATCGCTTGCGCCGCTGCGGTGATAAGTATTGTCCTTTCTATTGAAAATAACATTGAACGCAAAAAACTTATCAGAACGATTGAAAAAGCAACAGAAGAAATTCAGGGCCTTAAAAATGCAATTGCAAAACTCGGTAAAACGAATGCCAGACAAAGATAATAAAGAACTAAAAACAAAAGGCTTTTCGCTTTCGAGGGAAGCAGAAGCGTTAAGGGAAATTCCTGGAGAATTTTGGGAAGTTTTGAACCCTTGATTAGCGTCCAGAACAATAGAAAATTCACTACTATTAGCATGTGCAGGGTTCCGAGAAGAAGGGCGTTCGGTGTCATTTGCTGCCAAAAATCGACAGTAACCATGTCTAACAATAGCTGTTGAAAAAAAGCGTTCATTTAGTGATAAACCCATTGCCGGGGCGTTATAGCAAAAATGAAAGATGGAAGAAATCAAATCGAGCAAAACAGATACGTCCCGGACTTGAGAACTTTCAGAAGAAAACCGATAGCGCAGAAAACGAGGATATTCAGAGCAAAAAAGAGTTTCCATCTTCCCGAAGACCAGTCCCGTGTGAGATAGAAATCGAGGCAGATGTAAATGAGGCGCAAAAATAGGATTGTGTAGATAAGGGACAGGAAATCCCGAGAATGGTAAACCTCTAGTGTTTCGTAAAATTCGCACGAGATTGTTCCTTGAAGCAAGGGAAGAAGACGATCCCAATTTTGAGTTGTCAGATAAACAGAAGCTGCTAAGAAAAGAACAAAGAACCACATTTTTATTCTGGAAGAGCTGGGGATAAGGACTGGCGAGCTTCCCACAACGAATAACAGAAACCAATCGATATCCGCTTTTTCTTTCCCTTCTTATCAAGTTGGTTCTCATGGCACCACTCCCTTTAGCCCTGCCAGTCCGATAATTAGGATCGAGAGTCCGAGCAATAACAAGAGAGGAGCTGCGCAAAAAACTGGCTCATGCTTTTGGAACAAAAACAAAGGCGCAGCGGCGATACAGGCTAAGCCGAGTATCGTTAAATAGAATGCGCTGCTGAAGTGTTCCATGGTTCTCTCTTGGGTTTTTAGTTATGCGGGGGATTCGTTTTGAAAATTAAATTTGCGGAGTATCTCTCCAGTTCAATATGTCCGCTTCATTCCAACGGGTGTATCTGGGGAAACGCTTCAGCGGCTGAGGAAAATTAGGCTTGTTTTGCATGAATTTCCAGACAGTCCGGACATTGATATTCAAAATGCGCGCAACGGTCTTTGCCGGTATTAGTCGTACAGCCTGAACGCCTGAAATCCTCTCGTTAGACATCATCCTTTTCCTTTAGCAAGCTCTGGCAGTTTCAATTTCATTGGCATAGCGCTTTTTAAAAAGCTTCCACACACTGTCCCAGTCAAAATTTGGGTTTAGTTCTTCGCAGGTGACAGCACCGTCCGTCAGCAATTCAATCTGAATGCAGCGTCCGGCTGAAATATTCGCTTTTTTATTGGCCCACATGTAAACGTTCGTCGGTTGAATCTTGAGTTTCTTGGCTAACTGATACGACGCTCCGGTGCCTTGTTGCTTTAAATATTCGTCCAGTTTCATAAACAAGCGTTTCCTTTTCCAATCATATAAAGGCAACTATCAATAGCTAAATTATAGCCAATCTATTGCTGTATTTCTATCGATAGATAATTTTCTATCAAAATAAAAAAGTTTTTGATATTAAAGAGCAAAACTAAGGGTTAAAAATGCGACCAGTCTCTTTAATTCGCCAAAAAAATTTACTATTTCTTATAGAGCAATACGGTTCAATTGCTCGGCTCAATGTTGCCCTTGGACGATCAAAAACTGACGCTACACTCAGCCAAGTTAAAAATTTTGCCCCTTCAAGCGCAACGAAAAAGCCAAGAGAAATGGGTATTGCGCTGGCACGAGATATAGAAAAAAAGTTGAATTATCCAGTCGGATGGATGGACGAGGAACATCCAGAAATTCAACCATTACCGGAAAAACAAGAAGACATTAAATTAAAAGCTGAGGAGAAAAAAAACTCATCTTCAAAGCTTACCGTTATCCCATTGTTTGAGATACGCAGACGATCTACAGACGGCAGATTTGTTCCTTTTAAAATAGGTAACGTTCAAATGCCTGATATTTTTATTGAAAAGTCTGCGTATCCCATTCATGCGGAAAAAGCAGAGAGTTTTTATGTAGATGAGTTAACTTCAAGCGATTTAGTTCCCTATGGATCAATCGTTATCTTAGATAAATCAGTGCGCAGTTACACGAAGGATGGTCTTTACTTGGTTGAACTCAACGGAAGTGTTGTTTTTAGAAAGATTATCTCTTCTGCGAAAGGAGGTTTTATCGTTCAGTCTAGTTCTACAAATTCAGAACACATCCAAAACCTAGAACCGCTAAAAATTCTAGGCTTTGGTGTCTTCATTTGGGTGCAACAAGCTTTGTAATTATTAACTTCTTAGGAATATTATCGCCGTTTGTAGATAATTAATGAAGAAAAGCACCTGAGCTGGATTTCCGCTTATAGTGTTTAAACAACCCGGCTTTACGACATTCCTCTTCTTGTTGAAGTATCTTGTTGGACAAATGTGCATGTTTCCCAATTTTCTTTTCAACGGAAAAATTCAATAATTTCTCACTTAAAACCATAAATAACTCTGTGCTGCAATCCTCTTTACGAACTTGTAATGAATTTATCGCCTGAATAAGTTCGGAGGGGCTCAAGCTGTTCGCGAATTCATCTAGTTCTTCAAAGTAAGTCATCTTTGCCGTGTCGTAGTTGTTTATTTCAAGGCTAGCGGCAGAAGAAGAAAAGAAGCCCATTGCAATCAGTAGGAAAATAATTTTATTCATCTCAGACTCAAACTATTAAGATAGAAAACAAATCATTAGTTTTGCTATTATATAAAAAATATTTTATAAATGAGTACTGACATGATAACTCCTTATCTCGTCGATCCCTTACAGCTTCAGCTCAATCATTCCAATTTGACGGTAGCAATGAGCGGAATTATTTCCAGACTCATTAACTTCTTCTATCTCAACGGCGCGGCGCCGTTCTCGTACATGCAAGCCTGCAACAGCGTAGGTGCTTTGGACGATCAGCTTAATAGAACACTTCTTGACGATCTTGATCAAGTTCTTGCCCTTTACTTCATTGAAATCGACAAAGGACTTTTTATCCCTCGGGAAGAGTGCGGAACAAAAGCTTTAGAAAAGTCTCAGGAGGGAAAAAATGAAAATTAATGACCTGATCAATCCCTTTGAATTTACCGGATACTTGATTACAAGTGATGAGTACGTCAGGGACTACATGGTGCTCCCTGATGAGTTCTCATCCTGTCTGTTTAAGCTCCGGCTGGGCTATGCGATGAAGGGGTCTCCTTTGACGCAGGAAGAAGTTTTCGCTTTGTATCCGGTGTTAACCGAAAACAGGCGTCACATTTTAGATACTGTGACTGCCAGATTCTTCAAAAAGGACAAAGAATTGCTGATTGATGAACGATTGGAGAAATCATTGTCCATGCGAAAAGAAGCCCACAGCTTGTTGGAAAACTTTATTCAGAATGAAGTGTCTAAGAGGTTGGAAAAAATGAAGGCCGGATGGATGAGTTCTGAAAAAAGAAAACTCACAAAGATTCTTCAAGAGAAAATTGAGGCGGAATTGAGAACTGAATCGGCCCGGCTTAAAGATGAAGTTGCGAGAGCTGATCCGCAATTTATCAACAAACCGGTGAGCATATCTTCAACAAACGTTCAACAAAACGATGACAGAACGTCAACAGACGATCAGCAAAATTTCAACAGAGCGTCAACAAAAGTTCAACAAACTACCCAACAAACGTTCAACAGACAGGTCAACAAAACCTCAGCAAATGACCAGCAAAACGCCAACAGAATGTCAGCAAACGACCCAACAGAAGGCCAGCAAAATGTCAACAGAACGTCAACAAACAGGTCAACAAAAGTTCAACAAACCACCCAACAAACGGTCAACAAACAGGTCAGCAAAACCTCAACAAACCACCCAACAAACAGTCAGCAAATTCATGAGAGTTGCTCGGAAGCCTTGAGTACCAATTGGTCTGCCGTAGCACAGAAGGACGGGAAAACGGCGGTTTTTTCGGCCGGAAATGTGACGAAAAACGAAATGGAAATCGCAGAAAATGAAAAATCGTCCTCGCGTACGTACACGCGCGCGCACCGATCGGATCGGATATCGGATAATAATTTAATTAATAAAAATATTAATAAATCGGAATCTGTATCGGAATCGGATAGAAGTTTAAAAATTAAAAACCTATTCGCGCGCGAAAAATCGGCTTGGATGATCGGCGAAGTTTTAGACGTTTTGGTCTTTTTCGGTTTGGACGAAAAGGCGCTTGCCCGCTGGAGATCCAGAAATCCGGAAAATCAAAATTTCATTTTGGAGCTGGCCGCCGGCGGTATGTCGCGCTTCGACTATGACACGATTGCTCAGGTGTTTGCACGCTGTCAGGCCGCAAAAGACAAGGAAGGCAAGCCGTTAAGCTCGGCAGTGGCCTTTGTTCTCAAGTCCCTTCAGCACGAATTGACTGCGGTTTCAAACCGCAAAAATGCAAGACAATCCGCTTCCGAATCGGCTCAGCCCAAGCGTTTCCGAGACATTGACTACATGGAGGGGATCGAACGGCTCAACCCTGACGGGACATTTGTTCTCAAACGCAAGACGGAGGGACGTTGACATGATTTCCTCTCAAGTATCTGAAAAACAAGAGCTTACCCCTCGAGAGTCAATTGATGAAAGTCGGTTTGAAGCCGGGTTTTGCGAATTTCACGGTTGGTTTACTGCCGGGATTAAATCTACCGATGGCACGGGGAGCCGTTGGTTTGCTGGATGTCCGAGATGTTTGGCTGAAACCAAAATCAAAAAACTGTTCGGCCAAAGCATGATCCCCAAGCGCTTTGCGGACAAGAACTTCGAAGGTTATGAAGCGATTGAAAAAGGTCAATATCAGGCTCTTAAAAGCTGCTTGGATTTCGCTCAAGAGCTAAAAACTGATTGGCTCAGCGGTAAAACTCTTCTACTGATCGGTACTCCCGGAACCGGAAAAACACATCTTGCCTGCGCCGTAGGTCATGAAGCGATCAAGTTGGGAAGGACAGTCCTTTACACAACGGTAACTCGGCTGCTAGAGGACATTAAATCATCGTGGAATGACAAAGACCGTTCCGTGAAAAACATTATCGCCCGATATGTTTCGGTTGATCTGCTGATCATGGACGAGATCGGTGCATTTAAAGGGATTTCCGAGAGAGAAAAAGACTACCTCTTTGAAGTCATCAACGCCCGGTATGAGCAAATGAAACCGATGATTGCAGTTTCAAATCTAAGGCTTTCCGGTGCAGATTCCATTGAAGCCTACCTCGAAGAACGATCTTTTGACAGGTTATGTGAACAGGCTCGTTTAGTGGTCTTTGACTGGGAAAGTTTCCGGAGGAAATCGTTATGTTAATGAATAATTCGGAGTGGAAAAAATGAAAAAAATTTCAATCATGAATCAAAAAGGCGGTGTAGGCAAAAGTATGGTAGCCAGCCAATTTGCCTTTTATTGCGCTCTTAAACTCAATCTTCGCGTTCTCTTTGTGGACTTAGACCAGCAAGGGAATTCGACCAAAGTTTTACGCTCCAGCGGCTTGGCAAAACAATCCGCCAAGACTGCCGGCCAGTTGATTTACAACGGTGGAACAATTCCTGAAAAAGACGAGTTCCTCATCGTCGGTGCTGACCCGTTATTGGCTCATTTGGAATCGGAAGGTAAGGCAAGTTATAACAAATTCATTAAAAATTTTTATCTCACGCTTAACGAAATAAAGGAAAATTACGACGTTTGCATTTTTGATACCAGTCCTACTCCGGATGTTCGGGCTGTCTGCGCCTTAGCCTTATCAGATTACGCCATCAGTCCAATAGAACTAAATCAAGAAGCTTTGGACGGAGTCCAGGCCTTGTACAAAGATATTGAAAAAGTGCAGGCGATCAATCCCGAGCTCAATTTTTTAGGTTTGCTGCCTAATCGCGTAGTGAGCAATCCGTTTCAGAAAGAAAACTTACGAGATTTGGTTTTGGCATACGGCAAGATCTTGCTTAAAGGCTCCGACGGCAAAGCCGTCTGTATTCCCTCCCGTTCCGCAATTTCCGAGGCGCAGGCTCAAGGGCGTCCGGTCTGGACAGGAGATAAAAGCACTGCCGAAAAAGTTTGGCGCGAAATACGGCGCGTTTTTGAGGCCTTGGCACAAGCTATGCGTCTGGAATCAAGAGTTGTAGAGATTATTAAGGAGGAGTAAATGGCTTTAGATTTATCAGGACTATCCGGGTTAACGGAAAGTTTCGCTGACGGAAAACCAGTCAGAAAAATTCTCGATATTGATATTTCATTGATTTCTCCTGATCCTTTGCAGCCGCGAAAAGAGTTTAAAGAAGACAAGTTGCAGGATCTGGCTGCAAGTATCGGAGAATATGGTCTTATTCAGCCGATTGTGGTTAGGAAACAAGGCGAAGGTTACGTCATCGTGGCCGGTGAAAGACGGTATCGAGCCTGCCAAATTCTCGGCAAGGAATCTGTCAGCTGTATCTTGCAAGAAAAGGAAGATCCATTGGCACTTTCCTATATTCAAATTACAGAAAATATCAAGCGGGAGAACCTTTCGGTCTCTGAGCTCGCTGAATCTATTTGCTTGTTAATTCAGAATGGAGAACTTCAATCTTCAATAGCTCAAAAACTCGGACTTTCAAAGTC
>ERZ833822.1707-NODE-1707-length-16668-cov-8.247276_pt1 | contig 16668 bp, 21 predicted proteins | sample MGYA00519913_ERZ833822 | MGnify/ENA primary metagenome ERZ833822 (study PRJEB31850, sample SAMEA3708746) | human gut metagenome | biome: human gut; feature: human-associated habitat; material: faeces | place: China | collected 2014 ... | reverse complement strand
TTTTGACATCGTCAAGAACTGCTTTCAAACGTTCCTCAAATTCACCACGATACTTTGCACCAGCAACCAGTGCGCCCATATCCAGGGCAAACAGCTTCTTGTCTTTTAAGCCTTCCGGTACATCGCCTTTTACGATACGCTGTGCCAGGCCCTCGACAACGGCAGTCTTACCTACACCGGGTTCACCGATCAGCACCGGGTTATTTTTGGTCTTACGGGAAAGAATCCGAACCACATTCCGGATCTCCTCATCACGGCCGATCACCGGGTCCATCTTCTGCTGTCTTGCACGCTCCACCATATCATAACCGTACTTTTCCAGTGTATCATATGTTGCTTCCGGATTATCGGAAGTGACACGCTGATTGCCGCGGACGGTAGACAATGCCTGCAAAAACCGTTCCCTTGTCAGCCCATATTCTTTCATCAGTGCTTTCATCGCCGGATTTGGATATTTGAGCATTGCAAGGAAAATATGCTCGACAGAGACATATTCATCTCCCATTGCCTTTGCCTCATCCTCTGCATGGATCAGCACATTGTTTAAATCTTTTCCGACATAGACATTGCTGTTGCTGCCGGATACTTTGACGCGCGCATCCAGTTTGCTGATCGCATTCTGGGTGAAATGCTGTACGTCAATTTCCATTTTCTCTATCAGTTTCGGGATCAGTCCCTCTTCCTGCTGTAACAGGGCAACTAACAGGTGCTCCTGCTCAATCTCCTGATTTCCATAGTCGTAGGCAAGCTTTTCGCAGTTATTGATCGCTTCTACCGACTTTTGTGTGAATTTCTGTATGTTCATAGCAAGCCCTCCTCTTAACTATCATCATGTAACTGTGCTGTTTTTTGCATCCCAGTTACTATTTTTCTCGATTACGATATTGTTATACACCCGTTTTTAGCACTCGTCAAGTAGGAGTGCTAACAAAAATTCTAAAGATTTTATAAACATTGGAATATATTGTCGAATTGTCTGAAAATTATTTTAGACATAAGTTTTTTCGATATGACGAAAGAAGGGGAATATTCTCTTTCTCCAGAAACATCCGTTATTAATTGTAACGGATGTTTTGCCGATATAATAGACAACACAAACGATGATCTATTACAGAAAGGAACTTTTCATGCAGATTTATTTATCACTGATGTCCCAGAAGAATCCCTCATCCGATTCCTCATCCTATGATCTTTCTTCTCCTCAGGGACGCATGCTCTATGTGAGAGAAACAACCAATGCCGCATTTTCTTCCTGGACTTCTCCCCTGCAAAGACAGGATCCTGATACGCAGGAAGAAAAAAAACAGGAAATGCTCTCCCGCATTATGGGAAAATTAAAAAGTGGGAAGAAACTTTCTGCCAAAGAGCTGGATTTTCTGCGGCGTACCGATCCAATTCTGTATGCCCACGCCCTGCGCGTCCAACGAATGGCGGAGGCTTTAAAACAGCAGCTCTCCCATGCAAAAAGCAAGCAGGAAGCAAATGATATGATTACATCCGCGATTGCCGGGGTCTCGGACAAAGATCCGGACAAAGAATATCTGCTGGCTGCTTACAATGAGGTTTCCAAAAATTTTCATAAATCACCGGCTTATCAGCGTCTGCCAAACACTCCGGAAGATGCAAAAAAAAGAAAAACGAACACTCCGAATGCGCATTTTTCCGATGATGAGGACACGAATGACGATACGGATGATCTCCTGTCATGGACCCCGCTTCAGGAAATTATTGATGCGGCTCCAACACTAGAATGTCAGGGCTAGGCTTATATAGCTGGAACATTATTATTTCAAGTAGTGTTCCAGCTTTTCATTTACACACAGACGGATTTCCTCTGCAACACGTTCACAGTATGTCTTTTTCATACCCGCCTGCACACCAACTGCTACTAATTCCTTTTTCCCCGGATTTTTGCCATTTCCATCTACAGTGGTTGTGTGCTCACTATAATACGTATTACTGTATGTGAGATCATAGGCAGGACTTAAACGCCACATATCATCCTTTTCATTATAAATGTAGGTAAAGTTTTTAGAATGATCATCACGATTATGTGCGAATACATTAAAACACATACGACGATACATATTTTCCACATCCTCTGTACAATCCCTTGTCAGAATTTTTGTCAACTTCATCAATTCATGATAGTCCAGACTTGGTTGATTAAAATCTAACTCCAATAAGGCAGCCGCAGTTAACATATGTGCCCTTTTTATTTCATTCTTTTCTATTCTTCGATCAAATCTCTTTGTTCCAAAATATCCCGGACATATATCTGATGAAAAAAGCCGTGTTTCACTCATTACAATTCCACAGGCTTTTGCACACAGAGAATAATCGTATTCCATTTTTCCCACATCTTTTTTGTCCACATGTGCCGGAAATTTAATAATCCAGTTTTCTCCATCTATTTCCGTCATAATCTTAGGTCTTGCACCACCACTGGTTCCTCCCAGCCGGTACAATTCATCTAATTTCTCCGAATATTGCGTGCTTAATATTTTCTGGCAATGCACAGATAGTTCGTCCAGATCATCCATCTGTTGTCCCATCCCAATCTCCTTCTGCGGATGATAGGTCAAAGCTCCCATTCCAGATTTTCCCACGATGGCAAGACGATCCAATACCGAATATTGTGCTTCCTTTTTTCCACGTTCTTTCAGCAAACGCTCCAATAAAAGCTGTCCCCATGCATCCGGTAAACTATCTGCAAATACTCCGAACAATCCGTCAAAATAATCTTTTTTTGGCACAAACACTTCATTTTTTAGCGGAAGCGAAAATGGACTGACTGAAAATCCATGCTCCAGCCATTCTTCACTATAAGAAAATGCCACCTTATGATTCGCGGTCAATGCAAGCGTTCCCACAAGCCGGTCATCCATCCGAACCTCAAGACTTTCCCTTTGACTCATTGATTACCTCCTGAATATTTCGATATGGTACCTGTGTAAAAAGATCCCGCAGTTCATCTGCAAGTTCCAACGCCATAGCAAGTTTTGTCAGTGACAAAAGCGAAATCTGTCCTGTTGTCTCAAATCGTTTAATAGAACCGTAACTTACTCCGCTCATATCCGAAAGTTTCTGTTGCGAAACTTTCCGCCGTCTGCGAATACGGCGCATACGTTCTGCCAGTTTTTTATCCAGTTCTTCTGCTGTTTCCCATACCAGTGCTTCCATATCATGCCCCATCTTGTCAGATAATATTTTATCCATTTCACGCGATTTTACTTATTTTTATATAATATATTATCTAATATTTTAGCATATCTCTTCGGGTACCGCAACGTCTCCCTGACTATTTTTCCTATCATACAGTTTTTCCAAAACTGCTCCAATATCCGCTTCCACGCAAATGGATTTCTTTCGGATTTCCTCCGGCGCACAGGCTTCCTTCTTATTTATGCAGGCATAAACTGCATCCGGCCAGGTTGCATATAGATATATCGGCTCCAGTACGCCCAATATTCTTCCAATGTTTTATAAGGGAAAAAGCCCCCGGAATACATATCCGAAAATCCATGCACCTGTCGGAAATCGCCAAACCACTTTTCAAAACGTTCCCCGGAATAGGTAAATCCTGCAGAAGTGGATAATCCCGCACCCGCGCCAATGATCACGGCCTCCGCTTTCTGCAGTGCCTGTTTCAGACGCTCTGTTTGTACACTTTTGCAGTTTGATGTTTTTATACTGCAAAATGGTGGATTATTGCCCCTACACTTTGCTCCCATACATGGGCACCACGATACACTTTTCGTCATATTTACTTCCATCGGTTCTCTTATCCATTCCATTTCATCACCACACTCTGCTTTGTTTGTCATTTCAGAAATCGGTGCGGATATGGGGGTTTTTGAATCGGCTAAACACCTGTGTTCCTGGGCCGGACTTACCCCTGCGAATAACGAGAGTGCCAACAAAAAGAAATCCACGCGTTGTTCAAAAGCCGGTCAGTATTTAAAACCTTTACTTATTCAATGTGCACTTGCTGCCGTAAAAAGCAAAAAAAATCCTTATTATGCCATCAAATATAAACGGCTGGCGAAAAGGCGTGGCAGGAAAAAAGCAGTCATTGCCATAGCCCGAATGATGCTTACAAGCATCTATCACATGATCCTTAATAACGAAGAATGGAAACCGGATGATTATGAAGCCATCATCCATCCATCAAAACCGGTCAAAGTTGCACTTACACTTGATAATGTAATACAGTTCCTCGGAGAGCAGGGAGCTGATCCTGAAACATTAAAACTCCTCCAACAGCAATGTGCTGTTACCCCCGGATAAATCTTAAAACACGGATTTTCCACACAAGGGACGTTTATGGTCAAATTTCAGCTTATTGATTCACACTTTATCGGATTTGGAATTCTAATGGAAAATATATTTTCTCCTGTCTCCCTGATGTAGAAAAGTTCTCCCTGATGTTTTTCCATGATCTCCTGCGCGATGGCAAGTCCAAGTCCTGTTCCCCCAGTGCTTCTCCTTGCACTCTCTCCCCTCACAAATGCACAAAACATTGTATCTCGTATTTCTGGTGGAATCGCCTGTCCATCATCTTTGACACACAAAACAGCAGTTTTCCCATTCTCCTGTGTAATAGAAAGGGCAATTTTATTTCCTGTGTAATTGTATTTCTTTGCGTTTGTGAGCAGATTGGTAATCACGCGGATCAAAAGACGCCCATCCCCCTGTATCCACACCGCCTCCTCTGGTATTTCAACAGAAAAAGAAAAACCGGCATTGGTGATCTCCTCATAATATTCGGCACAGATCTGCCGTGTCAATTCTGACAGATCCAGTGTCTGAAGATTGAGCTGATACTCCGCACTCTCCATCTTTAACAACATAAACAGATCCTCCGACAATGTATTGACGCGGTCTGCTTTTCGCGCAATCGTTTCATAATATTTTGGAACGTCCACATCCGGAACCATCTGTTCCTGAAGTGCATAAATATAACTTTTTATCGTTGCGACCGGAGTTTTGATATCGTGGGAAAGTTCTAAGAGCATCTTCTGCCTGCTCTGTGCCATTTTTTCGTTTTCCGCACGCTGCGCAGCAAGCTGCTTTGTCATATTATTAAACGCATTCCCAATCTCTGTAAACTCTTTTTCCTTCTGTGGCGGGATCACTACCTGTTCCTCGCCCTGTTCCACCCGCTTCATTCCGGCAATGATCGTATCCAGCGGTCGTTTGATTTTTCTTAAAATATACAAACTAACGCCCACCACATCAAGTACCAGCAGAAGAAACACCACATACAGCATTCGCGATCCGGTATTGGTATACAAAACTTTCTGCGGATCAAAATTGTAGACTGTGGAAAACTGTGCCTCGGGATAAAAAATCAGATAATAAAACTCTCCTGCTTTCTGCCCGAACATCCAGTATTTCTTCTTTCCATTTTGTATTCCCTGCTGCACATCGTCTTTTAACGAAAAGGCATCCAGAAGCTGTTCCTTCGTATATGCCATCTGCGTGGTCTGCTTCCTGCCATAAACTGTCTCCACATGGTACTGTGCATCCAGCTTTTCCACCCAGCCATTCATATTCCGGATGCCATCGAGATTCTGGATTGTTCCATCCGCCCCTACCGTAATGCCCGGGAAATTCTCCTGCAACACGTTTCCATAGGAAAAAACGAAGGATATGAGAACCGCTACAATCAGCAGCAAAATCGCAGCCATCGAAAAAATCACATAACTTCCGATCAGTTTTCCAAACAGGCTTCCTCTTCGTGTGCTTTTTTTCATACACTCTCCTTTTCGAGTTTATATCCCAACCCTTTGACTGTTTTGATCCGCTTCGGATTCTTGGGATCTTCTTCTATTTTGTTTCTCAGATTGCTGATATGCACCATCACAGTACTGTCATCCCCCAGATAGGCATCGTCCCACGCATAAGAAAAAATCTGCTGTTTGGTGTAGATCTGCCCCGGTGTGCGCATAAAAAGCCCGAGTATCTTAAACTCCGTGGCAGTCAGAGTAATTGCTTCCCCGTTCCGGAATAAGGTTCCTTCCGCCAGATGCATGACAAGATCAAGTGCTTTTAATACTTCTGTTTCCTCACTTTTCTGTTCCTGATAGGCATAGCAGCGGCGAAGCTGTGCTTTCACGCGCGCAACTACTTCCAGTGGATTGTAAGGCTTTGTGATATAGTCATCTGCGCCCAGCTCCAGCCCCAGTATTTTATCATAATCCTCCGTCCGTGCCGTCATCATCAATGCTGGAATACGGCTTTTTTCGCGAATACGGCGCAACACCGCAAAACCGTCCATTCCCGGCATCATCACATCCAAAAGTACCAGATCCGGCTGCTCCTTTTCAAACAGCCGTAAGGCAGTCGGTCCGTCCGCTGCCTTAATCAATTTCATATGTTCTCTCTCTAAAAATAACTGCAATGCCTCAAGCAGTTCCTCTTCATCATCCGCTGCAAGGATCACAAATGTACGATTTTCCATGACCAGTCCTCCCTTTAAAAACCAGCCCGTTTAAAGCTTCTCTGGCAAGGGCTGGCGTATCTCTTTTTATCCTACACATTTCAGGAGCAGTCCGTCAAGATCCGGTGTCGTTTTAAACTGTGTCTGCCAGCCCGGCAGACACTGATCTAAAAGCATACATTTGTACATGCCCATGTCATAATATTTTCCGCTCCCATCCGCATAGGAAAACGCCTGCAGAAACTGCTTTTTCCAGACCTCATCTCCTGCCAGTTTCCGGTATGCCGCGCATTCCACATAACGTGCACTGCCCTCAAGATTCTGCAGAAATCCTTCCGCAGCAGATACCTTATCGGAAAGTGCTACCTCTCTTTTCTTTCGAAGTTCAAGTGCTTTTTTGATCTGTTTCTTTTTTATTTCCATATCTGTACTTTCATAGGCATTTTGCAGATATTTCATTTCCTCTGTGAATGCTTTTTTCTGAACGGAATTCTTATCAACATATTTTTTAATGATTGCTTCTCTGTTTTCCTGTCCCAATGCATATGCCTGATCCAGACCGTTTTCCTGCTGCCATGCATGAAATGCCTCATGCCAGATGACTGTTGCCTGCGTTTCTTTACTGTAGGAATCAAGTGCAAACACTGTCTCCCCTGCTTCTTTCTGCTGTTGCAGACTTCCCGCGGTATCCAGTGCTGCAAAAAAGTTTTTAAATTTTTCATAGGTTGGCAGAACAATCTGATACTCCTTCCCCACTTTCACAATCGTTCCGGCAAACGTGTCAAGCTTTGGCTTTTCGCGTGTGACTGTATAGGTATCCGCAGATGGCGCAATCACATAGTCACAGTCCCCATCATAATAGCGAACTCTGTAGTCCCGGACAGAAAAACCAGAAAACCCAAGCATTTCCATCTCCTGTTCCAAAGAACATGCCTTCTCATAAATCTGCCGGTCCGTCTGGGATAACTTTTTTTCTCCTGTGCATATGCATGCAGCCGCAAGCAAAATCCCGACCGCCCCATAAAGTACTTTTGCCATTATATATTTCATATCTTTATGCCTCCTTCCGTCGGATTGCAAAAATTCCAAGTACAAGCACCCATGCCGCAAACAATGCGACAAGTACCGGATGCCAAACCGGCACCTTTCCTGCAGCAATATGGTATGCGCATTTCTGCACGCCATTCAGATTCGGAATCACATGGATAAGTGCGGAAATTCCCACTGCCGTGACACCGCCCAAAGAACTGCGAAGCAGATCAAGTGCCGGCCACAATACCCCAGTGCCTGCGCCCAAAACACCGAATGCCGCAGCAATTCCCGCTGGAAGCCGAATGCTTACCACACTCGTCCACAGGCTCACCAGCGCGACACTGACTGCCATGACAAAAAATCCCGGAATCAGCCGCAGGACACATGCACTTTGCCCCTGCAACAGCGCATATACTGCCATGGCAAAGTACAAAAGTCCCAGCCCGCCGATGGATGCCAGAATGTTGGCAATGGTTAACCCACCGTGGTAAACTGGCTGTGAAATACCGCGTACCCAGACCAGATGACTTGTTTTCCTTGCATATTCATTTGGAATCGTCCGGTAACTGAGCAACACTGCTAAGATGCAGCCTGCCGCATGAACAAGTACATGCATCACCATAAACATATTGTGAAATCCGGTCAGCGATTCACCATCGATCATAATGGTTGAATTCTCACCACTACAGAAAAACAAAAGAAACAGTGCGATTGCCAGAACAACATATGCCTCTTTGCGTCGTATGCGCTCCCGTATTGCATTTTTTATGATGGTTCCCATTTAATCCACACTCCCTTCTCTGACCACATCCAAAAACAGTTTTTCGAGTGTACCCGGCTCCTTTAACTCCTCTTTCGTAAATGTGCGCATAATTTCTCCGTCTTTTAATATGATGCCCTCATCACACACACGCTCCATATCACTTAAAATATGGGAATTCATCAGAATCGTTTTTCCGTCCTCTTTCAGGCGGCGGATTAGTTCCAGCATTTCCACCCGCCCCATGGCATCGAGTCCCGCACACGGTTCATCAAGAATCAGGATCTGTGGATTTCCCAGCAGTGCCTGCGCCAGTGCCAGCCGCTGCAACATGCCTTTGGAGTAATGGCGGATCTTTGTGTGGCTGTTTTCCAGCCCCACACATGCCAGCAGTTTTTGTGCTTCTTCATGGATTGTTTTATGGGGCAGTTTCTGCAGTTTTGCATAATAAACCAACACTTCCATTGCCGTCAGAAATGGCGGAAAATAAGGTGTTTCCGGAGAATAGCCGATGGTTGTGTGCATGGGCACTGTAACTGTTCCCGCTTCTTTTTTAACTAATCCGAGTATCATTTTGATGGTTGTGCTTTTTCCGGCGCCATTGCTGCCCAGAAGTGCAAAAACATTTCCTTCCGGGACTGCAAATGACAGATCCTGCACAACCGTTTTCCTATGGTATGATTTTGACAGGTGTTCCACTATGATCATGTTTACATCTCCTTCGCATTTACTTTTCTATTGTCAGTTTACAAATGCGAACCAAACACAACCTAAATGGAAGCTAAAGATAACCTAAAGATGTGTGTAAAAAGATCCCCGGAGCGACGCTCGCCCCGGGGATCTTTCCGATTATCCTTCAATTGCAATATATTTGTTTTCTTCGACAGCTTTCTTTGCCTCTTTCTTCGGCACGAACAGCTTTAAGATACCATGCTTAAATTCTGCTTTGACATCCTCCTGCCTGATGGCCTCACCGACATAAAAGCTTCTCTGGCAGGCACCGGCATAACGTTCCTTGCGGATGTAGTGACCGCTGTCCTTTTCTTTTTCGTCCTTGTCGAGACCTTTCGCAGCACTGATGATCAGGTATCCATCGGAAACAGAAGCCTTAATCTCATCCTTGGTAAATCCCGGAAGATCAATCATCAGCTCATATCCATCCTTCTGCTCTTTGATATCGGTCTTCATAATCCTTCCGGCTTTCTTACCGTATAGCTTCTTTTCGGTATTATTCATTTCTTTATCCATATCATAAAATGGAAACTCATCGAACCAGTCATCAAATAAATTCTCTCCAAAAATACTAGGCATTAACATAAGTCATCTCTCCTTTTCTTTCTGCGTCCACGGTCTGTGGACCTCTCATGCTTGTTTACCTTGTTTCTTTGGAACCGGGATGTTTCAGGAACCTTTCGTTCTCTTTTGGTTCCCTTCCTTTGTTCTTGCCTATGTTATAGCACTGTTTGTTAGCACTGTCAATATGTGAGTGCTAATTTTGTGTTATTTTTTTGCAAACCATTTAAAATCAATGGTTTGCAGTATCTTATTTCCTTTAAAATTGTGATTTTTTCGATTTTGACACCAATTTTTGTTTTTTGGTGTCAAGCGTTTAACGCCATGCTATCCAGTCTTGCAATCTCTTTTTCAATCCTTGTCAGCTCTCCGATATGGTTATACACTTCCATTGTTACATCTATATGGGCGTGTCCCATAATATATTAAAGAACCTTTACGTCCATACGGCACTCTGCCATTCTGGTGCAGGCGGTATGTCGCATGACATGAGCTGAAAACTTCGGTAACAGCTCCGCTTTCCTATGCTCTTTTTTTGCCCGTTCTACTTCGACTTTGTTATATGCGTCTACAATGTTGTATAGAACATTATTTACAGCATTTGGCATAAGCGGTCTGCCCGATTTTGCTGTAAAGACAAACCCCGAATACCCGTCCACCTCAACGCTCTTATCCTTTGCAAGCATGAAATTGATTTTCCTTTGTTCCTCAAAGGCTTTTGCAACTTCTTGTGTCATAGGTATAATACGAATACCCGACTCCGTTTTTGGTGTTGAGATATGGAACTTGCAACCGTCGCCTAAATTCTTATATATGAGCTGGTGGTCTACATTAACCGATTTTGCCTTGATGTTTATATCTTTCCATGTAAGACCAATCAACTCCCCACACCTTAATCCCGTACCAATCATTATGGTAAACATAGGAGAATATGTGTTATAGACATTGCTCTGTTTTACAAACTCCATAAACTTTTCTTGAAATGTTTTGTCTTTTTGCAATCTCAGTATCGCTCATTTCCAAGAAATAATACATTAGCAAATTCTCTCGATTACGTTCAGACAAATGTTTCAAGGCTTCTGCCAGTTCATCATCACAAATACGAATATCATTACCGCATACGTTGAAAAATGTATATCTGCTGTCGTATTCGTCCCACACAGCCAGCTTTTCCACGACAATTTCTGGAAGTTCACAGAATGGAATTTCTTTGTCTTTTCGTCGCTTCAATCCCTGCTGATAGTCCTTAACAACATGACGGACAACTTTTTTCAAACAGCTTTCAAAACGGCATTGAATAGTTTTTTGGAAGTCAGACAGTTTCATCAATCTCACCCCCTTTCCGCTATGACGTGAAAAGTGTTTATCCCGCTTTCCGCACCATATAGGGAATGGCAGGTGTGATTTGCTAAGTTGAAGATAAAAATTTTTGAGTATAAAAAAAGCCCGCACAAAACTTGTTGTTTGCACGAGCTAAAATATTGATATATTCAATTATAAATTGTGTTTCGATAAATTGTATTTTGCTAAATAATCTTCTTAAAACGTTCCATAATGCAATCTTCCCTTAATGATAAAACATTGGTTATCAACAATTTTAATATATGTACGGAAAAAGTTTGTATGTTTTTTCTCTATATAAGCTATATCCTTTGAAATATTTTTGTAAAACTGCTTCTTCAACATTTATTCTTATTTGGTAGCAAACAAAGCTACAAATAGCAACTATCAATATAGCAGGTATATTCTTTAATACAATGCTTACACCTAATAAGGACAAAATACTTCCAGTGTAGGCAGGGTGGCGGACTAATTTATACATACCACTTGTTATTAGTTGTTGTTCTTTACTAATCTGAACATTTAATGTAAATGCCTTTTTTAAAGTTAAAACAGCTTTTATACGAATACAAATCCCGAATACTATAATTAGCATACCAATTTTTGCAGAGTAAGCAGGTAAAGTCATTTCTCTTATGTAAAATGGAGCTTTTTGACTGACACATAGAAAACTAATTATCAAGCAAAATACAAAGTTTAAGTATAACAACCACTTAGTTCCTAAATCTCTAGTATCAATTTTTTCAGTTCTATTTTGTTTTGAACGTGTATAAAAGAAAATAAATATTTCGGAAATAAGTAAACATATTAGCAACACATTAAATATATAATATTCAATAGCACTATTAAATTTTGTCATATCGCCCATTACTATTACCTCTTATTCCTTAATCCTAAAAAATTATTTATTTCATCAGCTTGTCTTTTGGAAATATGATAAAAATAGCAATGAATGACTATCATAATTAAAATATAGACACATGAATACCATGTAATGTTAATTGCACTAAATGCAAACCATTTGCCTATAAATGCCACACCAATGGTTATTGGATATAATATAATCATTTCAGCAATAAAGTGATGTATATATTTGCTAAAATCTATAAATGATAGAAGCCAATCGACAATCACTGACACCATAAGATAAACAAACACCTGCAAAATAAAGAAACAAAATCTGTCTTTAGAATATCCTACTATAATATTGCTTATTGTTGCATACAAAATAATAAATGTAAATGCCATAGAAAATGCAGGAAGATATGTCCTTAAAAATTTATTCATAATAGCCACTCCTTATCTTATCTCTTAGAATAGGAATATATTTTCTTGAAACAATCAGATTTTCTTCATTGTTAAGTTCTGCCAATAATCTGTGGTTAGGGTAAGGTTTAACACAGACCAGACACGAAATATTCAATAAGGCTGTTTTGCTTATCCTTACAACATTTGACCTTATTAAATCTTGTTCAATAGCAGAAAGTGTCTTTTTACATTCAAATATTTTGTGTTGAGTGTACATAAATGTTTTTTTATCAACGGTTTCAAAATACAAGACTTCATTTAATGGTATCTGATACAGCTTTTTTTCAAAAATTCCTTGTATAAGATATTCCTGTTGACAGATATATTGAACAATCCGATTTAAAGGTTGTGTCATACTTGAATATCGTATATCTATTTCCGTTTCAGTCAAATCTTTTTTTTCCAATAGTTGCAGTTTCAATGTATTTCCCTCCATTACTTCGATAGAAGTTTAATATTTCTCTAAAGCAATTGCAAGCACTTTAAGCTCAAATACCCTTAACAGCATTTAAAATACCCACATTCCACTTTGTTCAGTTGCAGAGCATACACCGTATGACGCAAGCCTTGTTCATTATCCCACAATCTTCCAGTTTCTATCTTTATGTAGCACAAGCTCATACTGCGATACCTGTGTCGCTTTTGTCTGATTATCACGGAATTTCACAGCAAACTCGGCAACATCTATCGGCAGGTCGAACCAGTATGATGTTGTTTCTTCGCCAGTTGTTCCTTTCGTTTCCACCAGCACCCTTGTTTCCTGCATTGTTCCTCACGTCCTTTCTGTTGTTTCATCACATCTTTTAAGGTCTGGTAGGACATACCAAACACATAGACAGAAAAATCTCCCAGTTGCTTTTTTGGATAATCGGCAAGGTTCAGCCATTTCATTTCCTGCCACACCTTACGCTTGTAAGAGGGCAGGTCAGAAATATAATCACAGCCGACTTTTGACTGCATATCCTTAAAAATATCGCTCATTTCATCACTCCAATCTAATTTTAGGCAAGAAAAAAGCAGTCAATCCTAAGACTAACTGCTTTATAAATATGACTAATAGTTTTTCATTCAACTACTTATTCCAAAAATTTTTTATTTTATATAACCAAATTGCTTTTCGTACTTCTTTTTGAATTTTTCTCTGTTTTGCGTATTGAATTTCTTTTGGTTGTTTAAGTTCTTCTAAAATATCATATTGAGAATTATAAGTACGTACAAACAATTTTATATATGTAGGGTCATAGTTTAAATAATCTAATAATTCTTGCCAATAAGTTGCCATAAAACGCAAATCAATAAGATAATGAGGAAATCTATTCTCTATGCTTTTCAACATATTCTCATCATTATTAAGTTCATAGTTTTCGCATATCTCTTTGATTTCTGGATAGCCATTACGTATATTTGGTAACCTGTTTTTTATATTATTTACTATGTTTAAAAGTTTAAAGTTTAAATTAAGAAAAAAACATGACTGTAAAGATTCTATAAGTATATCATTATTTTCACATGATAGACTATATGCCATCATCCCAAAATCTACTTCATATTCTTTATAAAACTTATAATACATCAAACCATCTGCTATTTGTCTTTTAGAATAATCTTTTTCTTCATTTTTACTTGTCCTTTCAGGAATAGTATTTGAAATATTGCAATATTTCTCTATACCGTCATAAACATCTTGAATAATTTCATTACATCTAACATCTTTTTTTAACATTCTTTTACTGTACTGAACTTGAAAAAAGTAAATTACAATGACAGCTATAATACTACATAAAACACCACTAAAATAACTGTTGTTAATAATAGATAATATGCTTTCAATCCAAACACATGAAGTGAGTTCGGAGAATACTCCTATTTTAACAGCAATAGTGATAAGTAATATAAGACATATACTTGATATTACAAACATAACTTGTCGATACAAAGATTTCTTCAATTTTTTATCCTCCGTTAAATACTAAAACTATGTCTTATATTGTACCAAGTCGCTAACGCGACGGCTAGCCCCCAATACATGAAACCACTACTTTTTCAAAAAAAATAGCAGTTTTTGTGTATATGTTGTATTGTTGAGATACCCCTACCTTAACAATAAACAATACACACAAACTGCTATGCTTATGTTACCATGGATTTTTAAACTCAACAACTATATATCTGTTTTTTTTTATCCGTCCACCTCCCCTTTTTGAAATATTTCTATTTTCTATTACATTTCAAAGGAGATTTTATCATGGACAATTATTTAAATTCTTTTCGGGAAATGATTTCCCTCCGTGGTCTTACTGACCATACTCTTAAAAATTACTGCACCTATATCAGGGCTTATCTGGATTATCTTTCCACCTGCCTTCACAAACTTCCGGAAGATGTTTCCTGGCCGGAACTCCGTGATTATATCCGATGGCTTCAAAATTCCAGAAATCTTTCTGACCGTACCATAAACTGTGCTATTTCACAGCTGCGCTTTTTTACCCTGTATGTCCTTCACCAACCGTGGGATGATACCCAGCTTCCTATGCGCAGATTTGACGAATATCTTCCCGTTGTCCCTTCCAAACAGGAAGTTTCCATCCTTATTGATTCCATGCCGGATTTGAAGCAGAAGGCTATGGTCGCACTCATGCTTTCCAGCCTTCTGTAGTCCAGGGGAAAGCTGCACATTCCATTACCGCCTGCAAAAGTGGTTCTCTTGGCTGCAACATTTCCCAGTGTGGAGATTGCGGGCATGTGGAGATCCACAATAATTCCTGCCGCAACAGGAACTGCCCCAACTGTCAGGCTGTCCTTAAGGAAATCTGGATTGATGCCAGAAAATCGGAAGTCATTGATACCCCCTATTTCCATGTGGTTTTTACAGTGCCGGCTGAACTTAATCCTTTGATTTATGCCAATCAGAAACTTCTGTATACGCTTTTGCACAAGTGCTCCTCTGAAACACTTTTGGAATTGTCCTCTGACAAAAAGTACCTCGGGGCAGCACCCGGCATTATCCAGGTCCTGCATACATGGGGACAGACTTTAAATTTCCATCCGCACATCCACTGCATCATCACTGGTGGCGGTCTGACTAAAGATTACAATCTCAAGATGTCGTCCGCACGCTTTTTTATTCCAGTGAAAGTGCTTGGATCTAAATTCCGTGGTAAGTTCCTTGCTTATCTTGAATCTTACCACCGGCAGGGAAAACTGTTCCTTCCATCTTCCTGCCATAAACTGCGCAATTCCCACGCATGGGCAGAATTCAGGGAAAGTCTTTATCAGAAAGCGTGGTGTCCCTACATCAAAGAAACTTTTAACGGTTTTGGCAATGCCATTGAATATCTTGGCAGATATACCCACCGTATTGCCATTACCAACTCACGCATTGTCTCTGTTACGGAAAATGAGGTTTCCTTCCGGGCAAAAGACTACAGGTCCGGAGACAAAATCCTTGTCCGCATAACACCGGTGGAGTTTATCCGCCGTCTGATGATGCATGTGCTCCCGGCCGGGTTCCAGAAAATCCGGTACTATGGTTTCTTAAACAATCGCCAGAAGAAGAAAAACCTCCACATCATTTTCCAGATTCAGGGACACCGGAAATTTGTGTCCCTCTTTACCAATTCTTCTGTTGCAGAAATAATGAAAACCGTTTGGAAGTATGACATCAGCCTGTGCCCATGCTGTGGAAAAAACAGCATGCGGCATATTAGCCGGAGCTTTGCCCTCCGGGATTAAACTTCTGTTCCCATATGTTTTTCTAAGCCCCCCGGCAGAGGGCTTGTTTGCCATGTCTCTTTTTATTCCGGCAGGATAACATACCTTATAAATTAACGTAAGGCCCTGTCATGACGTTATTTTTGTAGGAAGGGTAGGCGTATTCAATCCCCATAATGTACTGGCTAAAATTCCGCGACATGGTACAATCATGAAGAATCACATTTTGAACAACTGTAGTTTATGCACAGTTGTTCTTTTTTGATTACTCAAACTGTGATACTTTACTTAAGAATTATAGCATTCGCATATTAGCACCACAATAAAAAATTATGCACCAATAATTTTATTGAACAGCTCTAACAGTACATCTTTCACACCGCCAGCATTGAATACCAACCCAACAGCAATCAAGGCAACTACCAAGAAGCCAATGAGCTTTGAAAACTCACGCTTGAACCCTAAGTAGATACCGATAACCACAATCGCCATAAGCACTAAGCTCTGTGCGTTTGATAAAAACCATTGATACAAATTCTGTCCGAAATTCATTTAATTGTCCTCGCTTTCTTCTAATTGTTTCATTTCATAGTCAGCTTCTTTGCCAACATTCAAAATACACATCAAGACTACGCCAATACCCATTCCCATAGATACCAGCAGGAAGTCTTTTAATAATACCCACATTTTTCATCACTCCTAACTTTCTACTAAATCTTTTGTAGGGGTCGTCTGCTGTTTGATTATCATTTCATGCTTTTCTGTGAGCTTTGCCTGC
>ERZ833822.1613-NODE-1613-length-17588-cov-7.826213_pt1 | contig 17588 bp, 13 predicted proteins | sample MGYA00519913_ERZ833822 | MGnify/ENA primary metagenome ERZ833822 (study PRJEB31850, sample SAMEA3708746) | human gut metagenome | biome: human gut; feature: human-associated habitat; material: faeces | place: China | collected 2014 ... | reverse complement strand
CAAGGGCCTGTTCCGGGCTGACCAGCTGATCCTTCCAGCGGCTCATCTGGTTGATGGCGCTCTTGATGGGGAAGAACTTGTCATCCACATTCAGGTCCTTGTACACCGCCTTCATCACCCGCTGGGCGTCGTCGGTGTCGTAGATGGTAAAGCTGCGGGGGTAGCCGATCTCCTCCGCCCAGCGGCGCAGGATGCGCACACAGGCCGAGTGGAAGGTGGAGGCGAACACCTCGTCGCCCTCTTCCCCGCCCAGCATCCGGCGCAGGCGCTCCTTCATCTCCCCGGCGGCCTTGTTGGTAAAGGTGATGGCCATCACGTTCCAGCTGCGCACGGCGTTCTGCCGCAGCATACCGTCCAGCCAGCCGGGCGCGGCGGTGCCGGTCATGATGGCACTGCGCAGGGCCTTGACGTCCTCTTCGGTGGCGGGGCGGGGCAGCTGTTTTGAGCCGTGGGCCGCGCCAAACCGGATGAGGTTGGCAATGCGGTTGACCAGCACGGTGGTCTTGCCGCTGCCGGCTCCGGCCAGGATGAGCAGCGGGCCGTCGGTGGTGAACACCGCCCGCCGCTGCATCTCGTTCAGGCGGCCGAACTGCTTTTCAATATAGGTATCGCGCAGAGCGCAGAATTCTTGTGTTAGATCTGTTGCCATGGGTTCCCCTGTCTCCTTTTATTGTCAAAGAACAGTATACCACAATTTGAAGAAATTGAGAATAGCCGGTGCGTTTGCAGGCGGCATTTGCGCGGAAATTTTGCGGCCCATTTTCTGCGCGGAGGGTCCGCTGCCGGTGCCACCCCGGGCAGGCTGCGCGGCACCATGCTCTGCCACACCACAAGGCGGTTGGCACAGACGGAGGGTCCACATGGTTTTTCTACCGGGGTGAAACAGATTGCACAGAGACAAATATATAATTATATATCGTTATTTTTCGTCTGTGTGCAAGTCTTGCACTCTGACCCCTATTTGCACAGAGACTCAGTGTGCAGGCATTGTCTGTGTGCAAGCCTTGCACAGTGACTTTTTTGACGATACGTTGTTCAAAATCAGTCAGTGTGCAAGATAACGCTTCTCTATCAGAGCTTGCACAGTGACAAAACAAAACCCGCCCGGCAGTACAGGACCACCGGACGGGAACGTTTGTTTTTTCAGGGAATGCTTAGCCGAAGATGTTGATCAGAATACCAGCAGCAACGGCAGAACCGATAACGCCGGCCACGTTGGGACCCATGGCGTGCATCAGCAGGAAGTTCTGCGGGTTCTCGCTCTGGCCCACCTTCTGGGACACACGGGCGGCCATCGGCACAGCGGAAACGCCTGCGGAACCGATCAGCGGGTTGACCTGGCCGCCGGTCACGGCGTACATCACCTTGCCGCACAGCACACCGGCTGCGGTACCGAAGGAGAAGGCGATCAGGCCCAGCACGATGATGAACAGGGTGCGGGTGTTCAGGAAGGTGTTTGCAGAGGTGGTGCAGCCAACAGACAGAGCCAGGAAGATGGTGATGATGTTCATCAGCTCATTGCCGGCGGTCTTCTGGATACGATCCACAACGCCGCACTCCTTCATCAGGTTGCCCAGCATCAGCATACCGACCAGAACAGCGGCATCGGGCACGATCAGAGAGACAACGATGGTGACCATGATGGGGAAGATGACCCTCTCGGTCTTGGAGACGGTGCGCAGCTGCTTCATCACGACGGTACGTTCCTTCTTGGTGGTCAGTGCCTTCATGATGGGCGGCTGGATAACAGGCACCAGAGCCATGTAGCTGTATGCCGCAACGGCGATGGAGCCCAGCAGCTCAGGTGCCAGACGGGAGGTAACGAAGATAGCGGTAGGACCGTCTGCACCGCCGATGATGGCGATAGCAGCGGACTGCTTCTGGGTGAAGTCCACCAGACCGGTAGCGGTCAGCAGACGAGCGCCCATGTAAGTACCGAAGATGCCGAACTGAGCAGCAGCGCCCAGCAGCAGGCTCTTGGGGTTGGAGATCAGGGGTGCAAAGTCGGTCATGGTGCCGATGCCCAGGAAGATCAGCGGCGGGTAGATGCCCAGCTTAACGCCCATGTAGAGCATGTCGGCCAGACCACCGTTGTTCAGGATCTCCACCCACATGGGGTGTTCCAGACCGTCACCGACAAAATATTCCATGTGGATGACGCCGCTGCCCGGCAGGTTTGCCAGGATCATGCCGAATGCCATGGGCAGCAGGATCAGGGGCTCGAATTCCTTCACGATGGCGAGGTACAGCAAAAAGCAGCCCACGCAGATCATAATTGCGTACAGGTAGCCGCCCGGCTCACCAAACTGCGCAAAGCCGGAGCTTTGGAAAATACCGACCAGAGTATCAATAAACTGTGTCATGCTCTTCCTCCTCTGTTAAAACGGTGCGGTGGTGTCGTTTACACCCGCATTGCCCCAGCCGTTCTTGCTGCGGCGCACAGCCTTGAGGGTGTACTTGCCGTTGCCCATTGCATGGATCGCTGCCATAATGGCGGCGATCACATCACCGGGAATGCCCTCTTCCACCTGAGGAGCGGGAGCAGCTGCGGCCTGCTGCACGGGTGCAGCGGGCTGTGCAGCGGGAGCCTTGGCGGCTTCCTTGGCAGCCTTCTTCTTTGCGTTCATCGAATCGAAGATCTTGCCTTCCAGCGTGATAATCGCCATCAGCAGGATAAGGATCAAGAACACCAGTACGATGCCGGTAATGGTAACGACCACGTCAAAACCTAAATCCATGGTTTTCCTCCTGTTTCTTGTATACTGCGTCCGATACAAGATCGTCAGCAGAAAATCAATTTGGGTACATTATACCTTATTTTCCAATTTATTTCAACAAAAATAGATATTTTTTCTTTTTGGCGCTTTTATTCAGATTCATGGATAAATGGTGCAGCTTTGATTATCTGCGGCCAATGCGGGGCGTTGCATCCAAAAAGCCGGTTTCCAGCTTGTCGTTCAGGCCAAGGCTCATGGCAGTGCCCAGTGCCACACAGTTGACGGGATCGGGCGAAACCGTCACCTCCACCTTCAGCTCTTCGCTCAGGTATTCGGTAAGGCCGTGCAGCTGTGCACCGCCGCCGGTCAGCATGACACCATTGCGGAAGATGTCGCCTGCCAGTTCCGGAGGGGTCTTTTCCAGCACCTGATGGGCTGCGGTGCCGATCTGCTCGCTGAGCATCATGACCGGTTCGTACAGGTCGTCAGTGGAAACATTCACACGCACCGGCAGGCCGGTGAGCAGGCTGCGGCCCTTGATCTCCATGGTCTCGTGGAAATCAGTCTTCTGGGGGCAGCAGGCCACGTTCTTTTTCAGCTCTTCGGCGGTGCGCTGGCCAATGGCAACGCTGTACTTGTTGCGCACGAACTTGAGGATTTCTTCGTCGTAGTGGTTGCCGGCCACGCGTACGCTGGTGGCCTTGACCTTGCCGCCCAGAGAAAGCACTGCAATATCGGTGGTGCCGCCGCCGATATCAATGATCATGCGGCCCTCCGGCTGGGTGATGTCGATGCCGGAGCCAAGGGCAGCGGCAATGGGTTCGTCGATCAGGTACACCTGACGGGCACCAGCGGCCACCACAGCCTCCACCACGGCATCGCTCTCAATGCCGGTAATGGCGGCGGGCACACAGACAGCCACGCGGGGCTTGACCATGTGGGAGCTGTACACCTGCTTGACAAAGCGGCAGATCAGCTCACGTGTCATGGTGTGGTCGCTGATCACGCCGTCCTTCAGCGGGAAGATGGCAGAAATATAGTTCGGGGTGCGGCCCACCATAGCAAGGGCCTTATCGCCTGCTTCCAACACGGTCTTCTTGCGGGTATCCATTGCCACAACGCTGGGCTGGTTGAGCACAACGCCCTTGCCCTCCTGCGCAATGATAATGGTAGTGGTACCAAGATCGATACCGATATCGTTCTGTGCCATAAGTTCTCTTTTTCCTTTCTCTGGTTTCTCTATCGAAACAACGGCCTGTTGATGCAGGCCGGAAATCATACCAGTCTACAGTATAGCATAGTTGCCGTAAAAAGTATACCGGTTTTGACGCAATGCAGCATTGTCACCGTTCACTCCGTCCCGCCTGCGCTCGCCAGACCACCAGCGCGAGAAACCCTCGCACTTCCCGTCGGGCTTTGCTGTCGATTCCAATTGCAGCCTGCACTTTAGACATGGCTTCGCGCATCTTGCCTGAGTGAACGGTGCCGATGCCAGCCCTTCCCTATTCTGCTTCCGTCTGTTCCGGCGGCAGCTCTGCCTGCAAAAGATAGGCAAGGCCGCTGTAGCGCAGGTTCTGGCGGATGTTGCCCATCATGCGGTTCACAACATCCCTGCGGCCCGCCACGATGCACAACTTCCGTGCACGGGTAACGCCGGTGTAGAACAGGTTGCGGTAGCACAGCCGCGGCGGCACCTGCGCCACCGGTAAGATCACCGCCGGGAACTCGCTGCCCTGACTTTTGTGTACCGTGATGGCATAGGCAATCTCCAGCTCGTTGAGGTTCTCTGCCGGGTAGACCAGCCGCTTGTCATCCATGCGCACCACCATGGAGCGATCCCGCGTGTTGATGCTCTCCACAATGCCGATGTCGCCGTTGTAGGCACCCACGCCCTGTTCCCCGCCGATGCGGTTCCAGACGATCTCGTAGTTGTTGCGCACCTGCATCACCTTGTCGCCCACCCGGAACACCCGGGATGCGCTTTGCAGCTGGGGTTTGCCCTTCTGCTCCGGGTTGAGCAGGTTCTGCAGCTCCACGTTCAGTGCCTGTGTGCCGGTAGGGCCAAGCTTGGTGGGGCACAGCACCTGAATGTCCCGGATCGGATCGAAGCCGTAACTGCGCGGCAGGCGGGTGGTGACCAGATCACACACCAACCGCTGGGCCGCATCGCCGTCCGATTCCAAAAAGAAGAAGTCGTCGGTCTTACCGCCCTTCTGCAGCGGTTCACCTGAGATGATGTGGTGGGCGTTCTCCACGATCAGGCTGCGCTTTGCCTGCCGGAAGATCTCGTTCAGGCACACGGTGGGCACCAGCCCGGAGCGGATGATCTCGCCCAGAATATTGCCGGGGCCGACGCTGGGCAGCTGGTCGGCATCACCTACCATGATAATGCGGCAGCTGTAGCGCAGCGCTGCGATCAGGGCCTGAAACAGCTTCACATCCACCATGCTCATTTCGTCCAGAATGACCACATCGCACTTGAGCAGATTCTTGTCGTTGTGGATAAAGCTGACCACGCCGCCGGTGTAGTCCACCTCCAAAAGACGGTGGATGGTGCTGGCCTTGCGCCCGGTCAGCTCACTCAGCCGTTTAGCCGCGCGGCCGGTGGGCGCACACAGGGCCACCCGTTCCGCCTGATCTTCCAGCAGCTGCAAAATGGCGTTGACGGTGGTGGTCTTGCCGGTGCCGGGGCCGCCGGTGAGCACAAGGCAGTTCTCGGTCATGGCTTTGCGGATGGCTTCCTTCTGCAGGGGCGCATAGGCAAAGCCCTGCGTCAGTTCCAGAATTTGAATGTTTTTATCCAGCCCGTGGGCGGTATTCTTGCCCCGTTTTGTCAGCATGGCAAGCCGGGCGGCAATGTCCTCCTCGGCTTCCAGCAGGTCGGGCAGATAAATATACGGTGTGCCGTCAAACAGCTTCACCCGCAGTTCTTCGGTGCGGATGCACTCGTCCAGCGCAGCAGCCAGCTTTTCCGGCGGCTGATGGATAAAATTGGATGCCGTTTCCAGCAGCTGGGTGCGCGGCAGACAGGTGTGGCCGTTGCCCGCGTTGTGGCGCAGGGTGCGCAGCAGGGCCGCTTCCAGCCGCTGGGCACAGTCGCCTTCCATGTGGTAATACTGGGCAATGCTGTCCGCGTGGCGGAAATCCAGCTGCAGCGGTTCGCCGCAGAGCAGATAGGGATTTGCCGCAATGGCCTGCATGGCCCCGGGGCCGAAGGTGCGGAACACCTCCATCGCGCGGCGCGGGCTGATCTCGAACTGCGCCAGATAGGCGATCAGCTCCCGCATCCCAAACATCCGCTTGAACTCCTGCTGGATGCGGTCGGCTTTGTCCGCCGAGATGCCGGGCACCTGCGTGAGCCGGGCCGGGTCGTTGGCGATCACCTCAAGCGCCTCGGCACCGAACAGGTCGATGATCTTATCCGCCGTCTTGGCCCCGATGTACGGCAGTGACCGGCTGGCAAGGAAGGCGTACACCGCTTCCAGGTCCTTGGGCATGTCGGTCTCGCACTCCTGTGCGTGGAACTGGCGGCCATAGGTGGCGTGGTTCTCGTAGCGGCCGCGGCAGACCACGCTTTCGCCCGCGTGCAGTTCACCCACAATGCCGCACACCACCGTGACCACACCGCCGCCGGACACCTCGAACACCATATAGCCGTTGTCGGTGTTCTCGTAGATGATGTCCTCCACGGTGCCCTCGATCTGTTCCAGCTGCTGCTCTGCCATGTGCTCACCTCCTGCCAAATTACACAATTATAAGTAGTATAACGCTTTTGGCGGGATTTGTAAATCAGAAGAGTCAACAGACAAAAACAAAACCGGAAGCACCTTGTATGATGCTTCCGGTTTTGTTCGTTCAATCCTTCATTACTCGGTCAACCGGCGGGATCGCGATCACCGCTTCATCCGCAGTGGGTTTCAGCTCGATGTTGTTCATCATGCCGTTTGCAGATTCCATCAGAATACAGCTGAGCTCGCTTCCCTCAAAGCAGTAGGTATAGGTCGCATACACACCGTTCTGGTGGAGCTTGATCGTCTCAGTGTAGTAATCCTTGTATTCACCTGCCGCAATGGAGCCAATGCTCTCTGCATCCGGCAGCATAAAATAGCCCTCGCACGCCCGGATGAAAGGAGCATAACTTTCTGCGCTCTGGCTGCCAGCCGGATACTGCCACCATTCTTTCTGGCCGGCGTTGGAAACGTCCCGATAAACATTGCCATCATCGTCCACACGGCTTATCCGGCCATTCGTTACATCGAACTCATATCCGGCCCGCTTGCCCTTCACGGCAAATTTCAGGCCAGCCTTTTGTCCAGACACCGTAATATCTGCCGTCAGCGTAAATTCCTGTGGCGTGACGCCCTTTGCATCAAAATACTGCTTGGTGCGTGAATTTACCCACTCCAGCTTTGTCGGTGCGGGACCGCTGCTGCCGCTGCAGGCTGTCAGCATTATCAGAGTCATAATTGCACACAGAAGGACTGCTGCAAAACGCTTTTGCAATTTCATTTTCTTTTCTCCTCACGGGTCATATTATGCCGGTGATCCGGCATGGTTCCGCATTCATGATACCCCCCCCCGAGGATTTTTGTCAAGGACTTTTTTGAAATTTCAGCACTTTTGCAAAAAGTCGTTTTCTTCCACACAAAAAAGCCAGCCAGACCCGAAGGCCCAGCTGGCTTGTGCTATTATAAATATTTGCGTTGCCGCGTCAGGCCTTTGCCGCCTGCGCGTCGTGCGCTTTCTCGATATCCTTTTCCTTCTGCAGCTTTCTGCGCACCACAAAGTAGGCCGGAATGAGGAAGAAGCAGGCAAAGAACCATGCCACCGGGCTTGCGATGCAGGCCGCAAAGTAGCCCCACAGCGGCACGAACCAGAAGCCCACCATGGCGCGGGCGATCATCTCGGCCACACCGGCAAACATGGCAAGGCCGGAGAAGCCTAGACCCTGAATGGTGTAGCGGTAGATAATGAGCACCGCCAGCGGGATGTAGAATACGCTGTTCCAGAAGATGAAGCTCTGGGCATTGGCCATGATGGCGGTCTCGCTGGCATCCAAAAACAGGCCGATGAGCAGCTTATCCGTCACGCGCAGGATGAGGAAGGACGCAATGCTGTACACGCAGCCGATGCCGAGGGCGGTGTTCACGCCGCGGTTCACGCGGTCCAGATCCTTCGCGCCCATATTCTGGCTGGTGTAGGTGGTCATGGCGGTGCCGATGCTCTCCAGCGGCACGCAGAGGAACTGCGCAGCCTTGCCGCCGGCGGTCTGCGCGGCCACGATGTCGCTGCCCAGACCGTTCACCGCGCCCTGCAGCACCACGCTGCCAATGGCGGTAATGCTGCACTGCAGGCCCATGGGAAGGCCCATGGCGCAAAGCTTTGCGCAGTGGGTCAGGCTGATGCGCCCTTCTTCCTTATTCCAGCGCAGTTCCGGGTAGTGGCGCATGATGTAAATAAGGCTGCCGATGCCCGCCACGGCCTGACTGAACACGGTAGCAAAGGCTGCACCGAACGCGCCCATGTTGAGCACAATGATGCAGGCAAGGTCCAGCCCGATGTTCAGCACGCTGGCCACCAGCAGGAAATACAGCGGGCGCTTGCTGTCGCCCAGTGCACGCATCAGCGCGCTGGTAACATTATAAAGCAGGGTGAAGGGGATGCCTGCAAAAATGGTGCGGATATAGATATCCGCAAGGTCGATGATATCGGCCGGGGTGTTCGTCCACACCAGCACCAGCCGGGTCATAGCCACCGTAACGATGGTGAGCACCGTGGCAAAAGCGATGGACAGCCACACGGTATTGGCGGTGTAGCGGCGCATCTCCTTGTAGTCCTTTGCGCCGAAAGTCCACGAGATGGGGATGGAAAAACCGCAGGCGATGCCGTTCACAAAGCCCAGCACCAGATAGTTCAAACCGCCCACGCTGCCCACAGCGGCCAGCGCTTCCACGCCCACAAAGCGGCCCACGATGATGGTATCGGCCAGATTGTAGAACTGCTGGAACAGGCTGCCCAGCATCAGCGGCACCGCAAACGCAAGGATCAGCTTGAGCGGACTGCCTTGGGTCATATCCTTTGTCATCGTATAAAATCCTCCTGCCACACTGGGAACCGGCTTGATGTCGTGATTTTTGCCGTGAAAAACGTCCTGCCGGAAAGGGGCAGGACGTCGTGTACATTCATGAATGATATTATAGTGGAGTGACGCAGGATTTACAAGATTTGCATTGCATCAACATTTCCAAATTTTTGCCGTAAGAATTGGTGATTTTGCTTATTCTCCGTAATGCGAAAGGAACTGTTTGGTGCGCTCCTCCTGCGGGTGCTCAATGAGCTGCTTGGCGGGGCCTTCCTCCACCACCACGCCGCCATCCATGAACATGATGCGGTCGGCCACGTCACGGGCAAAGTGCATCTCGTGGGTGACGATGATCATGGTGGTCTTGCGGTCGGCAAGGTCGCGCAGGACGCGCAGCACCTCGCCGGTCAGCTCCGGGTCGAGGGCCGAAGTCGGCTCGTCGAAGCAGAGAATGTCCGGGGGCAGAGCCAGTGCGCGGGCAATGGCCACGCGCTGCTGCTGACCGCCGGAAAGCTGGTGCGGGTAGTGGCCTGCCCGGGCAGAAAGGCCCATCTGGGCCAGAAGTTCCTGTGCCTGCTGTTCCAGCTCGGCATGGATGGCCTTTTTGTCAGCCTTGTAGTCCGGGCGCTCCTTCGCCAGCAGTTCACCCGCCAGCATTACGTTCTGCAGGGCGGTGTACTGCGGGAAGAGGTTGAAGTTCTGGAATACCAGACCAAAGTGCAGCCGCTTTTTGCGGATCTCGCTCTCGCGCTGGGTGGCGGGGTCGGCAGCGTCCCACATGGTCTCGCCGTTCACCTTGATGATGCCGGTGTCCGGCCGTTCCAGAAAGTTCAGGCAGCGCAGCAGGGTGGTCTTACCGGAGCCGGACGAGCCGATGATCGCCAGCGCTTCGCCCTGTTCCAGCGTGAGTGAGATATCCTTGAGTACTTTGGTATCGCCAAAGTTTTTGCCGATGCCGGAGGCTTCAAGCAGTGCCATGATCTAATTTCCTCCCTTTCATCAGCGGAAATAATCCAGTTTCTTTTCGGCCCAGCCAAACAGCAGGGTGAGTGCACCCACGAACACCAGGAAGAAGATGGCAGTGGAGAACAGCGGCCAGATCAAGCCCTTTGCACTGTACTCCTTGGCCATCATGATGATCTCCTTGTTGGCAATGGTGTTGGCCAGCGAGGTATCCTTGACGAGGGTGATCACCTCGTTGCCCATGGGGGCCAGAATGCGCTTGACCACCTGCAGCAGCGTCACCTTGAAGAAGATCTGGGTCTTGGTCATGCCCAGCACCTGACCGGCCTCGGTCTGGCCCTTGGGAACGGCTTCGATGCCGCCGCGGTAGATCTCGGAGAAGTAGCAGGCGTAATTGATGGCAAAAGCCACCACCGCCGCCACCATGCGTCCGCCGGAGCCGGAGGGCCACGGGTTATTCATGCCCAGCAGGCCGGGGCCAAGGTAGATCACGATGATCTGCAGCATCAGCGGCGTGCCGCGGATGACCCACACAAAGGTCTTTACCGCGCCGGAAAGCGGCTTGCACCGGCTCATGGAGCCGAAAGCCACCACCAGACCCAGCGGCAGCGCAAACAGCAGGGTCAGAGCGAACAGCTCACAGTTGAGCAGAAACGCGCCGGAAAGGCGACTCAGAATCACAGACACAAGAACACACCCATCAATCCGTTTTTTGAACTCCTTCCGTCACCTTCGGTGACAGCTCCCTCAATAAGGGAGCCTCACGCACATCGGCAACAAAAAGCCTCCCTCACCGAGGGAGGTGGCATCGCGCAGCGATGACGGAAAGAGTAATTACATTCTTATAGAACTCAGTCGGCCAGAGCCAGATCGTACTTGTCGGCCAGAGCTTGCATGGTGCCGTCGGCCTTCAGCTCGTCAAAGGCGGCATCCACAGCAGCGGCGGCATCGCTGCCCTTGCGGAAGGCCACGCCGTACTCTTCAGCGTTCAGCTCGTCCACGATCTTCAGGCTTGCATAGTCGGTGCCCTCACCGATCATGGCGTTGGCCAGAGTCAGATCCAGCACAGCGGCATCAGCAGTGCCTGCGGCAACTTCCATCAGGCAGTCGGTCTGCACGCTCTTGGAGACGTAATCGGCCTGTGCAAGGTTCTCGTCGCCCTCAATGGCGGCTTCACCAGCAGAGCCAGCCTCGGCAACCACGGTCTTGCCCACCAGATCCGCAGTGGAGCTGTAGTCGGTGCCGTCCCTCACGACCACGACCTGTGCGTTCTTGGCGTAGGCCTTGGTGGTGGCGGTGTTGGCCATGATGTCATCGGTCAGGGTCATACCGTTCCAGATGCAGTCGATGCTCTTGGCATCCAGCTCCACCACCTTGGTATCCCAGTTGATCTCCACGAACTCCGGCTCGACTCCCAACTTTTCGCACACGGCAGTTGCCAGCTCGGTATCAAAACCGGTAAAGTTGCCGTCGGCATCGGTGTAGTTCATCGGCTCATAGACGGTGTAGCCAATGACCATCTTGCCCTTTTCCTTGATGTAGTCCAGATCGCTGGCTGCGGTCTCGGAGGCGGCTGCGCTCCCGGATGCAGAGGCAGAAGATGCCACGGTGGAAGTGGATGCGGCACCGCCGCAGGCGGCAAGGCTCAGTGCCATGGCACCAGCCAGAAAAGCAGAGACAAGACGTTTCATAAAAGGTTCCTCCCTTTTTTTGCTTCCCAAATGTGTTCCCTCTCGGTTTAGCATTTTATCATGCTAAAGTGTTAAACTGTGACTATAGAATAGCGCGTTTGCAGCCATTTGGCAAGAGGAAATGCAAAAGTTAGTGCAGTTCGTCTTTTTCAAGGCTTTTCCACGTCAATTCTTTGGTCTGATTGCACAAAGAAAAGAGGAAAAGCTTTGCGCCTTTCCTCTTTTCTCCGCTTTACTCTTCCGCAAACGCCGCCAGCGCAGCCTTCTGCAGCTCCGTCACCGAGATGGTGCACAGTGCCGCAAGGTCGGCATCCGAACCATCGTCCGGGATGCCTGCGATCTCAGTACGGGTCTTGCCCTTCAGGTAATCGCACCAGCCCTCGCTGTGCTCGTACCATTCCTTGTCCAGACTGGATGCCCCGCGCATCCCGTAGCTGTCGCCCAGTTCCACCTTGGTTTTGACCATCTCCGGTGCCGACACCGTACCATCCGCGCCCACGGTAAGGGCAGGCTCTGCCACATCCGCCACTGCACCGGTCACACGGCTGTCAGCATCCAGCGTCAGGGCTGCCACTGTGATGTCCACCTGCGCGGTCACATCGTGGTCATCGTCGGCGGTCAGTTCCTTGGTGTCATTGCGCACTGACACGCCCAGCACAGCGCGGTCGCCGCGGGCCGAGCCGACTGCCTTTGCATTCTCGCAGGCGCGCACCACAGCATCCCGATAGCCGTCCACCGCAATGGTGCAGGTGGAGAGCAGGTCAGCATCCTTCGGCTTGCCGTCATCGTCGGTGGCAAGCTTCTTCACCTCATCCGGGGTTTTGCCGGTAAGATAATTGCCAAAGGCATCCGCCTGCTCTGCCCAGCCCTTTTTCAGCGAGGACACCGCCGCCAGCGGGTAATCGTCGCCCTTCTGGCGCTTGGTGCGATCGTCGGTGGACATCGTCACCTTGCCGGTGCTGTCCCCCGTGACCGAGACCTCCACCTCGTCCAGCATCACATCTGCCACCCTGCCCTCGGCATCCAGCAGAACGGCAGCTGCGATGGTATCGATCTTGCCCGTGCGTTCCTGATCAGACGCTTCGGTCAGGATGCCAAGGCCGGTGCGGTATGCAGCGTTCTGGCCCGCCTGCCCCGTCTGCGATGAACTGCCGCCCATGTTCGTGCTCATGCTGCCGGAGGAACCGGGATCGCTTCGGCTGCAGGCGGTCAGGGCCAGAGCTGCCGCCAGCGTGCAGCCCAGAATCATGCGAGGTATCTTTTTCATTATAATAAAACGCTCCCTTTCCTGCCCCCCATCGTAAAGGGGCTTTTGGGCTAGTTTACCCGGAAAGGGAGTTTTTATCACATCAAGGGGCTCAGCAGCCGCAGCACACTGTCCAGCACCGTGCCGGGCAGGCTGGTGCGGCATTCCGTCACCTGTATCTCGCGGCACTGCGGCAGCGTGGCCCGTACATCGTCCCGCAGAACTGCCACCTGACTGTTCTTTTGCAGCAGTACACCGCACTCAAAGTGCAGGAACAGGCTGCGGTAGTCCATGTTGATGCTGCCCACTACGGCAGTTACATCGTCGCTTACCCAGCACTTGGCATGCAGAAAGCCAGGCGTATATTCGTAAATGCGTACACCTGCCCTCAAAAGCGGCAGATAGTACGACCGGCTCAGCCGGAACACCAGCTTTTTGTCCGGGATGCCCGGCAGCACCAGCCGGATGTCCACCCCGCGCTTGGCCGCGTTTTTCAGTGCGTCCAGCATTTCCTCGCCCACGGCAAGGTAGGGCGTGTAGATATAAACATACCGCTGTGCCTGCGCAAGGATGTTCAGGTACACCGTCTCGGCCATCGGTTCCTCGTCCAGTGGGCTGTCCGCGTAGGGCTGCACGATGCCGTCCGATACCGGCGGCACCAGCGGCATGGGACGAAATGCATCATAATCCGTCTCGCTGGAGCGGAAGGCGTTCCAGAAGTTGAGGAACATCACCGTAAAATTCCACGCGGCATCGCCTTCCACACGCAGGGCTGCATCCTTCCAGTAGCCAAAGCGCTGCTCCGCATTGATATACTCATCTGCCAGATTCACGCCGCCGGTGTAGGCCACCGTACCGTCAATGACTACGATCTTGCGGTGGTCGCGGTGGTTCATCACCAGCGAGAGCAACGGCACCACCGGGTTGAACGGGATGCAGCGGATGTGCGCCCGCTCCATGCGCACGATGAAATCGGCGGGCAGACCCAGCAGACTGCCAAAATCATCGTAGATCAGGCGCACATCCACGCCCTGCGCAGCCTTGCGGCGCAGGATCTTTTCAATGCCGTTCCACATGCAGCCGTGGCTCACGATGAAAAATTCCAGAAAGATGCTCTTTTCAGCCTTTTCCAGATCGGCCAGCAGCTGCGGATACATGGCTTCGCCGCAGGCAAAATACTGCGTGCGAGTGTTCTGCCACGCCGGATAGGGGCCGTACTTTGCCACATATCGGCTCTGCCCCTGCTCGCGGGCATCCAGACCTTCCAGCACACCCGGCTCCTGTACAAGGTCTTTTTTGTGGACATCCTCCACCGCCTGCATTTTCAGGCGCAGGCGCTTGGCCGGGCGTTTGTTGCCAAAGGCCAGATACAGCGCACCGCCCAGCAGCGGAAGAATGCCGATCAGCGCGATCCAGCCCACCTTGTAGGCGCTGTTCTCATCCTTGCGCACAAGGTACAGGACGATGAGCAGGCTCAGTGCGTTGAGCAGGCCGTTCACCCACACGCGGCCCGTGCCGGTGGTGATGGCAAACGCCACCCAGCACAGCCACAGCAGCTGCAATGCCACCAACACAACCGTGATGGTGACGCGGTTCAGAATGCGGCTGAAAAAGCGCACGATCGGTGAACGAAAAAGCATGGGCCTGCCCTCCTTTCCCATTTATAATTATGTGTAAGTATAGCGCGGTTTTACAACTTTTTCAAGTTTTGCGTTGTTCAAAAAAAAGCAAGCCAGACCCGCAGGCCCGGCTTGCTTGCAATATCAAAAACTCTTTTACTCTGTTTCTCCGTCCTCAAAGCCCACCATCAGCCCGCCCAGCTCAGCATAGTAGCTGCACAGGCCGCCGCACTCGGTCACATCCACCTGCGCCCCTGCAAACACCGCGTGGATCATCAGCTTCAGGCGCTTGGCCGCTTCCGGGTTATCACAGTGGGCAATGTGCACTTTGCCATCGGTAAAGCCGTGATCCTTCAATTCCAGCACGATGCGCTCCAGTGCGCCGTGCTCGCCGCGGGTCTTGCACAGCACCTCCAGCTCGCCGCTCTCACTGGCCTGACCAATGACCCGGATGCCCAGCATCCGTGCCACAGCGGCAACAGCAGGCTTCACACGGCCATTGCGGGCCAGATTGGCCAGCGATTCCAACGAAAACACCAGATGCGTGTGCTTGTGGTAAGCCAGGATCGCCTCGCAGATCTCGTCAAACTCCATCCCAATCCGGACGAGATCCCGCAGACGCTCTGCCAGCAGACGCAGCTCCGGCCCGGCGGACAGGCTGTCCAGAACAAAAACACGGGCCTCCGGGTGCGTTTCCTTGTATTCTTCCGCTGCCAGCAGTGCAGCATTGTAGCTGCCGGACAGTGTGCCCGTGATGGTGGCAACAAAGATCTGCTCCGCACCCTCATAAGCAGCCAGCCAGTCTGCCACATTGGGGCAGGAGGTGCTGGTCTTGCCCTTGTAAGTACGCAGAGACCGGGCCATGCCCACGGCATCCAGAGTGCCGTCATCCAGATATTCCTGTTCATCCGTGACGATCTTCAGCGGCACACAGGCAAAGTCTACGCCCGGCAGGGCATACAGGCTGGACGAAGAATCCACAACGATCTTGGTTTTCATAAAATGCACGCTCCAAATCTATTTTGTGATAGCAGGTCATTTTTTATTTTCCGTGCCTTACACGCACTTCCGCCTGCATGGTTTTCGGTTCACTGCAGACATCATAGCAGTTTTTCAAAAACCTGTCAAGGGATTTTATGCATTCCTTTAAAAAGTTTTAAAAATCCGTTGACCAGAGAACCGATTTGCGCTATAATACCGCCAGAAAACCATTTTCTGTATCCCGCGCAGCCCAGCTGCGCCAACCTTAGAAAACTGCTTACGATATGAAAACTGAAACCAAATGCCGCGTTGCGGCCTGCGCCGCCGGGTTTGCCCTGCCCCGGTACGCCGATCTCCCGCAGATGGGGCTTTATCTCGACCAGACCGTGCAGTACGTCAACAGCTATTTCCGCACCTTCTGCGGCGTGGAGCTCACCTCTTCCATGGTAAGCAACTACGTTAAAAAGGGCATTTTGTCCCACCCGGTGCGCAAGAAGTACGCCCGCGATCAGATCGCATCCCTGATGTACATTGCAGTCTCCAAAACGGTGCTCTCAATGGAAAACATCGATGCCCTGTTTAAAATGCAGCGGGCGCACTGTTCCGCCGGGGCAGCTTACGACTACTTCTGCGACGAGATGGAGAACTGCCTGCCGTTCGTATTCGGCTGCACCAGGGAGATCCGCGACCTTGCCGTGGATGCCGCAGATGAAAAGCTGCTTCTCCGCAGCACGATCCTTGCAGCGGCAAACAAAATGTACTTGGACTGCTGCTTCAACGCCCTGCGGCAGGAGGAAAATCTCTGGGATAGCATTCTGCCCGATCTGGCGTAAGAACACAAAAAAGGCCGTGCCTCCATAAAAGGAAGCACGGCCTTTGCATTTTATACGTTCAAGATCAGGTATCCTGCAGCTCCCCGCGGCTTGCAGCCTTGAGGTATGCGAAGATGAAACCGTCCAGATCGCCGTCCATCACGGCATCCACATTGCCGGTCTCGTAGTTGGTGCGGTGATCCTTGACCATGGTGTAGGGCATGAACACATAGCTGCGGATCTGGTGACCCCATGCGATCTCGTTCTGCACGCCCTTGATGTCGTCGATCTTATCCATATGCTGCTGCTTTGCGATCTGATACAGCTTTGCCTTCAGCATTTCCATGGCGTAGTCACGGTTCTGGAACTGGCTGCGCTGGGTCTGGCAGCTGACCACGACGCCGGTGGGCTTGTGGATCAGACGCACAGCGGAAGAGGTCTTGTTGATGTGCTGGCCGCCGGCACCGGAGGAGCGGAACACCTGCATCTCGACATCCTCCGGGCGGATGTCCACCTCTACATCGTCGGGAATCTCCGGCATGACCTCCAGCGCGGCGAAGGAGGTCTGACGCCGGGCGTTGGCGTCAAAGGGGGAGACCCGGACCAGCCGGTGCACGCCGTGCTCACTCTTGAGGTGGCCGTAGGCATTCTCACCCTCGATGGAAATGGTGGCGCTCTTGAGGCCGGCCTCGTCGCCGTCCAGGTAGTCCAGCGTCTTGCACACATAGCCGTGGCGCTCCGCCCAGCGGGTGTACATGCGGAAGAGCATCTGGGCCCAGTCCTGGGCCTCGGTGCCGCCCGCGCCGGCGTGAAAGGTGAGGATGGCATTGGAGCCGTCATACTCGCCGGTGAGCAGAGTGGACAGCTTGGCCTCCTCTATCTCGGCCTCCAGCTTGGCGAAGCCCTCCTCCACTTCGGGAACCAGAGTCTCGTCCTCGGCCTCGTTGCCCAACTCACACAGGGTCATCAGGTCGTCCCACTGGGTCTTGCGCTTTTGCTGGCCCTCAATCTTGTCCCGTAGCTGCTTGACCCGCTGCTGCACCTTTTGGGCCTTCTCCAGGTTGTCCCAAAAGCCGTCGGAAGCGCTCTCCGACTCCAGCATCTCCACCTCCCGGATGGCCGTCTCCAGGCCCAAGGCCTGGTCCAGCTCGTCCAGCTCCGGGCGCAGATTGTTGAGCTTTACCTTGTATTCATCAAACTGAAGCATGTAAAACCACACTCATTTCCATAAAATAGCCCTCATATTATATCCAAAAGAGTGGAAATTGTAAAGAGAGTGGCAGGAAAAAACCGCCCGAGGGCGGGCGGTTTTATCGCTCACTGACCATCCAGCCGGGATCGGCGCGGAAAATCAGGTCATCTATGTCTTCCTTTGGCTCGGTGCGCAGAATGGTTTCGTCCTGCTGCGTGTGTTGCATGGGGATACCTCCTTCGTAAGTCGTGTACATATCAGTATATGCCGGAGGGAGGGAAAGAT
>ERZ833822.1597-NODE-1597-length-17786-cov-6.987536_pt1 | contig 17786 bp, 14 predicted proteins | sample MGYA00519913_ERZ833822 | MGnify/ENA primary metagenome ERZ833822 (study PRJEB31850, sample SAMEA3708746) | human gut metagenome | biome: human gut; feature: human-associated habitat; material: faeces | place: China | collected 2014 ... | reverse complement strand
AGACTTCCTTGGCCAGCTGCTTGCGGCGCTCCTCGGTGGGAGCCGGGAAGTTCAGGCGGATGGTCTGGCCGTCGTCGATGGGGTTGATGCCCACGTCGCTGGCCATGATGGCCTTGCTGATGGCACGCAGCAGGGTGCGGTCCCAGGGGGTGATGGTCAGGGTGCGGGCCTCGCTGACAGCCACGGATGCCACCTGCTGGATGGGGGTGGGCGCGCCGTAGTAGTCCACGGTCACCTTGTCCAGCACAGCGGGGTTTGCACGGCCTGCACGCACAGCGGCCAGCTCGCGGCCCAGGTGCTCCACCGAGCTCTTCATCTTTTCTTCGTAAACCTTGGTGTTGCTGCTCATTGTTGTAGTCTCCTGTTCCTGTTGATATATTCGGTGGGCAGAGTGCACCGGGCAGCCCCGCCCTTCATTGTATGTTTCTGCGCAGAAGGCTATACGCGGTCAGCCCTCATACACCAGCGTGCCCACGTTCTCGCCCTGCACAGCCTTTGCGATGTTGTCCGGGTCGGCCAGATCAAACACCAGGATGGGCAGCTTGTTGTCGCGGCACAGGGTGGCAGCGGTGCCATCCATGACGGCCAGCTGGTCCTCCAGCACCTTGGTGAAGGTGAGGGTATCGTACTTCTTGGCGTCGGGGTACTTGTGGGGGTCCTTGTCGTACACGCCGTCCACCATGGTGGCCTTGAACATCACATCAGCGCTCACTTCCACGGCGCGCAGGGCCGTTGCCGTGTCGGTGGAGAAGAAGGGGTTGCCGGTGCCGCCACCAAACACGGCGATCTTGCCCTCGTCCATGGCGCGCAGGGCGTCTTTGCGGGTAAAGGGCTGTGCCACCTGGGGCATGGTGATGGAGGTGAACACCTCGGTGGGCACGCCCAGCTGCTCCAGCTTGTCGGAGACGGCCAGAGCGTTCATCACCGTAGCCAGCATGCCGATCTTGTCGGCCAGAGTGCGCTCCATCTTGCCGCTGGAACGGCCGCGCCAGAAGTTGCCGCCGCCCACCACGATGCCGATCTGAACCCCCAGATCGTGGGCCTTTTTCACGCCGCCGCAGATTGCATCCATGGTCGGCTCGTCAAAGCCCATGCCTTTTTCGCCGCCCAATGCTTCGCCGCTGATCTTGAGCAGGATACGCTGATATTTCAATGCCATAATCCAAACACCACCTGTTTATATTCCGTCGGGCTGTGTGCCCGACATTGTTATTCAAGTGTATTTTACAATAAAACACGCATAAAGTAAACAGGAAATCTGCCCAGAAAATATGGAACGTTTTATGAACAGGCCCCCGGCAAAATTGGGGCTGGACATTTTCCGGCAGACATGCTATACTATTCTTCGCAAATGCGGGCATCGTACATCGGCTAGTATATCAGCCTTCCAAGCTGAGGAGGTGGGTTCGATTCCCATTGCCCGCTCCACGAAAAAGGCACGCTGATTCGTCTGGAATCAGCGTGCTTTTCTTATTATTTACCACGCTTTTTACCTCACATAGCAAAACAGCAGGCAGTTCCCGCAAAAAGGAGCTGCCTGCTGTTGTTTTTTCACTCTGTCAGGCCCAGGGCTGCAAACTCTCTTGCAAGGCCGTCCTCGTACACGGTGGGGGCGATGCGGTCGCACAGCTGCTTCAGCCGCTCCGAGCCGTTGCCCATGCACACACTGATCCCGGCGGCCTGGGTCATCTGCAGGTCGTTATCGCTGTCGCCAAAGCCAATGGTATCTTCCTGCGGGTGGCCCAGATGCCGGCAGATGGCCCGGATGCCGGTGCCCTTGTCGAATTTGCGGTTGATGAGCTCCCCGTTCATCATGCCGTCATCCATGGTGTCCAGGTTGCTCTCGCAGAACACGAACTGGTCCTGATACAGCCGCTTGGCCTCGTCCAGATCGTGCAGGTGCTCAGCAATGTACACGATCTTGTAGATCGGCTGGCCGTCGTACCGGCTCAGCGGGGTCAGGCTCATACCGTCCTGCATCGCCTTGCGCCAGCGGGCTGCTTCGCTGTTCAGGGGCTTGTCCGGCGCGTCGGCGGTAAACTTCCAGCGTGCGGTCATCTTCGGCCCGGCAAAGGTCTCGTCACGGGACTCCAGCGTGTAGTCCACGCCGTGCTGCTCCAGCACGGCGCTCAGGCCGCTGCACTGTTCCGGCTCCATGGGCAGGTCCACCAGCACCTGCCCGTCGCAAAGCACATAGCCGCCCGCGCTGCAGATTGCACCGTCAAAACAGCCGTACTCCAGCAGCGGCGCGGTCATGCGCAGGTTGCGTCCGGTGCACAGAAACAGCTTGTGCCCGTTGGCCCGGGCCGCCCGCAGCGCCTGCAGGGTGCTGTCCGGGATGAGCATATCCCCCGGCGGCAGCAGGGTGCCGTCAATGTCCAAAAAGATCAGCTTACGGTTCATGCGTCCTCCTTTATCCGGATCGAACCACGGTCCACCACGCTGTACCCCAGGGTGGTCTGGCGGACAGGGCCGCCGTTTTCCGGGTGCTCCAGCATCTGCAGCAGCATCCGGGCGGCTTCCACACCCACCTGTTTCTGGTAAAAGCGCACGGTGGTCAGACCAGGCTCCACAACGCCGCCCACCCAGCTGTCGCCAATGCCGGCCAGACTGACTTGGGTGCCGATGGCGCGGCCTGCCGCCCTGAGTGCCCGCATGGCCCCCAGCGCCACCGTGTCGGTCACGCACACCACGCCGTCCAGATCCGGGCAGCAGGCCAGCAGCTCGTTCATGCAGCGCTCGCCCTCTTCCATGGTAAAGGCAGAGCAGCACAGCCGGGGCAGCTTGTCGCCGTCCAGCCCGGCAGCGTTCAGGGCGTCCTGCACACCCTGACGGCGCGCAAGCCCGACGGCCTGATCCTTCTCGGTGCCGCCGATGTACGCCAGCCTGCGGTGCCCGCAGGCCAGCATCCGCTGGGCCAGCTCCCGGGCCGCACTGCGATCATCGTTGTACACGCAGGGCACCTCCGGGAAGCGCTGCCCGGTGACCACCAGCGGCACCCGGCAGGCCTTGAAGGCCCGGGCCAGCTGAGGGCTGTAGTAGCACCCCAGCAGGATGATGCCCGCCACATGGTTGCGCTGCATGGCGGTCAGGTAGCCCAGCTCCCGCTGCTCGTCCAGCTCGGTGTTGCCCAGCAGAATCAGGTAGTTCTGTTGATCCAGCTCACTGGCGATGCCGGCGGTGATCTGCCCCACCGACTGGGAGCTGATGCTGGGGGCAATGACCCCGATCTGGTTCACCCGGCCGGTGCGCAGAGTCTGCGCGGCGGCGTCCGGGCGGTAGCCTGTTTTTTCCACCACTTCCCGGATGGCTTCCCGCTTCTGTTCACTGAGCGGCCCGCCGTTGAGATATCGGCTGACTGCCGCGCTGGACACGCCAGCCATTTTTGCAATGTCACTGATGGTCATGGGGCAAGTTCCTCTCACACGCTCTGCATCCCGCAGATTGTAAACGTTTTCACTTTCTATTATAAACCGGCCTGCACCGTCCCGCAAGGGGTGCAATGGCCTGTTTTGTTGCAGCGGCATCCCCAGTTTTTGGCAGTCCTGCACAAATCCGCTTGCATCTGGCAAGCAGGATCCAACTCTTTTTTGCTATTCCGGCGGGCAGCCCTTACAGGACACCCATGTGCAGTGCCCGCAGCAGCAGGCCCAGCACCAGCACCACCAGCAGCAGGATCAGGATGGTCCTGTTCCCGGTGCGCTTCTTTTTGGAGCTGCGGCGTGCCGGGGCGCTGCGCTTGCGGGCAGCCGTGCGGCTGTTGTTCGACGCTTTCCCGCCCGACGTCCTGCTGCCGGTACGGGCCGCAGGCTTCGCCGCTTTGCTCTGCCCGCGGGTGTTGTCGGCCGGGCGGGCCGCTTTCCGGGCACCGCACTGCTCCAGAAAGCTCTCGGCCTCCCGGTAATACTGGGCCAGCTCGTTTTCCCGGAAGGCGGTGTCCGCATACCCTTCTTCCAGGCTCTCGATGGCCTCATGGAACAGCAGTGCGGCCTGCGCTGCATCCTGTGCGTCGGCGGCGTGGGCCGCCTCGTTGCGGGCGGTGCGCACCGCGTTGCAGGCCCGGCGGGCTGCGCCGGGGTGCCGGGTATTGCCCAGCAGGTCCAGCGGTTTGGCGGCGTCCTTCTCCGGGTCCAGCAGCACCCGCATGCACAGGGTGGTATCCAGCTGCTGCCAGCTGGTCTTGCCGCTCAGGTCCGGCATCCGGTCGTAATAGTCCGGGCTTTCCTTCTGGCGCTGGGCAATGTGCCGCAGCAGCGCGTCCAGACTGTGACTGCCCGGCTTCTGCTCCCAGTGCCAGCGCAGCAGGCGGCGGCTGATCTCGTCGCATTCGGTCTTGATCTCAAATGCAGCCTGCAATGCTTCGTCCTGCATAATGGCCTCCTTTTTCCTTCTTGTGCAGAAAAGGCGGAGGTGGCACGCGCCTTCCTCCGCCTTCTTTCTGCATTCTTTTACAGCATGAATTGATAATACACAAAGCCGCACAGGGCCACTGCCGCACAGACGATGGCCGTGATGGGCGGCACCCAGCGGATCAGCGCTTCGGCCACGCTGTCGCGGTCATCTTCCTCGTCCTCGTCCAGATCGTCGTCCGGCACTTCCTGCACCGGTTCGGCGCGGCGGGAGGGCGTGGGGATCACCCGGGTGCCCTCGTCGGCACTGCTGCCCGGGAACGCTGCCCGGGTGGATGCATCCAGCACACGGGTGTGCTCCTCGGCATCCTCCAGCGGCTCGCGGCGGAGCTCAAAGGGTTCCACCTCCTCGGCCGGGCTGCGGGGTGCGCTCACCACGCGGGTGGGCTCCTCGCCAGCGGGTGCAGCTCCCACGATGCGGGTAGGCTCTTCCGCTGCGGCGGGCTGCGCCGGAACTTCGGCCGCGGGCCGGGCAGGCTGCTCCGGCTGCAGCAGCGTGTTCAGCGCGTTCTGCAGCAGGATGCGGTCACACCGGCACTCGGTGCAGTAGACCGTATCTTCCTCTTTGGGATGGAATGCACCGCAGGCGCAGTACCAGCCGTTCTCAAACACCTGGGGCTGATACTTCAGGCCGGTGCGGTTCATGCGGCTTTCCAGCGCCTTCTGCAGCTCCGGGCTCAGGCGGCGGGGTGCCGACAGGCGCACCCGCTTGATGTCCTTGAGGTGCACCACGCGCTTGCCGTTGTACACGTTGACCAGCGAGACGTCCACACTGGTGATAGCCTTGGACGTAATGAACACGGCATCATCCATGCCGAACAGCTCGCCGGGCTTCACTTCGATGTCCCGGTACTCAAACTGATCCTCACACAGGATCACGCCGTCCACGCCCTTGCACTTGAAGTGCACTTCCAGAGCGGTCAGGGTCACGCGGGAAATGTTCTTGAAGGTCAGGCAGACGGCATTCTCGCCGCTGACATCCCCCCGCAGCAGCTCCACGCAGACAAACTGCACCGGGCTGCCCGGGGTGTAATAGTTCGCACGGGTCCGTGCGACCGGGTTGAAGTTTTCCTCCACGACACTCGCTCCTTTCCGGGATCATTCCGTTGCTTCCGGGGCATCCTGCTCCGGTGCGGGGTCCTGCTCCGGCTGCTGACCGGTCGGCTGTTCTGCCGTCTCGGCCTGCTCGGCATGCTCTGCGGTCTCTGCCTTCTCGGCGGTCTCCACAGGCTGGGCGGGCTGCACGGTCTGCTCCGGCTGTTTGGCATCCGGGTCCTCCAGGGGAGGCAGGGTGCCCCCAGCCATAATGGTGTTGAACTGCTGCTCGTTGAGCTTTTCGCGCTCCATCAGGGCCTTGGCCAGTGCATGCAGCTGGTCGATGTGCTCGGTCAGGGTGCGGCGGCAGTTCTCATAGGCCTCGTCGATGATGTCCCGCATCTCGCCGTCGATCTCGGCTGCGGTGGTCTCGCTGTAGCCCTTGCCCTGGCCCAGATCACGGCCCAGGAAAGTCTCCTCCTGGGAGGTGCCGTAGACCACCGGGCCCAGACGCTCCGAGAAGCCGTACTTGGTGATCATCTGCCGGGCGATGTTGGTGGCCTGCTGCAGGTCGTTGGAGGCACCGGTGGAGATATCCTCCAGGATCAGCTGCTCGGCCACGCGGCCGCCCAGGCTGGACACGATGTCCTCGAACATCTCGCCCTTGGTCACATAGCTGCGATCCTTTTCGGGCAGGTACATGGTGTAGCCGCCGGCCTGACCGCGGGGGATGATGGTGATCTCATGCACGCGGGGGTGGTGCTTGCAGTAGAAGCCCGCCACGGCATGGCCTGCCTCGTGGTAAGCGGTGAGCTTTTTCTCCTCGGGGGTCACCACACGGCTCTTTTTCTCCGGGCCGGCCATCACCTTCATGGAAGCCTCTTCGATGTCCTCCATGGTAATGGCCTTGCGGCTGCGGCGGGCTGCCAGCAGGGCAGCCTCGTTGACCAGGTTCTCCAGGTCGGCACCGGCAAAACCGGCGGTGCGCTGGGCGATGACCTTCAGGGACACATCCGGAGCCAGCGGCTTATTCTTGGTGTGCACCTTCAGGATCTCTTCGCGGCCCTTGACGTCCGGCAGGCCCACAAAGACCTGACGGTCAAAACGGCCGGGACGCAGCAGCGCCTTGTCCAGAATGTCGGCACGGTTGGTGGCAGCCATCACGATGATGCCGTCGTTGGCCTCAAAGCCGTCCATCTCCACCAGCAGCTGGTTCAAAGTCTGCTCGCGCTCGTCGTGGCCGCCGCCCAGACCGGCACCGCGCTGACGGCCCACTGCGTCGATCTCATCAATGAAAATGATGCATGGCATCGTCTTTTTCGCCTTGTCGAACAGGTCACGCACGCGGGATGCGCCCACGCCGACGTACATTTCCACAAAGTCGGAGCCGGAAATGGAATAGAACGGCACCCCTGCCTCACCGGCACAGGCACGGGCCAGCAGGGTCTTGCCGGTACCCGGAGGGCCCACCAGCAGCACGCCGTGGGGGATGCGGGCACCCAGCGTATTGAACTTGTCCGGGCTCTTGAGGAACTCCACCACTTCCTTGAGTTCCTCTTTTTCTTCGTCCTCACCGGCAACGTCGGCAAAGGTAGCGGTCTTTTTGTTCTCGCGCTCATCCTTCACGCGGGCCTTGCCCACGTTCATGATGCCGCCGCCGGCACCGCCGCCGCGCATCATGGAGAACAGCAGGAAACCGGTGCAGCCCAGCATGGCCAGATAGAACAGGATCTCCATCCAGGGGATGCTCTCCTTGAGCGGGGTATAATCATACTCCATCGGGGCATCGGGGTTTGCTTCGTCGTAGGCTGCAATGTAGCTGTCCACATTCTTGACGAACATGGAGGCATAGGGCAGCTTGTAGCGCACGGTCATGGTGCCGTCGCTGTTCTTCTCGGCCCCGGTGGAGCCGGAGGAGGAAGAGGACAGCATCCCGGACAGCATCCCGGACAGCAGCCCGCCGGTGGACTGCACCGTGCTCACGGACGACGGGTCGGGCAGGGCCAGCTTGCCCTCCTTGAGGGTCATGGTGAGCACACCGGTGTTCAGGTCCAGCGTGAACTTGGTGACCTGCAGGTTTTCAAAATACTGCACCGCCGTGGAGTAAACCATGGAGGACGAGCCGCCGCTGCTGCTGCCGCCGCCCAGCACGCTCCATACCATGAGCACGGCAGCCAGTGCCAGTGCCAGGATCAGCGGGTTGAAACGAGGTTTCTTCGGTTGCAAAAAAATCAACTCCAGTTCAGGGTGAATTTGATCCGGGACTTACTTCGTGTAGATCTCGGGCTTGAGCACGCCCACATAGGGCAGGTTGCGGTACTTTTCGTCGTAGTCCAGGCCATAGCCCACCACGAACTCGTCCGGCACCTGGAAGCCCTCGTAGTCGGGCTGGATGTCGGCCTTGCGGCGGCTGGGCTTGTCGAGGATGGTGCAGATCTTGACCGAGTTGGGGTTGCGCATCTTGAGCATGGGCACCAGCTTGGACAGGGTGACACCGGTGTCGAGGATATCCTCCACAATCAGCACATCCTTGCCGGACAGATCACCGTCCAGATCCTTGATGATTTTGACCAGACCGCTGGTCACGGTGTTGCTGCCGCCGTAGCTGGACACCACCATGAAGTCGATGCTGCAGGGGATGGTCACTGCCCGCATCAGGTCGGCCATAAAGACCACCGATCCCTTCAGGATGGACACCAGCACGAGGTTTTTGCCCTCGTAGTCCTTGCTGATGCGTGCACCCAGCTCCGCAACCTTGGCTTTCAGCTGTTCTTCCGAGACCAGAACGGTCTTGATGTCATCATTCATGCTCATGATGTTTCTCCTTTTTATCCCTTCAAGTTTCCTGTTCCATCTGCAGGATCTGCGTCGTGGTCTCATCCGGTGCAAGGCCCTCGGCAAAGCCGCTGCCGCACACCCAAAGCACCTCGCTGCCTGCTGCCAGCAGCGGCAGCGTGTCCCGCTGCTGCGCCGGGATGTCCGCTTCGTTCATCCATTTGCGCAGGCGGTTGTGCACCGCTCGCCCGGCGGGGCGGTAAACATCCCCCGGCTGGCGGGTGCGCAGAACAAGACCAGCATACAACGTAGTTATTCTAGCATAATCCGCCCGATTTTTTAAGTCTTTTTTATGAACGACTTGTATTTTTTCTTCAAAATCCGCCGGGAACACCCGTGCAGTCAGGGTTTTGCCCCCCGGCAGAGGCATCCGGGCCGGTTTTCCGGCCTGCAGGGCTGCGGTAAATGCGGCCGCCGCATCGGCGTCCCAGCCGGTGGATTCGGCCTGTGTTTCCTGCCGGAGCACCCCATCTGCCGCGCAGAAGCGGACCTTCCCGGTCAGCTGCACGGCTCCGCTGCCCTGCTGCACCAGCTGCGCCAACAGCCGGATATATTTTTCTTCCGGGTCCCGCACCGGGGCCGCCAGACGGTGCAGGGCCGTTTCCAGAATGGGCGCATCCGCTGCCGCCAGCGGCTCCAGCCGCCAGCACACGGGGTCCGTGTCCGACAGGCGGGCAGCCATCAGCAGCGCCTCGGCCTTTTGGGTAAAGTAGGCATCGGCCTGCGCCGCCTTCTCGCAGAAGCGGGCCAGATTTTCCGTCGCCGCCTCGTTCGTGCTCTGCAAAGCAGGCAGTGCCGCCCGGCGCAGTCGGTTGCGGGCGTAGGCGTCCGTCTCGTTCGTCTCATCGGTGACCCATGTCTGCCCGGCCGCCCGGCAGACCGCCTCGGTGTCGGCCCGGTTCAGGCAGAGCAGCGGCCGCAGATAACACCCGCGCCGGGGCCGGATGCCTGCCGCGCCGTGCAGCCCGGTGCCCCGGGCCAGCCGCAGCAGCAGCGTTTCGGCCTGGTCATTTGCAGTATGGGCCGTTGCCACGGCATCTATCCCCTCTTCGCACAGGCGTTCAAAGCAGGCATAGCGCAGGCGGCGGGCCCAGTCCTCCCCGGCGTGGGGCTGCGGCGCATCCACCGTGTCGGCCAGTTCTGCCGCGTGGAACACCCGCAGCGGCACCCCCAGTGCCCCGCAGGACTGCCGCACAAAGGCTTCGTCCCGGTCGGCGGCGGCGCCGCGCAGGCCGTGGTTCACATGGCAGGCTGAGAGGGTGTAGCCGAACTCCGGCTGCAGCGCCCGCAACAGGAGCAGCAGCGCCATGCTGTCGGCTCCGCCGGAAACCGCCGCCGCCAGCCGCAGCGGCTGCCCCGGACACAAAAGCCGGTTCTGCAGGCAGAAATCCCGCACCGCAGCCCGGCAGTCTTTCTCGTTTTTCATCGGTTCAGCGCTTGAAATCCACATCCATGAAGCGGGTGTGGGCACCGTCCCAGCCCAGCGGCACGGTACTGGTCTCACCATGGCGGTTCTTGGCCACGATGCACTCGGCCGTGTCGGCATCCACCTCAGCACCGTCCGGGTTCTGGCTGGCGTAATAGGAATCGCGGTACAGGAACAGGACGCAGTCGGCGTCCTGCTCGATGGAACCGGAATCACGCAGGTCGGACAGCTGGGGCCGGTGGCTGGAGTTGTTGCCCTGCTTTTCCACCGCACGGGACAGCTGGCTCAGGGCAATGATGGGCACGTTCATTTCCTTGGCCATGATCTTGAGGTTCCGGGTGATAGAACTGATCTCCTGCACGCGGTTCTCGGTGCGCTGGCCGGTGGTCATCAGCTGCAGATAGTCGATGACGATCAGACCTACGTTGGGGCGGGTGGGGTCCTGGTTCACCCGGCGGATCTTGGCCTTCATCTCGGTGATGGTGATGCCGGAGGTATCGTCCATATAAATCGGTGCATCGTGGAGTTTTTCAGTGGCCAGCGCCAGATACTCCCAGTCCTCGGCGCGCAGGGCACCGGTGCGGAAAGCCTGGCTGTCGATGCCGGCCTCGGCGGACAGGATGCGGTTGGTGAGCTGCTCCTTGGTCATTTCCAGGCTGAAGATGGCCACCGGCACCTTCTGCTGCATGGCCACGCGGGTGGCGATGTTCAGCGCAAAACTGGTCTTGCCCATGCCGGGGCGGGCGGCCAGGATGATCAGGTCACCGCGGCCAAGGCCGGTGAGCACCGTGTCCAGCAGGCGGAACCCGGTGGGGATGCCCTTGTACTTGTCGGCATCCGGGCCGCTGATCTTCTGCAGGTTGGTCAGGGTCTCCACCATGCTGGAGGAAAGCGGGGTCAGGGCGCTGGAATCCCGGCCGGAGCGGATCTCGTAGATGCGCTGCTCGGCATTTTCCAGCAGCAGGTCGGCGTCCGGCTCGTCCCCGGCGTCCTGCAGGATATCCTTGGCCACGTCCATCAGCTGGCGCACCAGATACTTTTCCTGCACGATCTGGGCGTAGGCCTTCACGTTGGAGATGCTGGGCACCGTCTCAGCCAGACCGGTCAGGTACACCTTGGCTTCGTCCGCACTGGGGAACACTCCGTCCGAGATGACCGCATCCAGCAGGGTCACAAAGTCAATGGTCTGGTCGTTGGTGAACAGCCGCAGCATCTCGCTCCAGATCTGCGCGTTCTGCCGGGTATAGAACATTTCCGGCTTGATGATCTCCACCAGGTCGGTCAGGGTGTCGGGCTTGAGCAGCACCGCGCCCAGCACGCTCTGCTCCGCCTGCATGTTGAACGGCTGGTTGATGCCCACGCTCTCCAGATTCAGTTCGTTGTTATAATGTCGTTCGTTCGGCATGGTCCTTTATCCTTTTGCATTGTTGTCGTATCCGTCCAGAAACAGGCCGTCCACAATATTGCAGAACACCTCCGGCTGCCTGAGCGGATGTGCTCTGCCCTTCCACCACATGGTCGTGCGGCTGGCGGAAAGCACCCGGACTTCCCCGTTTTTCAGGGTATAGGTCACGGTCAGTTCCGGGTCTGTGGTGTCCGGCGCCCCCAGCTTATAGTTCAGCAGGTTGGCCGCTTTGACCAGCAGCTCAACATTCTCAGTGTCCGTGACCGTAACGGAACCGCTGTCCAGGCTCACCAGGGTGACGCTCTGCACATCCTCCGCCTTGGGCAGCCCCAGCAGCGGCACTCCATACCGGCCGATCCAGACCGCTGACGCGATCAGTACCGACAGCACCACGGTCAGCAGGGTCTGCAGCCACGCGGAATGCTTCTTTTGTACTTGCTTCATTTTCCGTTCCTCCCGGAAAAGCCAAAAAGCGCCCCCTGCTTTGAGGGGGCGCAGACAGCAGAAAAATCAGGCCTGTTCCACTTCCACCTGGATCTTGAAGGAAGCCACAACGCCCACATGCAGGCGCACCTTGCCGTTGAACACACCGGCATCCTTGATGTCGCGGGTCTCCATCTCGATCTTCTTCTTGTCGATGGGAGCACCGGCCAGCTGTGCCAGAGCCTCGGCCACTTCCTTGCCGGTGACCTTGCCGTGCAGACGGCCGGAGGCACCGCCCTTGGCCTTGATGGTCACGGTCTTGCCTTCGATCTTGGCGGCCAGTGCCTTGGCAGCGGCCACATTCTCCGCTTCATGGAAATCGGCTGCGGCTTCCTTGCCGCGGGCCACGTTCACAGCGCTGGCATCGGCCACAGCCGCCAGCTTGCGCGGGAACAGGTAGTTGCGGGCGTAGCCGTCGGACACCTCATGGATCTCGTCCTTTTTGCCAATGCCCTTGATATCCTGCTTGAGAATCACTTTCATGTTTATCCCTCACTTTTCACCGGAACCCCGGTGCCGTTCTTGTGTTTATAGTATAGCGCATTTGTCGGCTTTGAGCAAGAGGGGCAGCCAACCATTTAAAATGGTCTCCGCTTCGCTCTGACCATATTCATCGGAAGTTTATGATTTATTTCGTGTTTGTCGCAGCCTGCGGGCTGCTCCAAACACCCTTTCACGCAAGGAGCTGCTGCCGTTGATAACTTCTCCCTGCAAAAAGTTGTGCAGAATGTTTTCTCTCCGGCCCCTCTTGTGAAAAATGCACTTCCGGAACGCCCGCAGGCGTTCCGGAAGTGCAAAAATCCAATTTATTTCCGCTATTTCTGGCCAGAGCGCACGCGGCGGCCATTCTAAACGGTCAGGCTCTTATGCCAGTTCCTTCTGCACCACATCGAGTGCCGCCTCGATGACCTTATCCATATCATAGTACTTATACTCGCCCAGACGGCCGCCGAAGATCACGCCCGGCTCGGCGTCGGCCAGCTGCTTGTATTCGGCGTACAGAGCACCGTTCTTGGCGTCGTTGACCGGGTAGTACGGCTCGTCGCCCTTTTTCCACTCGGCGCTGTACTCCCGGCTGATGACCGTTTTGGGCTGGGTGCCGAACTCGAAGTGCTTGTGCTCGATGATGCGGGTGTAGGGGGTCTCGGCATCGGTGTAGTTCACCACGGCGTTGCCCTGATAGTTGTCGGTGTCCAGCACCTCGGTCTCAAAGCGGACGCTGCGGTACTGCAAAGCCCCCAGACGGTAGCCAAAGTAGGCATCCACCGGACCGGTGTACACCACCTTGTCGGCCAGCGCGTTCAGCGCCTCACGGTCAGCCAGATAGTCCACATTCAGGCGCACCTCGGTGCCCTCCAGCATGTTTTCCACCATGGCAGTGTAGCCGCCGTTGGGGATGCCCTGATACAGGGCGTTGAAATAGTTGTTGTCGTAGGTAAAACGCACCGGCAGACGCTTGATGATAAAGGCCGGCAGCTCGGTGCAGGGGCGGCCCCACTGCTTGCCGGTGTAGCCCTTGATGAGCTTTTCGTAGATGTCGGTGCCCACCAGACTGATGGCCTGCTCTTCCAGATTCTGCGGGTCGGTGATGCCTGCCTCCGCCTTCTGCTGCTCGATTCTGGCCTTTGCCTCGGCGGGGGTCACCACACCCCACATCTTGTTGAAGGTGTTCATGTTGAAGGGCAGATTGTAGATCTCGCCATGGTAGTTGGCCACCGGGCTGTTGGTGTAGCGGTTGAACTCCGCAAACTGGTTCACATACTGCCACACGGTCTTGTTGTTGGTGTGGAAGATGTGGGCACCGTAGCGGTGCACATTGATGCCCTCCACCAGCTCGGTGTAGATGTTGCCCGCAATGTGGCTGCGCTTGTCGATGACAAGGCACTTCTTGCCGGCCTTCTTTGCCTCGTGGGCAAACACGGCACCATACAGGCCCGCACCGACGATCAGGTAATCATACTGTTTCATGGGAAGAACCTCTCACTCTCATTTTTCTTCGGCACCGCTCTTTTTCTGGGATGCCCAGTAGTTGTCAATGGCCGTCTCGATGCGGGAGCGGGCCGCCTCCGGGGTGATGTGCTTGAGCTGTGCCGCTGCCATGGTCTGGTGGCCGCCGCCGCCCAGTGCTTCCATGATCACCTGCACGTTCACGGCACCCAGGCTGCGAGCCGAGATGTTCACCCCGGTGCCCACCTGCACCGCCACAAAGCTGGCGTCCACGCCCTGGATGCGCAGCAGGTCGTTGGCGGCCTGCGCGATGGCCACACGGGCCTCCGGGGCGATCTCGCCGCCCACCGAGATGGCGCAGTTCCTGTACATCCGTGCCCGCTCCACCAGTTCGGCCTTGGCCGCATATTCCACCATGGTCACGTCAAACAGCTGACGCACCCGCTCCGTCTCGGCACCATAACGGCGCAGGGCCGCAGCAGCTTCAAAGGTACGCACGCCGGTGTGCAGGGTAAAGTCCTGCGTGTCCAGCAGGATGCCGGAGAGCAGGCCCTCGGCTTCCACCCGGTTGGGCTTGTCGTCGCGGTCGCCCACATACTGCAAAAGCTCGGTGACCAGCTCACTGGCCGAGGAGGAATAGGGCTCATGGCAGACCAGATCCGGGTTCTGGATGTAGCCCACACCCTTGCGGTGGTGGTCGATGACAGCCACCTTGCCGCATTTTTCCAGGATCTCCTTGCTTTCCACAAGGCCCACCTGGTATGTATCCACCACCACGCACAGGGTGCGCTTGGAGATGATGGGCAGTGCGTCCTTCGGGTCGATGAAGTCATCCTTCTGGCCCGCCCTGCACAGCGCATCGATCAGGCTGCCCGCCAGCGTGGCGTCCCGCTTCACGGCGATCACCGCCGGCACGTCGCAGATCTTGCAGATGCGCAATACGCCCTCGGCGGCACCAATGGCGTCCAGATCGCTCATGCGGTGGCCCATGATGACCACATGGTCCGCTTCCTTGATGAGTTTGACCAGCTGGTCGGCCACGATGCGGCTGCGCACCTTGCTGCGCTTTTCTACGCCATGGCTCACGCCGCCGTAAAAGGTAAAGCCGTCCGGCGTCATCTCGGCGGCCTGATCACCGCCGCGCCCCTGCGCCATGTCCAGCGCCTGCACGGCCATGTCCTGCGCTTCCCGCAGGGTCTTGGCCCCACGGCCGATGCCGATGGACAGTGACAGGTTCACACTGGGGTCCAGGGCCCGGATCTTGTCCAGCACGTCATAGCCGCGCTTGGAAAACTGCTCCATCTGGCGTTCTTCCACCACGGCGATGTAACGGCCGCTGGCCACCCGGCGCAGAAAACCGCTGCCCCGGCCGATCATATCTTCCAGGATGCGGTTGATGCCCTCCAGCAGGCGGGCGCGCTCACTGTCCAGCATGTCGCCGAACACATCGTCATAGCCGTCCACCAGAAACACCAGATAGCCCGGGCGGCTGGCCTTGTACTCCGCTTCGATCTTGCGCAAGGCGGTCTCCTCGTTCAGCACCAGCAGGGTCATGCACTCGGCCCCGCCGGGCACCGTGGAGCTGTGCACGCTCCAGAAGCCGTCCGCCAGCGTCAGCAGCTGGCCCTGCTGGGTGCGGCACTGCTGCAGGTCCAGCCCGGGCAGTACCTTCTGCACCCGGCTGGTCAGCATATCCTGCCCGCCCAGCAGACGGGCACGGAACTGTTCGTTGTACCACAGCACCGTTTCGCCGGACAGCAGAGCCGTCGGCTGTGAGAGCTGCTCCAGACTGAATTTTGTTTTGGATTTTTCAAAGTTGTCGCCGCGCACCCAGCGGGACAGCCAGCGGCGCAGCTGGTAGCGGAACGCCGCCATGCAGATGCCCCACGCCACCACCAGTGCCAGCAGCACCGGCCAGATGCTGGGCCGCTGGATCAGCAGGACCAGCGTGAGCAGGGCGCAAAGCACCGCCAGCGCTGCGGTCAGCATCTCCATGGTCCATCTCGGTTTCTGTTTCATCTGCTTTTCTGCCTCCCGGTCATATGCTGTGCCGCCCGGCGGCGCGCCCTGCTCATACCTCCATCAGGATGGGCAGGATCATGGGGCTGCGCTTGGTGCGCCGGTAAATATAGCTGCTCAGCGCCTCCCGCACGCGGGTCTTGACGCTGTTCCAGTCGCGCACATGCTCGTCCACGCAGCGTTCCAGTGCGTTTTCCACGATGCTCTGGGCACCGTCCATCAGGCTCTCGTTCTCGCGCACATACACGAAGCCGCGGCTCACGAGGTCCGGCCCGGCCAGCACCTTGCCGGTCTTGCTGTCCACCGTGGCCACGATGATCACCAGGCCGTCCTCGGACAGGTGCTTGCGGTCCCGCAGGACCACGTTGCCCACATCACCCACACCCAGGCCGTCCACCATGACGGCACCGGCGGTGACCGGCTCGCCCAGCTTCATCTCGTCCTGGCTGAGGATGACGTTGGAACCATTCTCCGCGATCAGGATGTTGCTGGTGGGGATGCCCAGACTGGCCGCCGTGAGGGCGTGCTTCTTGAGCTGCTTGTACTCGCCGTGCACCGGCAGGAAATATTTGGGCTTGGTCAGAGTGAGCATCAGTTTCTGCTCCTCCTGGCAGGCGTGGCCGGAAACGTGCACATCATACATGCTCTCGTAGATGACCTCTGCGCCCAACAGCAGCAGACCATTGACGATCTTGGTCACGCTCTTTTCGTTGCCGGGGATGGGGTTGGCGGAGATGATGATGAAGTCGCCGGGACCCACACGCACCTGACGGTGGCTGCAGGAAGCCATGCGGGACAGTGCGCTCAGGGGTTCGCCCTGGCTGCCGGTGGTGATGATGCAGATCTTGTGCTTGGGCAGGCTCTTGATGTGGGCCAGATCCACCAGCACGCCGTCGGGAATGTTCATATATCCCAGCTCGGTGGACACCTTCATGGCGTTCTCCATGGAGCGGCCAGTGACCGCCACCTTGCGGCCGTACCGGGCCGCCACGTCGATGATCTGCTGGATGCGGTCCACATTGGAGGCGAAGGTGGTGACGATGATGCGCTGCTGGCAGCCGCGGAACAGGGCGTCAAAGGAGTCGCCCACGCTGCGCTCGCTCTTGGTAAAGCCGGGGCGCTCCACGTTGGTGGAGTCGGCCAGCAGGGCCAGCACGCCCTCCTTGCCCAGTTGCCCCAGGCGGCCCAGATCCATCATGCCGCCCTGGATGGGGGTGGGGTCGATCTTGAAGTCGCCGGTGTGCACCACCGTGCCCACACCGCACTTGATGGCGAAGCACACCGCGTCGGCGATGGAGTGGTTGGCGTGGATGAACTCCACGGAGAACTTGCCCGCCTTGACCACCTCGCCCGCCTCGCAGGTGATGAGCTTGGTCTTGTTCAGCAGGCGGTGCTCCTCCAGCTTCAGCTTCACCAGCCCCGCGGTCATGCGGGTGGCGTAGATGGGCACATTGATATCCCGCAGCAGATAGGGAATGGAGCCGATGTGATCCTCGTGTCCGTGGGTGAGGAAGATGCCCCGGATGCGGTCCTTGTTCTTGATGAGATAGGAGAAGTCGGGGATCACCACGTCGATGCCGTACATGTCGTCGTCGGGAAAGCCCATGCCCACGTCGATCACGATGATGTCCCCGCCGTACTCGTAGACGGTCATGTTCTTGCCGATCTCATTGAGTCCGCCCAGGGAGATGATTTTCAGTTTTTCAGCCATAGTAAGTCTTGGAACACTCCTTTTATTCTGAATCCATACAAATGGTATGTAAGGACCAGCGGAGCAGGGGCGCACGAAACCAAGGCGGTCCCGGTCCCCCGCCCGTTCCGGCCCTGCCTCGCCGGAAAGAGGGGGCGGCCGCTCCGCCGCCTGGCGCTCTTCTATGCCCGCTGTGTCCTGCTTATTCAAGCGCAAAATGCGCATAAAGCCATGATAGGTTATTTTAGTATACCATACCTTTGCGGAAAAGTATACCTCTATTTTTCCGGCAGGCCCCGGTCGGCCTCCTCCGCCCGGCGGGCACAGAAGGCGCACAGCTCCTCGGCCAGCTCGGCGCTGCGGGCCTCTCCCACGATCCGCAGAACGGCGCTGCGGGCCAGGGGCACCAGAGTGACCCACCCCTCGCCCTGGCGGACCCGCAGGCCGCCCCCAGCCGGCTGTGCCCCGGGCAGGGTGCGCAGCAGCACAGAGAGCACCTCCCCCTGCCCGCTTCGAAGGGAAACCTCCCGGCGGCGG
>ERZ833822.1567-NODE-1567-length-18164-cov-3.403501_pt1 | contig 18164 bp, 18 predicted proteins | sample MGYA00519913_ERZ833822 | MGnify/ENA primary metagenome ERZ833822 (study PRJEB31850, sample SAMEA3708746) | human gut metagenome | biome: human gut; feature: human-associated habitat; material: faeces | place: China | collected 2014 ... | reverse complement strand
CCTGGAGCAGGTCCGCCAGGCGGTAAACGCCAACTTTGAGGGCTATGAGCCCATGCGCCAGAAGCTGCTCAGGGCACCCAAGTTTGCCAACGGCGACCAGCACGCCCTGGAGCTGGCCCGGCGGTTTGACGCCATGATGCAGAACGTCATTGTCCGCCACCGCACCATGCACGGCGGACAGAAGCACCTGAAGTTTGTGCCGGTGGCCTCCCACGTGGCCCTGGGCGGCAAGACCATTGCCACACCCAACGGACGCAGGGCGGGCGTGGCCCTGTCCGAGGGAATCTCCCCCACCCAGGGCACCGATGAGAACGGCCCCATCACCACGCTTAACGCCGTGGCGGCCATCAACAGCCATGCCCACGACCTGACGATGCAGCGCCTGCTGAACATCAAGCTGTCTCCCGCATTCCTGGAGGGGGAGAGCGGTATTCAGAACTTTATCCAGATCATCCGCACCTTTGTGGATCTGAAGCTGTGGCACATTCAGTTCAACGTCGTCAACCGGGAGACCCTGCTGGCCGCGCAGAAGGACCCGGACAAATACCGCAACCTGGTGGTGCGTGTGGCAGGCTACTGCGCCTACTTCACCGACCTGAGTGAGAAGCTGCAGACGGAGATTATCAACCGTACCGAGCACACCAGCATGTGCACCGAATAAACCATCCGCAGGAGGGAGGTGGGGCGGCATGAGCCGATCCGCAGTGGGAACCATCTTCAATGTGCAGCGCTTCAGCCTCCACGACGGCCCCGGCATGCGGGATCTGATTTTTCTAAAGGGCTGCCCGCTCCGGTGCGAGTGGTGCGCCAATCCGGAGTCACAGCATGCGGAGCCTGAGTTGAGCTGCCGCCCTTCCAAATGCATCGGCTGCCGGGCCTGCGCCAGGATCTGCGCCCACGGCGCGCCCCAGTTCGGTGCCGACGGCAAAGCCACCATCGACACGGACAAGTGCGTGGGCTGCGCCCGGTGTCTGGCGGTGTGCCCCAAGGATGCCATCCAGTGCCTGTATGACGAGGCGCCCGCTATTCTGAATAAGAAGATCGCCGAGTACACCAAGGCCGTGGTAGACGGCCGCCCCTGCTTCCACGTGTCCCTGGTGGTGGATGTCTCCCCCAACTGCGACTGCCACGCGGAGAACGATGTCCCCATCGTCCCGGACGTGGGCATGTTTGCCTCCTTCGACCCGGTGGCTCTGGACCAAGCCTGTGCCGACGCCGTGCTGGCCCAGACTCCCGCGCCCAACTCCGCCCTGTTTGACGAGGGCTGCGACTGCTCCTCCGGTGACTACTTCCACGCCGCCCATCCGGACACGGACTGGGCCGTCTGCCTGGAGCACGCGGAGAAGATCGGCATCGGCACCCGGGCATACGAGCTCATCAAAATCTGATCGGAACGAAACGAAGCAGGACTTAAAAAGTCCTGCTTCGTTTTCCGCATTGCGGGACCCCACTCAGGCGAACAGGGCGTTGAACTGCTCCACCACCGCGTCCGCGCCGGTGTGCGCCACCAGCATCACAAAGTTGCCATTGGAGACAATCCGGGACTCGTTCCGCCACATCTCCGTGGGCGCGGGGTACCAGGCACCGCCGGGGCTTGTGCCGTCCCCCACCTGATAGTCGATTCGGGCCTGGAAGATGTCCTTCACCGCCTGGACATCGCCGCTGTTCTCCACCTCTACCAGGGCAATCTCGTCACCGGAGGCGGAGATCATGGCCATCTGCACCAGACACTGCTGGGTGGCGATGGCGGAGAGTCCCGCATAGAACGTATCCAGCGTCTCACCCTCCACGGCCATCAGGGCGGGCCACGTCTCCTGGTCCCCGGTCACGGAAGCGCAGAAATCCGCCAGATCCACGCCGGAAGCAGACTCCGCTGGAGGGGCAGGGGCCGGCGTCTCCGGCTCCTTGTCCGGCTGCTGGGGCTTTGTGTCCTCCACCGGCTGGTATATCGGCTTCTCCGCCGGGTCTGCCGGACGGCTCCCCGTCTCCGGCTCCTTCGCCGGGTCCGCGGGGCGGGAGCCCAGATCCGGCTCGTCCTCCTGGAGCTGCTGGGAATCATCCGCCGTCTCAGGGCCCTCTATGGTCACAGGGACGCCGTCCTCCCCATCGGTTTCCGAAGTCTCTTCCTCCTGGGGCGGCGCAGCTTCCTCCATCTTCTGGTCCTGGGCGGCGTCCTCCTGCGCCTCCGTTCCTCCACAGGCAGCCAGCGCCAGTATCAGCGCCAGAGCCAGCAATCCTGCAAGTCCTCTCTTTTTCATGTTTTTCTCCTAACCTCTCACGGGATTTCACGGCGCTCCGCCGCGGTCTGAGAGGTTAGACGGGCTCTACGGAAAAAAGTTCCCGCTCCGGCGATTTTTCTCCGCTGCTCCGCCCATGACCGCCCCGGTGTGTATAACATTGACTTTTTTCGGAAATTCAAATATAATTGTTTCAAGCATAAACATCAAATAAATACACAGGCCGCGCGTCGTCCGCGCGGCCGCTTTGCCCTTATTCAGCGGACATCCGTCCACCTGCAAGGCAAGAGGAGGTCTCCTATGAAGAAACACCTTCAGGACAGCTTGGTCATCGGTTTCGCCCTGTTCTCCATGTTTTTCGGCGCAGGTAATGTCATCTTCCCCCCTTATCTGGGACTGGAATCGGGTCCGGAGTGGCTGGCCGGCTTTTTCAGTTACTTTATGGCCGACATCGGACTGGCCCTGCTGGCTATGTTTGCCATTCTCCGGCAGGGAAGTCCCGACGGGATCACCGCCCGCATCGGCAGGATTCCCTCCACAGCGCTCATGTGCGCCATTGTGCTGTGCATCGGTCCCATGCTGGCCATTCCCCGGACTGCCGCCACCACCTACGAAACCTCTCTGGCCCCGCTGGTGTCCGGCTTCAGTCCGGCGCTCTTCTCCATCCTCTTCTTTCTGCTGATCCTGCTGCTGTGCGTGCGGGAAACAGCGGTGGTGGACATCGTGGGAAAGATCCTGACCCCCGCTCTGCTGATTGGCCTGTTGATCCTGATCGTGGTGGGTGTGGTGAATCCCATCGGGCCGGTGGGTGAGCAGCCGCTGGTGGAGAATGTGGCCGCCACCGGCGTGGAAGCCGGCTATCAGACCATGGACGTGCTGGCGGCCATCGTGTTCGGCTATATCATTCTGAAGAGCGCCCGGGAGAAGGGACACACGACTCCCGGCGCCCAGCTCCGGGTGGTGTCCGGCGCCAGTCTGGTGGCAGGCATCGGCCTGCTGGCGGTCTATCTGGGGCTGACTTATCTGGGCGCCACCACCGCCCGCTTCTTCGACATCACCGTGGACCGCACGTTCCTGGTGGTGTCCATTGTCCGGAACCTGTTGGGGCAGGCGGGCATCATCCTCTTTGCCGTGGTGGTGGCTCTGGCCTGCGTCACCACCGCTGTGGGGCTGGTCAGCGCATGCGCCGATTACTTCTCCGGCCTCTCGGGGGGCCGCGTTTCCTACCGCACGCTGGTGTGCGTCATCTGCGTGTTCAGTGCCGTGGTATCCAACTTTGGTCTCAATGAGATCATCGCCATCGCCTCCCCCATCCTCAGCGTGGTCTATCCCCCCACGCTGGTGCTGATCGTGCTGGCCCTGTTCGGCAGCCGCATCCGCCGGGACTGGGTGTTCCGCCTGGCGGCCCTGGGCGCCCTGGCAGTGAGCCTGCTGGAGGTAGTCCGCACCTACACCGGCGTGGAGCTGGCCTTTCTGGACCTGCTGCCCCTGGCGTCTCTGGATTTCGGCTGGGTGTTGCCCGCCGCTGTCTGCGGCGCAGTGGGCGCCCTGATCCCCGGCGGCCGGACTGCCGCCTCCTGATGCCATATTTTCATTTTTCACATACTGGAGGACTGATTGTATGAAACAGCACTATCAAGGTCTCGGCCACATTGCCGTGTATACGGCGGATATGGATGCCAGCATCGCCTTTTACGAGAAGATCGGCGGCAGCCTGCATCTCCGGGCCCCCGCCTGCCCGCCGGAACAGCAGCGGGAGCTGGCCCTTGTGGAGTTCGGCGGCTTCCTGGTGGAGTTGATCGCCGCCCCTGTGCCGGAGGGTGCGGGCTGCATCCCTCATTTCGCCGTCTATGTGGACGATGTGGACCAAGCCGCCGCGGATCTCCGCGCCGCCGGCGTGGACACCTTCCAGACCGCAGAGAAGTGCGTGATGCCCAACACCTTCGGCGGGTTGGAGAACTGGTTCTTCACTGGCCCCTCCGGGGAACAGATCGAACTTTTGAAGATGCTTTGAGTCCGCTTTGGCTGCGGAGCAGGGAGACCGTCCATTGGACGGCCTCCCTGTTTTTCTGTGCAAACACACCGCAGATATGGAAAATCGAGCTCTCTCCTGTGTCTGCGGCGGCCGTCAGCGCATGGGGATTTACAGTGTTTCGGCCTGCCCTGCCAGGGGCAGGCACACCACCAGCTCGAACCCGTTGTCCCGGACCCCGGCGTCCAGGGTGCCGCCGTAGCGCTCTGCGATTTCCCGCATCCCGGGGATGCCGAAGCCGTGGGCGGCCTTGTCCGTCTTGGTAGTTGCAAGATCCGGCTGCACCGCGCCGCCCAGGGTGTTCTCCACCCGCAGCATGAAGAGTCCCTTGTCCGCCTTGCAGCGGATGGTGATTCGCCGTTCCCCGGCGCCCCGGCTGCCCTCGATGGCGTTGTCCAGAGCGTTGCCCAGCAGGGCGCACAGATCCATATCCGCCACAGGCAGGTCCCGGGGCAGGAAGACGGCGAAGTCTGCGGCGACTCCCTCCCGCTCCATGGCCTCCGCCTTGGCGGTGAGGACGGCATTGGCCGCCTCGTTTTCACAGAGCCGTCTGGTTCCCCGCAGGGCCGGGGAACCGGCTATCTGGTCCAGATAGCCGATGGCCCCCTGTTCATCTCCCTGCTCCAGAAAACCCCGGACCGCCGTCAGGTGATTCCGCAGATCGTGGCGGAGACGGCGCACCTGGGTCTCCTGCTGCCGGAGGCCCTGATAGTAGACCTCCCGCAGACCTGCCAGGCGATTTGCCTGCTCCAGCCGCTCGTGATCCGCCAGAATCAAAATGGCGAACAACAGGACCAGAGAGGTCAGAAATACAAAGGGCAGCACCACCATGCCCTGGTACATCGCCACGGTATTGACCTCGATAGAGTCATACCGCCGGAAGGTCAGCAGCACCACGGCGATCAGGGCGCACAGGGGCATGGCCGCTAGACCCAGCACCAGCTTCCACAGCCGCCGGGAGAGCACCACCGGCTCCCGGGGCAGGCGGCGGCGCAGCAACAGCCACAGCGGGCCGAACACCAGCGGGCGGGCCAGGCGCACCAGCACGTCATAGAGCGCATTCCTGTTGATCCGCTCCACATAGGTGTCCAGCAGGGCACACACGGACATCTCCAGGCAGAAGAGGATGATGCACACCGCCACCCGCCCTATCCGGTCACCCCGGGTAGAGAGGAGGAACAAGGCGAAAAACGCCGGCAGCGTATAGAGCAGGTTGGGGTCGCCGATCCAAATCACCATGCCGGTGGACCCCGCCAGGGTCAGAAAGAGCAGCACCCTCCAGAAGCGCCCATTCCGGGGGCGGACAAAGGGGGCACAGAGCTTGTAGAGGAAAAAGCCGCTGGCCGCCACGGTCAGAAAATAGCCGCAGTTGAGCCAGATCTGCCAGAGAACATCCCGCATCCTCATCCCTCCAGCTCCGCCCGGGTAAAGGCCAGCAGGGCCGAGGGCTGGCAGGACCGGCTGACCGGCAGCCGCCGGCCGTCCCGCAGCACCACCTCGCCGCCCTCCATCCGGTCCACAGCTCCTGTCCGAACCAGATACCGCTGGTGGATGCGGACAAAGTCCGCCCCCACCTCCGCCGCCACCGTGTCCAGCTTGCCGTAAAACGTGTACTCCCGTCCGGCGGTGACACAGGCCACCTGCCGCCGGTCCGAGACGAAATACAGAATGTTGGCAATGGGGATCCGGTAGTGGGTGTCCCCGCTGCGGCAGATGTAGGCCCGGTCCAAATCCCGGACCAGCGCCGCCTGTGCCCGGTCCAGCACCTCCTCCAGCTGTTCCGCCTTCGGGGGCTTTAAGAGATACCCCAGGGCCCCCACGGAGTACCCGTCAAAGACGTGCTCTGCATACCCGGTGACGAACACCAGCTGCAGTCCGGCGTCCGCCGCCCGGAGCCGCCGGGCGGTCTCCATGCCGTCCAGCTCCCCCATCTCCATGTCCAGAAACACCAGGTCCAGCTCCCCGGCGTGGCTCTCCAGCCAGCGGAGCAGTCCCTCGCCAGAGGAGAACTCCCGGAACTGCCCTTGAACGCGCCGCTTTTCCAGGACCCGCTCCAGAGCGGCCCGAAGCACCAGCCTGGCGTCGTAGATATCGTCACAGATGCCGATCCGCAGCATCCCCATCACCTCAAACCGAAAACTGCCCGCCGGGGTCCGGCAGGGGGCGCTTTTCGCCCTAAACTACCTGCCCATTCTACCACAGGAACCGCCGTCTGCCAAACCAAACTTGACGGCAAATCCGCCAAACTTGACATCCCCTCCCCTCCCAACGCAAAACTTGACATCCAGGCCGCCGCAGATGACACCCCCGTTTGCGGCGGCTCTTTTTTCGCGGTACGCTGGTGTCAACAAGGAGGGAAACACCATGACAAACGCCACTGCCATCTCCCGCTCCCGTGTGTGGAGCGTGCTCACCACTCCCGCCGCCATCCCCCAGACGGGGCCACGGCTGAAAACCAATCTGGACACGGATCTGCTGAAGCTCATCGCCATCGCCGCCATGCTGATCGACCACATCGGCGGCGCCTTTTTCCCGGAGGTGGGCGTGTTCCGCTGGATCGGCCGACTGGCCTTCCCTATCTTCTGCTACTGCCTGACGGTGGGCCTGCTGTACACCCACGACGTGCGGAAGTACCTGACCCGGCTGGGCATCTTCGCCCTCGTCAGCCAGCCCTTTTACATCCTGGCCTTCCACCCGGTCGGCGAATTCTGGGCCAACCTCACCAACTGGAACATCTTCTTCACCCTGTTCCTGAGCCTGCTGGGCATGTACGGCCTGAAGGAACGGAAATGGTGGCTGTTCGCCCTGGCGCTCTTCACCGTCAGCTGGTGGAACTTCGATTACTCCGGCACCGGCATCCAGCTGATGCTGATTTTCTACCTCTGCCGGAACCGGCCCCGCCTGGGCGCGGCCCTCTACCTCCTCAGTTATCTTCCGGCCCTGATGAACGGCTGGCCGGAGGATCCCCTGTGCCTGACGGTGGGCGGCCTCTGCATCGACTGGTCCATTTTCGCCGTGTTCGCCGCGCCCCTGATCTTCTGCGCCACGCACTCCCGCATCAAGATCAACCGCTGGTTCTTCTACGCCTTCTATCCCGCCCATCTGGCGGCCATCGCCCTGGCGGGGAATATCCTGTGAGACAGAAAGGAAGAGTTTTATGTTAACAGTCAAAGATCTGCACAAATCCTACCAAGTGGGCAAGACCACCTATGAAGTCCTCAAGGGCGTGTCCCTCACGGTGGAGAAGGGGGAGTTCGTGGCTGTCATGGGCCCCTCCGGCTCTGGCAAGACCACGCTCTTAAACTGCATCTCCTGCTACATCCCCATCGACAGTGGGGAGATCATGCTGGGGGATCGGCAGCTGGCAAATCTCAGCGAGGACGCTTTGGCAAAGGTCCGCAACCGGCAGCTGGGCTTTGTGTTCCAGGACTTCCTGCTGCTGGACGGTCTGACGGTCCGGGAGAACATTCTCCTGCCCGCCATCATCGGCGGCGCCGTCACCGGCCAGACGGAGGCCCGGGCGGACCAGCTGTGCGATGTATTCGGTATCTCCGCCATCCGGGACAAATACCCGGCGGAGATCTCCGGCGGTGAGAAGCAGCGTACCGCCGTGGCCCGGGCGCTCATCAACCATCCCCTGCTGATCCTGGCGGACGAACCCACCGGCAACCTGGACAGCAAGTCCAGCCGGGCGGTGATTCGCTCCTTTGAACAGGCCAAGGAATCCCTGGAGGCCACCATCTTCATGGTAACCCACGACTCCTTTGCCGCCTCCTTCTGCGACCGGGTGGTCATCCTCCGGGACGGAGTGGTGTGGCGGACCCTGGAAAAGGGCGCCACGGACCGCACCGCCTTCCAGGACCAGCTGTTGGACGCCATCCGGGACATGGGGAAGGAGTGAGACCATGCGGCACTTTTCCGACGCCTACGCGGCCCTGCGCCGCAAAAACAGGGGCCAGTACGCCTTGCTGGCAGGGTGCAGCTTCTTCTCCGTGCTGCTGATCACTGCCTATGTCTGCATGATGCGCTCCCCCACCATCCTCTCCGTCTTGCCGGAGGGCGGCGACAGCCGCAAGCAGGTGATGATGGTGTTCGTTCTGGCGGTCATCGGCTGCGCCGTGTTCACCGCCTATGCCGCCGGGCTGTTCTTCCGGCAGAAGTCCCGGGAGACCGGCGTGTTCCTGGCCCTGGGGGCCACCCGCCGCCAGCTGCAGCGGGAGATGGGCAAGGAGCTGGCGGTGATCTCCCTGGGCTCCTGCGCCGCCGGGGCGGCCTTAGGCGGCCCTCTGGCTTGGGGCGTGTGGCAGCTGTTCCGCCTGTTCCTGGTGGACTCCCAGGAGATGGCCCTGTCCTTCGATCCCCGGTCCTATCTGCTGTCCATGGTCTTTGCCGCCTACGTGGTGGGGATGCTGTTCTTCCTGGGCGGCCGGTCCATCCGCCGCACCAACATCATCGACATCGTCCAGGAGTCCCACAAGTCCGAGCCTATCCGCGAGGTAAAGCGGTGGTACGGAAGCGTGGGCATCGTCCTGGTGGTAATCGGCGCCCTGGCAGGGTTTCTGATGCCGTCGTTCTTTATCACGGTTCTCCATTGGTATTCCCCCTCTGGGGTGGACGCCGTCTTTTACCTGCCGGCGCTGGTCGGCATGTACATGATCCTGCTCCACACGGTGGTGAACGGCTGGCGGAAGCGCCATAAGTACCGGGACATCATCGCCACGTCCATGATGAAGTTCCAGGGCCGTCAGACGGTGCGGAACATGCTGGTGATGACGCTGCTGATCGCCGGTGCCTATTTCGCCTCCTTTTACGCCCCCATGCTGAATACCAGCTCCACCTACAGCTTCTCCACCCGGCCGGTGGACTTCGAGTACCACTGGCGGAATGATCAGAACTGGCCGGAGCGGGGCGAGGTGGAATCTCTGGCGTCGAAGCATGGTGTTGACATCACCTCCTGGACCCAGGCAGACGCCGCCACCCTGGGCTGTGACGGCACTGTCTCCATCGAGCAGAGCTCCGGGGCTCTGGGCACCACCTACACCAAGGAATACCGGGAGATCCAAGGCGGGGCCACCTATTTTTCCGAGAGCGCCTGGAACGCCCTCACCGGCCAAGCTGTGGACCTGGCCCCCGGCACCTGCGCCAACGTGCTGGATGACGAGGGCGGCGCCAGCTATCTCTCCGGCGGCGACGTGACGCTGGTCACCAATATGGTCACCGGGGCCAGTCTGTCCGTTACCCCGGCGGAGCCTCTGTGTTTCACCATGCTGCTGGGCTGCTACGTGCTGGATGACGCCGACTACGAGATCCTCACCGCCGGACTCACCGACCTCTGGCGGGAGACCTGGGTATTCTTCAATGTGGCGGACGCGGAGGCCAGCTATCCCTTTGCCGACGCCCTGTTCAACGAGATCGTGGACCGCTCCGGCGACGATGTGCTGCAGATGGACGCCTACGACCTGGTAAGTGCGGCGCTGGCGGAGGAGGCCGGCGAGGTCTATGACTACGACCGGGCACATATCGCCGCCCATGGCTTCCCGGTGATAGAGCGGGAGGACCGGGACACCTCGGAGTTCCGCAACTACTGGCTCTACATGCCCCAGTTCCGGGTGCTGGATCAGAACGACTTCGTCACCACCATGGCGGTGTTTTTGGTGCTGTTCATCTTTATCGCCCTGATCTGCTTCGCGGCGTTCATCGTCATTGCCTTTACCCGGTGCATGACCATCGCCCTCACCAACGCACGGGTGTACGACGACCTGCGGCACCTGGGGGCGCCGAACCGCTATCTGTTCCGGTCCGTAAAAGGGCAGGTGTCCAAGGTGTTTCTTGTGCCCGCCATCGTGGGCACGGCAGTCATCTCCGCCTTCTACCTCATGATTATGTACTTCAATGATAACCGCTTCACCCCCGGCGAGATGGCCGGCATGGCCGTCTGTGCTGCGGTGATCGCCGTGCTTTCGGCGGTGCTCTATGGGGTATACCGCATCACCCGCCGCAGCGTCTGCCGCGCGCTGGGAATCCAAGGCAAGTGAAGCTTCCGCGCTGCCGGAAATTTGGTCCGGGGGCACAGGGAATATCCCTGTGCCCCCGGACCTTTTTGTTTATTTTCCGCCGCTGCCGGCGATCTTTCTCCACAAGGTGCTTCGGCCGATTCCAAGCCGCTTGGCCGCAGCGGACTGATTCATGTTCTCCTCCCGCAGCACCTGTTCGATCACTCTCCGCTCGATGTCCTCCAAGGTCCCGGAGAGATCCACCGCCGGCGGAAGGGCACTCACTTTCCGCATCTCGTTCTGCAGGACCGCGGCCACCTCAGCGGCAGTGATATAAAATCCCGAGGACGCCGCGATCATCTGGCGCAGCACCTTTTCCAGCTGCACCAGATTCAGCGGCCACTCAAATTCCACCATCAGCTCCATGGCATCCGGCTCCATGCCCACGGTGGATTTGGCCAGCGCGGTATTGTACTGGGGAATCATCATATTGACAAAGGCGGGAATATCCTCCTTCCGCTGGGCCAGAGACGGCACATTGATGGTGAATCCGCTGAGCTGCAGATAGAGCCGGCTGGAGAACTGTCCCCGGGCCACCTCGGCAGACAGGTCGCAGCAGCTGGAGCTGATTACCCGATGGCGGTGGGTCATCTTGGTATCCTCAATATAGGTCCCCACCTGCTGCTGCAGATCCTTCGGCAGCGTATCCACGTTTTCCAGATATACCGTGTATCCCGTGGCGTGAATGGGAGACGCGGCATTATTCAACAGCATGTCCCAGTTTTTCTCCGTCAGGTCCCTGCACTGCAGGCGCATCAGCGTGGTCCCCTCCGTGGCGCTTTTGGTGTGAATGCGACGGGCCACCACGCCCTTGTGGGTCCCCACCGCCCCCTGGATCAGAACGGGCAGCGCGGAACTGCCGGCAGTCTGGATGAGCTTGTCCATTGGGCGCAGATACAGCTCGCTGGAAGCCGGCAGGCTCTGCGCCTGGCGGATGTCCTCCGGGCCCTGGGCGATGGGGAGGCGATCGACGGCCATCTGGATTTTGTCTCCAAGCTGGATTATGAGGTGGAGCTGGCCGTTGTCCTGGGCAGGGACGCGCTCCATGTCCGGGAGGAAGATGTGGGCGACTACATCTTCGGATACAGCGTGGCCAACGACGTCAGCGCCCGGGACGTCCAGTACCGCCACAAGCAGAACTTCCTCGGAAAAAGCCTGGATACCTTTTTTGCCATGGGGCCGGTCATTGTCACTGCGGACGAATTCCCCTGCCCGCCCGCGCTATCCATCAGAAGCTTTGTCAACGGAGAGCTGCGGCAGAACAGCGTGACGGACCAGGTGTTCTTCAATATCCGCCACATCGTCAGTGAGCTCTCGCAGGGCATGACGCTGCCGGCGGGCACCATCCTCATCACCGGCACCCCCGCCGGAGTGGGGATGGGAATGGATCCCCCCTGCTTCCTCAAGCGCGGAGATGTGGTCACCTGCGAGATCGACGGGATCGGTCGCATCTCCAACCCCATCCGCTAGCGTTCTGTTTTGAAACGATTCCTGTCCAATCCCTTCAAGGGGCCCCGGAGGTTTTGCCATTGTCCTCCGGGGCCCCGCTCTTTTGATTCCACAGCTCCGCCGGGGTGCAGCTTCTTCTCGCCCATCAGGGTCCGGGCCGGGCGTCTCTCCAGAGCCCGCCTCTGTCCGGATGCCGCCGTCTACTTGCCTCCTCTTCGTATCCGTCAGCCGATCCTTTAGCCGCCGTGATGCCCGAAGCCCATCCCGCGGGACGCCGCTCACAGCGTCCCGCAGGCCCTCCTGTCCGCTTGCCGGTGGGGCGGCGCTCCGGGGAAACATATTCCTCTGTTTGGGGCGGGCAGCTTTGGAGACGCGGTTGCCGGTGGCCGTTGTCCCGCGCTGCCCGGCAATTTCCCCCCACCGCAGAAAAAAAGCGCCCTCCGCGGCGGCGGGCGCTTGACAGGACGGCAGGACTGCCGCAGATCTCCGCGGCGGTCCTGTTCCGTTGGATTTGATTTTCAGGCAAGTCAGTCCACCAGCCTGCGGGACGGCAGCCGCCGTTTCCAGATGGAAGGGGCGAACAGAAGCAGCATGGGGAAGATCTCCAGCCGTCCCACCAGCATGTCGAAGGACAGCAGCAGCTTGGACCAAGGGGAGAAGCTGGAGAAGTTACCCATGGGACCTACAATCTCCAGACCGGGCCCCACGTTGTTGATGCAGGCAGCCACCGCTGTGAACGTAGTCACCAGGTCCAACTGCTCCAGAGACACCAACAGGCAGGACGCCACGAAGACCATCAGGTACACCGCCAGAAACAGATGGACGCCCCGGATGCTCCGCTCGTTCAGGGGCTTGCCCTCGAACTGGATGGCGGGCACCGCATTGGGGTGGAGCATCCGCCGCATCTCGCTGACAGACACCTTCTGCAGGATCACCACCCGGGCCACCTTGATGCCGCCAGCGGTGGAACCGGCGCAGCCGCCGATAAACATCAGCGCCACCAGAATGGCCTTTGAAAAGGTGGGCCAGGTGTTGAAATCCACCGTGGCATAACCGGTGGTGGTGATGATGGAGGACACCTGGAAAAACGCGTGCCGCAGGCTGGTGCCCACCGACTCGTACATGTGCACGATATCCAGGGTGATGGCAGCCACTGCCGTCGCCACAATGAGGACATAGGCCCACAGCTCCTCGGACCGGAACACGTCCCGGAACCGCCGCACCAGCAGGAAGTAATACAGATTGAAATTGATGCCGAAGAGCAGCATGAAAATGCCGATCACAATTTCAAAATAGGGGTTGTTATAAGCTCCCACACTGAGATTCCGGCTGCTGAAGCCGCCGGTGCCCGCACTGCCGAAGGAGTGGATGCAGGCGTCAAACAGCGGCATCCCGCCCGCCAGCAGTAGCACGATCTCAATGACAGTCATCACCAGGTAGATGCCGTAGAGGATTTTGGCGGTGTCGCTCATGCGGCTCACCAGCTTTCCCACCGCGGGTCCAGGCATCTCCGCCCGCAGCATGTGCATCCCGTGGCCATCCCCGCCCATAGGCAGAATGGCCATGACGAACACCAGAACACCCATGCCGCCCACCCAGTGGGTGAAGCTGCGCCAGAACAGAATGCCCCGGTTCAGCGACTCCACCTCCGTCAGGATGGTGGCCCCCGTGGTGGTGAAGCCGGAGACTGTCTCAAAGAAGCAATCTACAAAGCTCTCTATGGAGCCGGAGATGTAAAAGGGCAGCGCACCGAAGAGGGACACGGCAATCCACGCCAGCGCCACTACCGCCAGGCCGTCCCGTGCGAACAGAGACGCCTGCCGCGGCTTTTTGAAGCTCAGCAATCCTCCGCACAGCACCAGCAGCGCCGCAGGGAGCAGATACGGGACAGGGGATTCCCCATATCCCAGAGCCACCGCCATGGGAAGCAGCAGCAGCGCCGCCTCCACCAGCAGGATACGGCCAATGGCAAAGCCGATCATTCGATAATTCACAGAACTTACCTGCCTTCTCACTCTGCAAGGATATCCCGAAGATCCTCCAGCTGGGTGTCCGTGGTCACTACGATCACATCGTCGTGGAGGTGCAGGACATCATTGCCGGAGGGGATGACGATCTGCCCGTTCTGCCGCACGATACCTGCCAGTAGCAGGCCCCGCTTCAGATTCAGATCCCGCAGGGGCACGCCGGCGAAGGAGATGTCCGGCGTCACGCTGAACTCCAGAGCCTCCACCTTCTCATCCACGATGCGGTGCAGCGTTTTCACCTTGGAGGCGGAGGCGTTCTTCATGGCCCGGATATACTGGAGGATCAGCTCTGTGGTCACCGCACCGGTGGACACCACACTGTCGATCAGGCTCTCGGTGGAGACCAGCTCCAGCAGGGACTTGCGGTTGATCTTCGCCACCACCTTACAGCAGTCGCCGGACTGCTTGGCAGCGCTGAGTGCCATGAGGATGTTGGCCTCGTCCAGGCCCGTGATGGCCACGAAGGCGTCCGTCTGGCTGATTCCCTCCTCGCTGAGGAGCTCGCTGTCCGTCCCGTCTCCCACGATCACCAGCGCGCGGGGCAGTTTCTCGCTCATCTCCACGCACCGCTGCTCGTTTTGGTCGATGATCTTTACGGACATGCCCATCTCCAGCAGCTCAGATGCCAGATAGTAGCACATTTTGCTGGCGCCCACGATCATGACCGAAGAGGCCCGGGCCCGGAATACGCCCAGAAGCCGGAAGAACTTCTCCAGTTCCCGGGGTGCGGCGGTGAGATAGATCTTGTCTCCCGCCCGCAAGGTGAAATCGCCGGAGGGAATGATCGTCTCCCCCTGCCGGGCCACGGCGCAGATCAGCACCCGGACCTTGAAATTCCGGTACAGTTCCGAAAGCCGGGTGCCGTCCAGGGCCGTGTGCTCCGCCACCCGGTACTCCACCAGCTCCAGCCGCCCCTTGGAGAAGGACTCCAGCTTCATGGCGGTGGGGAACCGCAGCACACGGGCGATCTCACGGGCCGTTGCCGCCTCCGGATTGATGGCCATGGACAGCCCCAGCTCACTGCGCATAAACCGCAGCTGGCGGCCGTATTCCGGGCTGCGGATACGGGCGATGGTGTGCTGCACACCCATTTTCTTCGCCACAAGGCACGTGAGGATATTAATCTCGTCGCTGGAGGTAGTGGCGATCAGCAGATCGGCCTGCTCCACATCCGCCTCCTTCTGCACATCGTAGCTGGCGCCGTTGCCGCACACGCCCATCACATCATAGATGTTGATGATGTTCTCAACCAGATGTGGATTTTGGTCGATCACTGTGACCCTGTTCTCCACGGCCAGATGGCGCGTCAGGGCCACGCCCACCTTGCCCGCGCCCACAATGACGATCTTCATGCGGTCCTCCATCCTTTCTTCCGCCGGGACAGGTTCCGTTGGGGATCCTCCGGCGCAATCCTCCCACATTATAGCGGATATATCGGCAAAAGCAAATATCTTTTTCGTCAAATCTCCAAAAAATAGGACGCCGTCTTTCCCCCTGCCTCCCCTTGTGGTATGCTGTTCTGCGGAATATGGGCCCCGCCCGGAGAATAAGGAGACGATGAAATGAGCACCCCTGTCAAACTGCGCCTGTACTGTTCCATCTGTGCCCGGAACGACTTCTACATGGACCGCATCCGGGCCGTTGCCGACGGTCTCGGCCTGGACTACACTCTGGAGAAAATCACAGACGACGATGTGATCGACCGGATGGACCTGCTGATGCCCTGCCTGTACGCCTACTGCCCCGGCTGCCGGGTGCTGAACGAACAGGTGACGAGTGAGCATCCGGAGACCCTCTGCACTCCCGCCCTGGAGATCAATGGAACACTCCGGTTCTGGGGCGTCCCCGCCAGCGACGACGCGCTGCGGCAGGCGCTGTCTTCCTTATAATTAAATAAGGTGCGGCTGCCACGTCCCGGAGAAGGCGGGCGTTCTCCAAAATTTTACTTGACAAACCGGCATAAACCGCATAAAATCAACGTGAAATTATTTTAGTTAAATTATTTTAATTAAAATAATTTCATCATTTTTCGACATAAGGAGTACCAATATGGAATTCGAGCAAGTACGTGATATCATCGTGGAGACCCTGGGCTGCGACGCGGAGCAAGTCACAATGGACGCCTCCCTGGCTGACGATCTGGGTGCTGATTCCCTGGCTTCCGTGGAACTGGTGATGGCTCTGGAAGAGGCCACCGGCATCTCCATTGAGGATAGCGCCCTGGCGGAGATGAAGACCGTCGGCGACGTGATGAACTACCTGAACGCCCACAAGCAGTAATCCCTGCCCCGCCGGCGGGCCCGCGCCCTCCGGCGGGTTCACTTTCCGCTGAGAAAGGAATGCGCTATGACCAACCAAGAGTTTTTTGAGATTGTCGCCTGCTTCGACCGCAGCACCGCTCAGACGATGAAGCTGTCCACGCAGGAGTTCACCATAGAGCTGACCCGTGGCGGCGCGTCTGCGCCTGCGGCCAGCGCACCTGCGGCCGCTCCGGCTGCCGCCGCTGCTCCGGTGCCTGCGCCCCAGAGCAGCTCCTCCTCTATTGACGCGCCTCTGGTGGGCACGTTCTACGCGGCGCCCGCCCCGGACCAGGCCCCCTTTGTCCTGCCCGGCGACCGGGTGTCCAAGGGCCAGACCGTCTGCCTGATCGAGGCTATGAAGATGATGAGCGAAGTTCCCGCTCCCTGTGACTGCGTCATTGAGAGCGTGTGCAAGAGCAACGGCGAGCTGGTGGCCTTCGGCGAGCCGCTGTTCCGTTATCGGCCATGCTGAGGCGGGTATTGATCGCCAACCGGGGAGAGATCGCCCTGCGGGTCCTGCGGGCCTGCCGGGAGCTGGGGATCGAGACGGTGGCCGTATACTCCCAGGCGGACGCGGACGCGCTCCATGTCCAGCTGGCGGGACAGGCGGTGTGCATCGGCCCTGCCCGGGCGGCAGACAGCTATTTGAATCAGGATGCTCTTCTGACGGTGGCCAAAGCCACCGGGTGCGACGGCGTCCATCCCGGCTATGGCTTCCTCTCTGAAAACGCCGACTTTGCAGACGCCTGCGCCGCAGCTGGCCTGACCTTCATCGGCCCCTCCGGCGACGCCATCCGCAAGGCCGGCTCCAAATCTGCCGCGCGGGACCTGATGCGCGCCGCCGGCGTGCCCGTGACCCCCGGCTCCGACGGCCCGGTCGCCTCTGTGGAGGAGGCGCTGACCGCGGCAGAGTCCGTAGGCTATCCTGTGCTGCTGAAGGCGTCCGCCGGCGGCGGCGGGCGGGGCATCCGCCGGTGCGACCGGCCGGAGGATCTGTCCGCGGCCTTTGCGGAGGCCAAGGCAGAGGCCCAGGCCTGCTTCGGCAATGACGAGATGTATCTGGAGAAGCTGGTGCTCCGGCCCCGGCACATCGAGTTCCAGGTGCTGGCGGACCGCTACGGCAACGTCATCCATCTGGGGGACCGGGACTGCTCGGTCCAGCGGCGGAACCAGAAGCTCATCGAGGAGGCCCCTGCCCGGTGTTTGACGCCGGAGCTGCGGGAGCGGATGGGCGCGGCGGCCGTGGCGGCCGCCAGGGCCGCGGGCTACGTCAACGCCGGCACCATCGAGTTCGTGCTGGCCCCCGACGGCCAGTTCTACTTCATCGAGATGAACACCCGCATCCAGGTAGAGCACGGCGTCACCGAGCTGGTCACCGGTGTGGATCTGGTGCGCCAACAGCTGCGGATTGCCTCCGGCCTGGCGCTGCGCCTGCGGCAGGAGGATGTGACGCTCCAGGGCCATGCCATCGAGTGCCGCATCAACGCCGAAGACCCTGTGCAGGGGTTCCGCCCCTGCCCCGGACGGGTGGATTTCCTCCATTTCCCCGGCGGCCCCGGCGTGCGGGTGGACTCCTGCCTGTACAGCGGGTGCGAGCTGTCTCCTTACTACGACTCTATGGCAGCCAAGATCCTGGCCTACGCCCCCACTCGGATGGAGACCATCCGGCGGATGCGCCGCTGCCTGGAGGAGTTCACTCTGGAGGGCTTCCCCACCAATGCGGAGCTCTCCTATCAGATTCTGTACCATCCGGAGTTCATTCTGGGAGAGTGCACCACTGCCTTCCTGGATGAACACCTGTCGGAGCTGCTGGAATTCAGCCGCAAGCTCAGTGAAAGCGGGGTGGATGCATGAGTGGGATGAACGGCGTCTTCGCCAAGCGCCGGGCGCGCCTGCTGGCCATGAAGGCCATCCGGGACAATCACATTCCCGGCGATAAAGCCATCACCTGTCCCAAGTGCGGGCAGGACAGCGACCGCAAATCCGTGGCGCAGAACCTGTCGGTCTGCCCCAAGTGCGGCTACCAGAAGAAGTAACTTCCTCCTGTTTTATAAATCAAAAGCCCT
>ERZ833822.1539-NODE-1539-length-18447-cov-4.351512_pt1 | contig 18447 bp, 9 predicted proteins | sample MGYA00519913_ERZ833822 | MGnify/ENA primary metagenome ERZ833822 (study PRJEB31850, sample SAMEA3708746) | human gut metagenome | biome: human gut; feature: human-associated habitat; material: faeces | place: China | collected 2014 ... | reverse complement strand
ATTAAAATAGGCTATGGAACTAAAAGAACTTATTCATCCGTTGGAAGTGCTTGAGGTTGTCGGAAACGCCGACGTGGAGATCTCAGGCATCCAGTCTGATTCCCGTAAAGTGGAAAAAGGCTTTTTGTTTGTAGCGGTTCGGGGTACTGCCGTAGACGGTCATGCTTATATCCAAAGTGCGATCGAAAAAGGTGCTGCCGCAATCGTCTGCGAGGAAATCCCTGTCCTTCCGGATGAAAATATGCAGGTATCCGAAAGCAAACCGGTTTTCATCCGGGTGAAAGATTCGGCGGATGCTTTAGGTAAATCGCTTTCCGCCTGGTATGAGAATCCTTCGGACAACCTGATACTGGTGGGAGTGACCGGAACAAACGGAAAGACAACGATTGCGACGCTCCTGTACGAGATGTTCCGGAAGATGGGGCATAAAGTGGGGCTGCTCTCTACCGTCTGTAACTATATCGATGGCGAGGCGATTCCGACCGACCATACGACGCCTGACCCTGTCACTCTCCATAACCTGATGGCCCGGATGGTGGATGCCGGTTGCGAGTATGCCTTTATGGAGGTTAGTTCGCATTCGATCGACCAGAAGCGTATCAGTGGTCTGTCCTTCAACGGGGGCATCTTTACCAATCTGACGCGTGATCACCTGGATTATCATAAGACAGTCGAGAATTACTTGAAAGCCAAGAAGAAATTCTTCGATGATCTGCCTGCTTCGGCTTTCGCACTTACGAATGCGGATGATAAATCCGGCCTTGTCATGCTACAGAATACGGCTGCTAAGAAGCTGACTTATTCGCTGCGTACGTTGGCAGATTTCAAAGGAAAGATCTTGGAATCCCATTTCGAAGGAACCGAAATGCTGGTTAACGGTCGTGAGGTGATGACACGTTTTGTCGGTCGTTTCAATGCCTATAACTTGTTGGCAGTGTATGGGGCGGCTGTCTCGTTGGGCAAGGACCCGGAAGAAGTGTTGGTCGTGTTGAGCGATCTGCATTCGGTTTCCGGTCGTTTCCAGACGATCCAGTCTCCGTTGGGATATACGGCAATCCATTTCTGGGTGATGATTTGTTCCAACTGTGCTTCTCTGTCACCACTCTTGAAGGCTTGTAAGCCTTTCAATCCTTCCATGTATTTGCTGATCTTTTCTTGTCCTTCCTCGTCAGCACCAATCTGATAGTAGTTGAAGGAAGCTTCAATGCCTTCCTTATAGAGATCTTCAGCGGTACCTTTAGCACCGGCCCATCCTCGGAGAGCGGCTTCTGCTCGGAGGAACAGGCTTTCGGAGTAACCCAGCCATACTATTTCGCGTGCATAACACCACCAATGTTTGCGGTCGAGTTTTTTCTGATCTTGCTTGATGAATACACGGCTTGGAGAATAAGTCGTTGTGTAGCTTCCTCCCAATGAAGTCTCACCGTTTTCGCAACCATTGAAGTCTTTTGTCATGTCTTCTTTGGGTTCGGTTTGGTTCAGGTCCTCAAGAGCGGTCGGTCTCCACCACAATATTTCGCAACGTGGGTCGAGAATGGTCGATTGTTCTTTATAAGCTCGTTCCATTTCTTTGGATAACACTACGTTAGCACTCCAGTTGTACAGAAGTGTGTAGATGTTTTCGTTACCACCCGTGATGTACGAGTATTTGGGAGTCTGCTTCATATTATCATCATCGCTTTGCATCAATCCGGCAGGGTCGGCCATGGCTTTCTCACCCTGTTCTTTAGCAAGTTGGGGATCTACATTCGATACACGTAGTGCCAATCGTAAACGAAGGGTATTGGCAAAACGAAGCCATTTGTCTTTGTCGCCTCCAAAGCACTTGTCGTTTTCACCCAGGCTGTATTGTGCAGTAGAAGGAGTGTTGTGCAGTGCAGTGATGGCCTGATCGAGCATTTTAAAGATAACGTCGTATACATCTTTCTGATCCATGTATTTCACTTTCTCGTCTGTGGGCATTGCACCTTTTACGTAGTATTCCAATGGAATGGCTCCATAAGTGTCTGTTTGCATAGAGATCAGGAATGCGTAGTAGATACGGGTCATATAGAACGCATTGTGATAGCGCTCTTTTCCGCAGAACCAGAATGTTTTGATCAACTGACTGTATTCTTCTACAGTGCGGTTATCGTAGAAGTGCTCCCAGCGTCTTTTGGACCATCCGTCGTTATAACCGTAGGTAGGCGAGTTGGTCACGAATCCGCTAACGTTGTTGGCAAAGTAAGCAGCGTAGATGTCATGAGTCAGGTTGGTCGTAACCTGATAATCATTATAGAGTCCTTCGTAAGTCAGGTTGGCGAACACCGAACCGATGGCGCTTTCCGTGCCTTGAAGGCTTTTCAGTGCACTGGGTGTCAGTTCGTAGTCGATATCGATTCCGTCAGGTGTGGCACCGATTATTTCCGGATCGTATACCGGTGCGTAGGGATCGGTATTCATTTCTTCGAAATCATTACATGCAGCCAGTCCTAACAGGAGAGTGCACATGGCAAGCGATTTGTATATTTTGATTTTCATACTATATCTTTAATTTATAAAATTAGAAACCAAGGTTAACTGAGAATCCGAATGTACGGGTATAAGGTACAGCCATAAAGTCGATGGCTTGAGAGAACATGGTTGTGTCGTAACCACCTTCCGGACTTGTTCCCGGAGTATGTTTCAACAGATAAGCCAGGTTACGTGCTACGAACGAAACATTCAGCGAGTTGATCGGCGTTTTCTTCAGCATGCTTTTGGGGAATGTATAGCCGATGGCCAGTTCCTTCAGCTTGATGAAAGAAGCATCATAGATAAAGTCTTCTGCGTTCTGTGCTCCGTAATAGTTGGATGCTGAGATCTTCTGAGTATTGGGTGTTCCGTCTTCGTATACACCCGGGAAGATCATCATAAAGTTATCGCTTTCTCCACGATTCATAGTACGTTTAGCCATACCCGAGCCTGTTGCGTTCATTTCGGAGATAGAGATGATATCGCCACCGAATTTCATATCGAACATGGCCGACAGTGTAAAGCCTTTGTAGGTGAACGACGGAGATACAGACATCAGCAAGTTAGGCTGGATGTTGCCGATAGGTTTAGCCAGGCGTTCGTCGGCATCTGTGGTCGTCATAGGCAAGCCGTTCTCTTTATTTATAATGATGTTGCCCTGTTCGTCACGTTTGTAGAGAGTCTTGGCATAGATTTCACCCAATTTGTGACCCGGGCGTGCACCTACGTTGATCGGGAAGTTGGAGTCGCCATTGAAGTAGATGTAGTCTACACCGTCAGCCAGTTTCTCTACGTTCGATACGTTCTTGGCCAGATTGACATTCAGATCGAAAGAGAAGTCTTTCAATTGTACCGGTGTAGAGTAGATCATCATTTCGAAACCTTTGTTGGTGATCAGACCGGCATTGACCCATTTGCCTCCACTCCAGGGAGCAGCGGCGGGCACTTTCATGATCTGGTTCTTCGTGCGGCTATAATAATAGGTAAAGTCAAATCCCAAACGGTTGTTGAGGAACTTCATATCCAAACCTGCTTCGTAAGAAGAAGAGATTTCCGGTTTCAGCTGGTCGTTCATTTTCACGTTCGATTTGCTTGGAATCAGCTCACCTTTTTCAAATTTAAATCCGTACGTATTGTATAACTGATACGGGTCCGTATCTTTACCTACTTGTGCGGCAGACAAACGTACCTTGGCGAAAGTCAGCCAGTTGGGCAGTGTTTTGTCCAGTGAACGGACAAAATCAGAAACGACAAAACTTAAGTTGGCAGACGGGTAGAAGAAAGAGTTGTTCTTTTTCGGCAGTGTAGACGACCAGTCGTTACGGGCAGTCAAGTCTAGTGACAGATATTCTTTCCAAGAGAGTTGCAAAGATCCGAATACTGAATTTGTTGCGCGTTCATGTCCGGTTTCTCCGGCAGTGTTCAGCATATTGGCTGCGTTGAAAATCCATTGTCCCTTATCCAGCATATTGCGTACGCCGGCATTCAGTGATTCATAATTCTGGTACATGAAGTTACCACCTACCGTGAATCCCAGACGGAAATTGTCAGTCAGCTGTTTGTCACCCATCAATACGATTTCTGCGTTCGATTCGAAGAAGTTCTGTTCCTCGCGGTTCATTTCGTCATCGGTGATATCTTTGATACTGCTCTCACCGTTGATACCGTCACCTGCGTTCGTTTCTTCGATTCGGGTACGATAATAATCGAATGCATATTTGGCAGACAAGTGCAACCAGTCAGTAAAGTTGATTTTCATTCCATAATATCCGAATGCTCTCCAACGTTCGTCAGAGTTGTGGCGCTGGTTCAGGACGTAATAAGGGTTACGGATACCGGCAGTAGGACCTGTCCAGTTTACGTGTGCATTGCCATCTGTCGAATATTGTTTCAGGTCGTCCAGGCGAATATTGTTAGGAATACCCATTAATTGAGCGATTGCTCCGTAAGTACCGAAGTAAGGACGATCTTCTGCTTTGGTACGTGAAAGTGAAATCTTTCCGTCCATAGAGAGATATTTGTTCATTTCCATTCCGGCATTCAGGTCGAGGTTGATTCGGTTGAGCTTCTCGTTCGGGAATACGCCCTTATTGTTCGAGCTGCCGAAAGAAGCACGAAAGTGCGATTTATCTGTTACGTTGCTCACCGATACATTGTGGTTTTGCGCGAAACCGGTATCGAAGTAATCTTTCAGTTTGTTGCCGTATTTAGAGAATGCATAGGTATCTCCGTTCCAGGCTTTCTGCATGCTTCCGTCCAATACCGGTCCCCAACTGGAAGAGTCTGTCGGATCATATTTGGCATAATATTGAGACAGAGGGTTCTTGTTTTCATCCTGAGTCACAATGTGGCCCTGTCCGTAACGATCTTGCATTTCAAGAGTTTCGGCTACCTGGCTCCAAGTGAAGTTGCCGCTATAGCGTACTCCGAATCCATCTTTCTTGCTACCTTTTTTGGTTGTGACCAAGATCACACCGTTACCGGCACGCGAACCGTAGAGAGCGGCGGCATTCGGACCTTTCAGTACAGAGATCGATTCAATATCTTCCGGATTGATATCGACGGACGAACCACCACGGTCGACACCACCGTAATAGGTAGCATCCGAGTTATTATTGTCACTGAACGGTACACCGTCTACAATCCAGAGCGGCTGGTTGTTATCTGCGAGAGAAGAGTTACCACGGATTGTAATCTTGGTAGAACCACCCAGGCCAGTTCCGGCTGTATTCATTTGCAGACCGGCTACTTTACCTTGCAATGCACTGGTCACTGAAGGATCCCCTGTCTGGTTCAGTTGGTCGCCTTTGATTTCCTGTACGGCATATCCTAACATTTTCTTCTCACGTTTGATGCCCAAAGCGGTTACAACCACTTCACTGATCATCTGGGTATCTTCACTCATAGTTACATTCAGAATGCTTTCTTTAGCGGGTAACACTTGTTGTTTGTATCCGATATAGGAGAATACGATTTCAGCTTTCGGATCATTGACAGTCAGGGTGTATTTACCCTCCAGGTCGGTAATGGCTCCTGTGCTGGTACCCTTAACAGATACATTGACGCCAATCAGCGCCTCGCCGTTAGCATCTACAACCGTACCGCTGATCTGACGTTTGGCCGATGCCTGAACCGGATCCTGTTGTTTGGAAGCCTGAGACAGATAAACAATGTTATCCTCGATTTTGTATGTCAGGTTTTTGCCTTTGAGCGCAGTATTCAACAGTTGTTCCAGGCTTACATTCTTTACGTTCAGATTCTCAATCGGCATGTTTGACGATTGGTCATCATAAAAGAATTGATACTTAGACTGAGATTGCACCGTTTTGATGACTTGGCCCAATGTAGTGCGAGAAGTTGAAAATGTGAATTGTGCAAATGACCACTGGATAGGAGCGGCAGCTAAAAGAAGAACCAGCGATGCTTTGAGCAGCCTGGGTCTTTGAAATAGGATTTTGTTTTTCATTGACTATAATTAAATTAATTAGTTAACTTTAAAAACATACAAGGTTTAAGCATTGTATTTATAATATAAGTCAACGGCTTTTGTGCCCTTGATGTTAATAAAACAAGTGTCCCGAAAGAAACACTTACTTCAGTTACTAACTTTTTTGAGAATTATTTTATATGTCCCTGAGGATGCGTACGTGTATCCGTATTGGATTCTGGGTATGCACCCTCAGGGGATATGAGTTGTCTAAAGAGAGAGGACTATTTCATCTTGGAGAATGAATAGGGGGCATCATCATCGTTGATGCCTCTGTTGAGGTTGGGTTGTGAACCCATTTTGAATTCAATGGTTCCGCCTTGCAGCAGATCGGCATGTTTCAGATAGTTCCGGGTTGATTCTTGCCCGTTGACCCGGAGGGATTCGATATAAAGATTCTCCTTACTGTTATTCTGTGCATCGATCACAAGATTATTGCCATTTTCAAAGTGTAGCGTTGCCTTTTTGAATAGAGGGGCTCCAATGACATACTCATCTGTTCCTGGACATACCGGATAGAATCCGAGGGCTGAGAATACATACCAGGCAGAAGTCTGTCCGTTGTCCTCGTCGCCACAGTAACCGTCAGGACCCGGAGTATACATGCGATCCATTACTTGACGAAGCCAGTATTGCGCTTTCCAGGGCTGTCCGGCATAATTGTACAAGTAAATCATGTGCTGTATCGGTTGGTTGCCGTGTGCATAGTTACCCATGTTCATCACGGTCATTTCGCGGATTTCATGGATCACCTGTCCATAATAACTGTCGTCGAATACAGGAGGAACTGCAAATACGGAGTCCAGCATCGTGATAAACATCTTTTTGCCTCCCATCAGATCGATTAATCCTTGCGGGTCGTGAAATACCGACCAGGAGTAATGCCAGCTGTTACCTTCTGTGAATGCATCTCCCCACTTCAACGGAGAGAATGGTGACTGGAACTGGCCGTTTTCATTACGGCCACGCATCAGTTTGCTTTCTTTGTCGAATACATTCCGGTAGTTCATGGCACGTTTGGCAAATAGTTCAATTTCTTTTTTCGGTCGGTTCAGGGCTTTAGCCAGTTGGTAGATGCACCAGTCATCGTAAGCGTATTCTAATGTGCGGGCTGTATTTTCATTGATTTTCACGTCATAGGGTACGTAGCCCAGCTTATTGTAATACTGATACCCCAAGCGTCCGGTAGAAGAGACTTCCGGATGTACATTCTCTGTACCGTGAATCAGCCCTTCATACAGAGTTTTCACATCGTCTACCTTTACTCCTTTCATATAGGCGTCTACCAATACTGAAGCAGAGTTATTGCCTATCATACAACCTCTGTGTCCGGGACTCGCCCATTCCGGAAAGAAACCGCTTTCCTTATAAGTATTGATAAGTCCTTCTTGTATTTCTTTGTTTACCGATGGGTACATCAGGTTCAGGAATGGAAACAAACAACGGAATGTATCCCAAAATCCTGTATCGGTGTACATATATCCGGGGAGTACCTGACCGTTGTAAGGACTATAATGAACCGGTTGCCCGTCTGCCGTAAACTCATAGAATTTGCGGGGGAATAGCAGAGAACGGTAGAGGCAGGAGTAGAATGTACGGTACTGGTCCAGATTGCCGCCTTCTACTTCTATTTTACCTAATACATTGTTCCAGGCATCATTCCCTTTTTGTGCAAGTTGCTCAAAAGAGTCGTTACCCAATTCTTTAAGGTTCTGAGCCGCTTGTTCAAAACTAATGAACGAAGAAGCTATACGGGCATGCACGATTTCACCTTTACGGGTACTGAAACCAATGATGGCTCCCGTATGGTCGGCTTTCTGCTCCAAGTTGCCTTCTTCCAGCTTTTTGTTTGCAAAAGTGCCTTTGTAAGTGAAAGGTTTGTCGAACTCGATAACGAAGTAGTTCTTGAAATTCTCGGGCACTCCACCACTGTTACGGGTGGTGTAGCCGATTATCTTGTTCTCTTCCGGAATTACTTTTACGTAGGAACCCTTGTCGAATGCGTCTACTACAATGTACGAGTGTTCGTTTTCGGGAAAGGTGAAACGGAACAGAACCGCACGTTCTGTCGGAGTCATTTCGGTCACTACATCGTGCTCGGCTAAATATACTTTATAGTAGGAAGGGGTTGCTATTTCACCTTTATGACTGAACCAACTGGCACGTTTTTCTTCATCAAACTCAAGTTTGCCTGTGACGGGCATGATGGAGAATTGTCCGTAATCATTGATCCATGGGCTGGGTTGGTGGGTTTGCTTGAATCCCCTGATTTTGTTGGCTGTATACGTGTATTGCCATCCGTCCCCCATCTTGCCCGTTTGCGGTGTCCAGAAGTTCATTCCCCACGGACGTGCAATAGCGGGATAGGTGTTCCCGGTTGATAATTCGAAAGAAGACTGCGTTCCCATCAGTGGGTTTACGTATTGGGTCCAGTCTTTGGCCTCAGTCATTAGTGAGCAAGCTATAAGGCAAGCGGTCAAAAGAATTTTTCTCATGGTGTGGATAAGTGTATTGCTATATGGATATTATATATTTTCTATCATCGGTGCCGTGTAGGCTACATATTCGTATAATCTGTGATGAAACAGAGTACTTTCTTAGGGTTGGGTCCACCGGTCTGTCATTTCTATTTCCAACGTACTGCCTGCTATGATATCGTCATGCGTAAAGAATGGTTTATCCAATGGTTTTCCGTTCAGTGTCATGCTTTTGATATACTTATTCTTTTTCGAGTTATTCTTAGCTATCACTGTAAACTTTTTGCCATCGGGCAGGTTTACTACGGCTTTATCGAATGCGGGGCGTCCGATAGAATAAACCGGTTTCCCCGGACATACCTGATAGAATCCCATAGAATTGAGTACATACCAAGCCGACATTTGTCCGCAATCTTCATTTCCCGACAGTCCGTCTACGGCATTGGCATATTGGCTACGGTATACGCTGTCTACCAATTCTTGCGTCCTCCACGGACGGTTCACATAGTTGTACATATGAATCACGTGGTGGCTGGGTTCGTTGCCGTGGGCATATTGTCCGATCAGTCCGCTGATGTCCGAGGAGGTTGTTTCGCCTTCCAGTGAAGAGTCGGCGGTAAACAGAGAATCCAGTTTACCGACGAAGGCATCTTCGCCGCCCATTAGTTTTACCAATCCTTCGATGTCGTGTGGAACGAACCAGGTCCATTGCCAGGCAGTCCCTTCACAATAATCATCGTTGCGGTGAGTTGAAGAGCGTGGATTGAAAGGAGTGCGCCATTCGCCCTTACTGTCCAATCCGCGCATAAAGCGGGTTTCCGGATCGAAGTAAAACTCGTAGGCTTTTGCGAAACGTGCGTATTTGTCCCGGGTGTCGTAGTCGTTCAATGCATCGGCAAATACTGAAATACACCAGTCGTCATAAGCGTACTCCAAGGCCTTGGCAACCGACTCGTTTTCGCGGTCACACGGTACGTAGCCGATTGAGTTTTTATAATATTTGGCTTTCGGCATCAGATGGGGTAACACCAGATCGGGGCATTTGATTCCTGTTGTATCATATTCTGCCGCACGCACGCAGGCTCGGTAAGCTTCTTGGATGTCGAAATTACGATCGCCTTTCATATATGCATCTACAATAACGGGAACGGCATGGTAACCAATCATTGTACCGGTATAGTTGGAAGCCATGTCCCACATTGGGAAAATGCCCCCCTCCTGATGTTTTTTGATCAGTGAACGGATGAAAGCATTGTTCAGATCCGGATCTATAATGGTCATTAGCGGATGCAGTGCACGGAAGGTATCCCATAAAGAAAAAATGGTATACATCGGATTCAGTGTATCTCCTTGATGTACTTGCAGATCCATACCCAGATAACGTCCGTCTACGTCCGTAAACAGATTCGGGCTAATGGCAGTGTGGTAGAGTGCGGTATAGAAGATGGTTTCGTCATCTTTATCATTGGTAGTAATATCAATTTTCGATAACGTTTCATTCCACGCTTTGCGTGCGTCTTTACGTACTCCGTCAAAGTCCCAGTCTGGTATTTCAGTTTCTACATTTTTGCGTGCACCCTCTATGTCCACAGCAGAGATTCCGACTTTGACAAACACTTGTTCGTCTTTGGTCGTGTCAAAGTGAAGTAATGCTTTACAGGTAGGCAGCAGTCTGCCTCCATCGTCGAGTGCCATCGAATCAGTCACCAACGTGTAGGTGAAAGGTTTCGAGAATTTTGCATAAAAGTTGATATATTGGTCGAAAGCCCAGTACATGGTCTTTTTACGGCCGCAGATTTCAGTGGGGCTGATGACCTCTATTTCCATCTCTTTGTTGGTCTGCCGTTGCAGACTGTAGTCCAAGTCGAGGATGAATCCTGCTTCTTTACTTTCAGGAAAAGTATATCTGTGGATGGCTGCCCGTTTGCTTGCAGTCAGTTCGGCTTTTACTTGATAAGTATCCAGGAAGACTGAGTAATAGCCCGGTTCGGCAGTCTCATTCTGATGTGAAAAGGCAGAAGCATAAGCCATCTGCTGGCTCTGAGAACCTGTGGGGAGGTACTTTTGTTCGCCCACCGTAGGCATCAGTAGTACATCTCCATAGTCGCAACAACCGGTTCCGCTCAAATGGGTGTGTGAGAATCCGTTGATGGTGGAATCTGCGTAATAATATCCCGAGCAGGCATCCCACCTATCTATGCGGGTGTCTGGGCTGGGAGAAATCATGCCATGGGGGACAATGGCGCCCGGAAAAGTATGACCGTGTCCGCCTGTACCGATAAATGGGTTGACATAAGCTGTGTAATCAGTCATGTCCGGCGAGTTTGTGCAGGAGTTCAGAGACAATAAGCCTCCTAAACATCCCGCCAGGAATGTTTTAAATTTCATGGTACTGTATGTTTATTTTAATTAGTTGCTCATTTGTTACGTGAAGAAATAAAGATATTGTCTCCCACAATCTTATAATTGATAGGTATAGAGTTGTCCAACGATTGGAGTACAGACTCTATATTATCTTTTTTCTTCAATACACCCGAGTAAGTTTTGTCGGACTTAATGTCGGGTGAAAGAATGATTTTCACATCATAAAAGCGTTCTAACGTCCGGGTGATGGCAAAAATGTCCGCCTGTTCAAACGGGATCAGGTCATTGTGCCATACGGCATCCAATTTGGCATCTACTTGCTTCACCACCAGTCTGCGGGTTGTTTTATTCAGTTCGGCCTTTTGTCCGGGCGAAAGAATAATCATTCCTTCATCGTGGTTTCCTCTCACTTCTATTTCTCCTTCGATCAAGGTTGCTTCTGCCAGTTTGTGACTCTTGTCGCACTTGAAATTGAAAGTGGTTCCCAACACTTTGATACGCATAGCCTCACTCTCTACAACGAAAGGACACCGACGGTTTTTAGTGACTTCGAAATAAGCTTCTCCATCGAGATATACATCTCTTTCGGATTCTGAGAATTCCTTGGGATATCTCAGGGTGGCCGATTGATTGAGCCATACTTTTGTGCCATCGGGCAACATCACTTCTTTCACTTTGCCATCCGTGGACGAGGCCGTTAGCATATTCCGGGTAGGATCGGCCTGATAGTACAGGTATCCGCCTCCGGTGCCTATCATCAGTGCGAGCACGATGATAGCGGCATATCGCATCCATTGGTGCATTCTGATCACTTTGCGGCTATGTGCATCTTCCTGAGCCAGTTTCTTGTATAGTCGTGCTTCTGCCCGGGCAACTTTTTTCTGATCCGGAAAGCTGTCGTGTCTGCCCAAATGATATACCTCTTCCATTCGGAAAAGTCGGCGGGCATTATCGTCTGATTCTTTGATCCAAGCGTTCACTCTGGCAAAATCTTCGTCAGAACATTCGCCTGTCAGATATCTCATCAATATGTCTTCGCTCAGATTATTCATCTTTTCTTTTTCATTATATAATAGAAACAACTAAATCTTTAAAAACACTTATCTATTTGATAAAAAATAGTAGAAATAAAAACCATAAATGACCGAGACGGTTTCGTAGGAACTTCAGTGCCTTGTACATGTGGGCTTCTACCGTACGTAAAGAGACTCCCATCACGTCGGCTATTTCTTTATTCTTCATTTCGTGCAGATAGCTCAACTTAAACACTTCCTTGCATTTGTCCGGTAGCTCGTTAATGGCTTGGTAGATTTCGTTTCGCAATTCGCGGTCTTCTATCCGCCGGATTACTTCGTTGTTGTCCGGCTGATAGAATTCCGCTCGTTTTTGGTTGATTTCTTCCACAGCAGCGCAATATCCGTCCTCTATGCTGCGATGTTTCAGCACATTCAAGGCCCGGGTATATACCGCCCGATAGAGGAAGGCTTGGATCTGGTCGCCTATTACCATGGAATCTCTTCGTTTCCACAGTTCCACGAATACATCCTGTACCACATCTTCTGCTTCTTCATCGCCCACCAGGCGGGTGGCGTAGAACATCAGGTTCGGATAGTACCTCCGGAACAGGGCTTTGTAGGTTATATCAAATGTGTCGTCCATCTTTTTTAGCTGCTGGTTTTGGGGTGCGGGCTACAAGTTATTGATCACTCGTAACTTTCTCCTTTCCCATTTCAAACTCAAGGGTTGCACCACTCATAATCTGTTCATGAGTAATGTAACTTTTATCATAGGGTTTTCCATTCAGTTTGGTTGATCGGATATAGATATTCTCTTTGCTGACAGCCGGAGCTTTGACAGTGAATGTTTTCCCGTTGTCAAGGTGCAGTTGCACTTCTGGGAAAAGGGGAGTACCTATTTCATATTGACCGCTTATCGGATTTACCGGATAGAATCCCATGGCGCTGAATACATACCAAGCCGACATCTGGCCGCAGTCTTCGTTTCCGCAGAGTCCGGCAGGGCTGTTCAAGTAGAGTTCGTTCATTACTTTTGCCACATACTCCTGGGTTTTCCAGGGTTGGTCTACCGCATTATAAAGGTAGATGACGTGATGGCTCGGTTCGTTTCCGTGAGCATATTGGCCTATCATTCCGGTACTGAAGAGCGGAAGTTCGTCGTCGGCCGAAGGATGGAAGGTGAACATGCTGTCCAGCTTTTGTGCAAAACGTTCTTTTCCGCCTGTCAGGCCGATCAGTCCGTCTATGTCATGCTGTACCGACCAGAAATATTGCCAACCATTGCTTTCGCAGATATGCGGTGTATAAGCATCTGCTTTAAAGTCTTTCTGAAATTCTCCCTTGTCATCACGAGGTTGCATGAACGAGGTTGCCGGATTGTATACGTTACGATAGTTTTGCGACCGTTTATAGAATTCGTCCGCAATCTCTTTCTTTCCCAGTTTTTCTGCCATGCGGGCAATGCAGTAATCATCATAAGCGTATTCAAGTGTTTTGGATAACGACCAGTTTTCGGCATTATAACTATCTTTTTCATTGAAAGGAACATATCCCAGTTCTTTATAAGCACCAATTCCGCGGTAATTGTCCAGGTTGGCAGTGGCTACACAAGCTTCCAATGCCTTTTCCGGATCAAAGTTTCCAATACCTTTCAGATAAGCATCCACGATGACCGGAACGGCATGATAGCCAATCATCATATCGGTTTCACTACCGTAGAAATTCCAAACCGGCAGGCGTCCGTTCTGTTCGTAGAAAGCCAGAAATGATTGAATCATATCGTTGGTACGTTCGGGTTCGGTATAGGTAAATAGAGGATGTGCGGCGCGGTATGTATCCCATAAAGAGAAAGTACTGTAGTTTACCCATCCGTCTGTGCGATGAACCTTTTTGTCCGGACCGTAATACGAACCGTCGACATCGCTATAAATGGTAGGAGCAAGCATGGTGTGATAGAGTGCGGTGTAGAAGTTTACCCAATCGTCCTTATGGTCGCCTTTGACTGCGATTTTAGAGAGTTGCCGGTTCCAGTTGTCCCGTGCAGCCTCACGATATTTATCGAAATTATCCTCCGGAACTTCGGCTGCCAGATTTTGAGCTGCTCCTTCCATGCTGACACCGGAAAGGGCTGTGTTGACAAGTATTTGCTCTCCTTTTTGTGTGTCGAAATCGAATCGGGCTATGGTAGCCGTACCCATTCGTTTTCCGTCTTTCAGGATGGCAGTTGTATCCATTTGAACGGCTGTAAAAGGTTTAGAGAAGCGTGTACGGAAATAGATGTGCTGGTCGCGTGCCCATCCGTCGGAGAAGCGGTATCCCTGAATGGTTACCGAGTCGATAACTTCGATGTGCGAATCATTGGTAAAGTCCCAATTCATAGCTTTTTTCAGGTTGAGGAAGATAGCGGCTTTGGCTTCAGGAAAAGTGTAACGCTGAATGCCGCATCGTTCGGTTGCCGTCAATTCGACGTTGATGCCGTAATCTTTCAGCAGTACCTGGTAATATCCTGCCGTGGCACTTTCGTCCTGATGGGAAAATTTGGAGTAAATACCTAACGGAGCTTCTGCTTCTTTATAAGGCAGGGTGACGGGCATGAAAGAGATGTCATATAAGTCGCCTGCTCCCGTACCAGAAAGGTGGGTATGGCTGAATCCGGCAATAGTGCTATCGGGATAAAAATATCCGGAGATACGGTCCCAGCCGGGAAGTCCGTTGTCTGGACTAAGTTGTACCATGCCGAAAGGGACTTGTGCTCCGGGATAGGTATTACCGGTGAAATCGGTTCCGATAAATGGGTTTACATATTGGGTATAGTCAATAGTTGCCTGTTTAGGGGTAGACGTACAGGCAGTGAAAACAAATAAAAGAATAAATAGTGAATGAAAAAGTACTTTCATGCGGCTTGGGTTAGAGTTTTTTAAGTAATTGATTGATTTAGTGTGCAAAGGTAGAGAATATAAATGTAAAACGAAAGAGCTTGTGTGCTGATTGATTCGTCTTTTTGTATTTCGACTCGTTATCATGAGGGCGGAAGGGGGCATTATAAACAGCCGGGGGAGATAATATGCTTTCCGTTTCAGTGATCCCTTCTTAATGTTTTGAAAAACGGGATGTATAGATAAAATACATCTGTTCCCCGGCGTACAATCGAACGTATGAGATAATTTGGATGGAGTTCTTATAGGTTGAAAAGAGGGGAACCGTTGCTTTAAAAGCCAAAGGATTGTTGGTTTTAAAGGCAGGATCCTTTGGTTTTCAATTAACATCTTGAATCTTAAGTATCTGTTTGTTAGTGAATCATGGCTTATGGTATGCTTTGACTTTATCTTTAGTCGGTTGCATTGGATTTTAAATCTCCTTTTAGCGTTTTGTCAGGAAAGAACGCCATAGTAACTTTCAATGATATAGCACTCCGGAGGGTTGAACGGATTGTGACAGTACATATCGGGTGCATGCATAGGTACAGGCAGAACCTGCTAAAAACAATATTCCGGTAGAGGTCATCATATCTCCTAAACTTACCAATGGCGATACAATACCTCCGAATGCAAACCCGGTGGCTCCCAAAAGTGCCGAAGCAATGCCTGCATTCCGTCGCTCACACTCCATGGCCAAGGTGTTGGATGCTGTAAAAGTCATGCCAATCATCGAGAGTAGAGCGAAGATCAATAACTCGTAGATCCAAAAATCAGATTTCAAGGACAAGAATACCATCAATAGTGCAGATACTGACAGCATGCCCCGGCTTCCTATATATAAAGCCCGTTCCATGGTAGGTAATTTTATCGATATGGCTGAAGAGATAACCATTGCTATCGCATTGATTCCGAAACAGAGGCTGAAGGATAGAGGAGAGAGTCCGTAGTGTTGTTGCATGATGAATGGTGCAGAAGAGATATTGACAAACAGTATTCCCATAGTGAAACCATATTGCAGGACGTAGCCTACATAGCGGCGGTTGCGGAGGACTTCTCCGAAACTATGGTATAAGTCTTGCCAACTCACAGTCTGTCTGTGTTTTGCCGGAAGTGATTCGTTCAAATGTAAGCTTCCGGATAGGAGAACCACTCCCATAAAGAATAAGCAGATAAAGATGCCTTGCCAGCTTGCTATCTGAGCCAGTATACCTCCTCCGATAGGGGCGATGACTGTAGCTATTCCATTTATTCCGCCGATAACGGCAAGCATGCCGGCCAGTTGCTGTCCCGAATACTCGTCGGTAGCTATGGAGCGGGAAATCACTACACCACCTGCTCCGGCAATGCCTTGTAAGAATCGGGATGTCACAAATTGTGAAATGGTATGTGAAAAGATGCACCCCACCGTAGCGAGCAGGAACAGAATCATGGCCAGAAGTAATGGAGGACGTCGCCCGCACTTGTCACTCAAGGGACCGAAAATTAATTGTCCGGCAGCCAAGCCAATCATGCTGGTGGTGAGTCCCAATTGTACCATAGAAGATGAAGTGTGGAAAAAATCTGCCATAGCCGGTAAGGTAGGCAAATACATGTCCATTATAAAAGGGCCGAAAGCACTTAATACACCTAAAAATAATAATAAGAACCGTCTGGAATTCTGTCTGTCAGTCATTGCTATTCTCTTTGATCAATACGGTTGCAAAATTACTCCATCTGTTAGGAATCGAATATAGGCTAATCTGTACAAAACATGTTGTTTTCAGAACAAAATAGTCTGAATATCAAAAATAAGCCTACATTTGTTGCCTAAAACAGACTTTTATGAAAACAGACCGATTGCTTGCCGATACAAAAACGATCCGATATGAAGAGACCGACCTGGCCTCTTTGATATCGGCCCCATACCATTTCCGGTGTGGTATCTATCTGATTTGTACGCAGGGAGAAGCCGTTGTCTCTACCGGTGTGCAGAAATATATATTCAATGAACAGACAGAATTGATCTTCCTGACCGGCGGTTTGCTGCAAGTGCTCGAAACTTCAGGAGATTTACAGGTGAAAATGTTGATGTTTCCTAAAGAAGCATTTTTAAATGCCATGTTACCTATCGATACACCTTACTTTAATTATACTCACGAACATCCCTGTTATCATCATACTGCTGACGAACGGAGTCAGAAGACCTGGCGGCAGATCAATTTGTGGATGGATATGGCACAAATGTTGTTTACCGAACCGATGCCCCAGTTCAGGGGACAACAAGAGCACAACTTTTTGCAAAGTCTGCTTATGTGGCTGTTTAATACGATTCCGGAAAAATTGGCTGTCAGTAAGCAATATAGTCGTACGCAATTACTTTGCCATCGGTTTATGCAATTGATCCGTGAATATAGTATGCATGAACATCAGGTAGCTTTTTATGCCGAAAAACTTTGTATATCGTCTCGTTACCTGCATAAAATTACAGTTCGGCATTTAGATGGAAAGAAGCCTAAACAGCTTATTGATGAACAGTTGGTGGCCGAAATAAAAGTGCTGTTGAATGAGCCTCGTTTATCTGTAACAGAAATAGCTGAGCAACTGCATTTTCCGGACCAATCCTATTTGACGCATTTCTTTAAAAAGAATACGGGTATCTCTCCAAAAGAGTTTCGGGCGATCAAGAATCTCGGATGAGGCTGAATCTGTCCACTCTTCTCCGTTACTGTAGTAGAAGGAGTAGAATAAACAAGATCATTCTTGCTCTTTCCGGGGGATAAAGTGAGTTTGTGATATGGACATTCGATGAAGGGGAATAAAATAGAAAGAGTCCGGCGCAGTACCGGACTCTTTACTCGGAGAGTCTATGATGTTTAATCTGACTTCTAACTTTATATGGGAACTTTCGGATAGCGTGGTACCCACTCGTAAGAGTCGGCCCCTTTAGATTCCTGCCAGTTCCAGTACCTTCTCAACAGCAGCGTTCAGTCCGTCCGGATTCTTGCCACCGGCTGTTGCGAAGTGAGGTTGACCGCCACCGCCACCCTGAATCAGTTTGGCAGCTTCTTTCACCAGATTACCTGCTTTCAGTCCGCCGGCAACCAGGTTGTCACTGATCATAACAGTCAGCATTGGTTTATTGGCATCTACTGTTCCGGCTACAAAGAAGAGATTTTCTGTAATTTCACCACGAAGTTGGAAAGCGATGTTCTTCACTACTTCGGCGGGCATCGGCAAGCAGAACTTAATGACTTTAATGCCGTTAATCTCTTGTACATTCTTCAGCAGGCGTTCTTTGACGGCAGCTTCTTTTTCTTTCATGAAGTCTTCCACCTGTTTTTTCAGTCCTGCGTTTTCGTCGATATACTTGCGAATGGCCACACCAAGGTCGGGAGCATTGTTGAAAAGAGCTTTCAAGTCGCTCAAAGTATCCTGGATCGCATCCAGCATTTCTTCTACGCGAGCTCCGGTATATGCTTCGATACGGCGTACACCGGCAGCTACCGAACTCTCAGAGATAATTTTTACCATACCGATATTTCCGGTAGCGGCAACGTGGGTACCTCCACAGAATTCAATGGATGAGCCAAACTGGATAACACGTACGTGGTCACCATATTTCTCGCCGAACAGGGCGATTGCGCCCAGTTCTTTCGCTTCTTCGATAGGGATGTTGCGGTGTTCCTGTAATGGAACATTGGCACGTATCTTGG
>ERZ833822.1522-NODE-1522-length-18691-cov-8.034503_pt1 | contig 18691 bp, 18 predicted proteins | sample MGYA00519913_ERZ833822 | MGnify/ENA primary metagenome ERZ833822 (study PRJEB31850, sample SAMEA3708746) | human gut metagenome | biome: human gut; feature: human-associated habitat; material: faeces | place: China | collected 2014 ... | reverse complement strand
TATCACCACACCCAGGATATGTCAACAACTTTTTTCAACTTTTTTCGATTTTTTTGATTTTTTTTATTTTACAGCCGTAAAATATCCTATTGAAGCCGCATAAACACTGGGTTTTTATTCATTTTAACATTTCTGGATTTTTTATATTTTTTTGGATTTTCCATCTAATTTTTCATCTGTTTTTTATATAATAAAACATTTTTCATGTATTAAAAAAATAAAAGTTCCCAATACTATTGTGTACACACAAACGTATTGGAAACTTATTTTTAAAAGCTGTGTCCACCACCACCGCCTCCACCTGATGAACCTCCTGACGAGCCACCTGATGAACTTCCACCTGATGAACCACTGTCTGAATCTGATTCAACAGGAGAATATGTCTTGCTCTGGTATGTATGGACTACTTTACAATTATCAAATGCTTTATTTACCAATATAACATTCATAATCTTCTTTATAGATGGCACTTTTTTTCTGACATACATTCTTACAATACCATAGTTAATAAGTAAAGCCGCAACTATCGCAAGCAGTGCGTTACTTATATACTTCATTGGCTGAGATATTTTACTCCCTTTAAGCAGCGCGAGCTCCTGCTCAAAAACTTTATATGCGCATGTATAATAATCACCTGATGACGCATACCTGTATACATTATCAGTTATTGTATCTGCATATGAGCTTGTCACAGTATTATATATCTTACCATTACTATGTATCCATATATTTCTATTATCCATATCTATTACAAGTATAGTTCCACTATCAGATTTGAATCTTTCATTATACAGAGCTCTTATATATCCTTCTGTTGACATATTGTTAGTTTCTATCGTTTTCAGCATCACATTTCCATATAATGTAATCTGCTTCATAAGTCCAAGCAGTGCTTCATAATCATTCTCTGCCATAAGTGCTGCATCATCTTCAATAATAGCTTCATATCCTGTATCTGGATTAATATATACATTCTTATAGTCTTTTTCGTCCTCTGCTCTTACATTTTTCACTGAGAGAAGCAAAAATATCGCAGCAATAATCATAAATGTGGCAGAAAATACTGCTATACTGCTCATTTTGTTATGCTTATATATCTTATCACGCATTATCATCACCTCCACGATAATTATCAAACTGTGGAAGCTTCCTTGTTGCAAGCATATTATAGTATCTTATAAGATCCGTAACAGTATATATTATAGCTATTAATTCTACAATAACAGCTGCATAGTAATATATATCAGATACCGGATTAAACCAGAGTACCACCGCCGCAATAAGCATAGCCGCAAGCGAGCCTATATTACCAGATATATTCTTTCCCGATACATTCTTAAATATCTTATGATTGGTAACAGTAAGTATAACGCCTGCTGCAAAACATGTAACACATATAGGAAATCCCATACCCAAAGATACAGTACTGCCGCCATATAATATTGCTGCAAACTGTAACGTGTATAACATCGGAACAACTCCGCTGAATATAACAGCAATTATGGCAATCTTCATAGTCCATGAAATTTCTCTTTTCTCTTTATATAAACTTTTTTTCTTATCTTTTCTGTTTCTGCCTTCTTCCACGGCATCAGCTATACTGTCAGCAAGCTTTTGATCTTCTTTTAGCTTATCCATGGAAGACATATTTTCTTCCAAGCCTGAACCAGCATACATTCTTCCCCTGTCATCTAGTTTCTTGTCTTTTATGTATATTTTTTTCAATTCACTCACATACATTATGATTGTGATCAAGGCTATAAAAGAAGCCACTACAAGTGTTACTTTCGGTCTTATCGTAAACATAAGATTAAGCAATATGAATATCGGAATTGCAAGCAAAGCCGAACCAACGAAATATTTAACAAGTGATACTGGCAGATCTGCAACAGCTTTTCCTGTCTGTCCATTTATAATTGCATATGCAACTCTGTCTTTATTGCGATAAGATAAAAACCACACTGGGAATAGTGCTCTGTCTTCAGATACTACCTCTGTTCCAAGCCTTCTTTCCATATTTCCCTGATAACTGTCAAGGCTTACAGAACCCAGATGGGCAGTTTTTTTAATATGCTTATACGTTTCATCAACTGCTATAGCTTCTGCATCCATCCTGTATACATCCGCCGCAACATCCGCTGTATCTGCATAAAAACCACTTAAAAAAGATGGTGTAAATTCTTTCATATTCTTAACATCATATGGTGCTATAATTTCACTTATACCATCGTCAAAAGATGATGAGGCATCATATGAAAGTCCCTTATAATAGCAATCCACATCACCAGTAATATCATAATGATCTGTATATATATAATCGCCTCTGCGGTGGCTTTTTGAACCTTTAAGGCACACTGGACCCTTTTGTGCAATATAATATGTCCAGTACGGCATATATATCCCTCTGAATCCATCTATAAACTTCTCGTCTTTCAACTCCCCAGGTGCAAATAATGCATAACGCATCATGCTTTTATATGCACGCTTGCAGTCCTGCTTTGTTTTTGAAAATGGTATGATATACCCTGGCTTTAGTTCTTTTGTGACCCTGCTGGTAAGAATCGTCGATGCGCCGCAGAAACTACAGAAATTCGCTGCTGTATTATCAGTACTAAGTATTTCTCCTCCGCACTGCGGACACCTGAATACAGTAACATCATACTCAACGCTTTCCTGTGCATCATGTTCTTTACTTATTTCATATGGATTGAAGCTATTACTACAGTGATCACATTTCAGCTGCTGCGATGGTATATCAAATATCAGTCTTCCTCCGCAACAAGGACATTGATACATATGGTTATCCCCCTTCACACATCATATAAAAGCCTTATTTACTTATATTCAATCAATATCACTAATATAATTATATACTACATCAGTACATTCTTCGCCTTATCAGTAATTTCTCTTTGATATGCAATCTCGTTTTCTATATTTCTAGCAACTTCATTAGCAGTATATGCTGCCTCTACAACTTTATTGAGAACATTTCCTATCTCATCCGCTTTTTCTTTCTGCTGGTTTGAATTCTCATATATATTTTTCATAGAATCTACTGTTTTTCCTACAGACTGTTGAACCATAGTTATGGTATCAGTTATTTCCTTTGATGACTTAGCCGACTGCGCTGCAAGATTACGCACTTCACTTGCAACTACTGCAAAGCCCCTTCCATGTTCACCTGCTCTTGCTGCCTCAATAGAAGCATTGAGCGATAGTATATTGGTTCTGTTTGATATAGATGATATAACACCAGCAAACTGTTCAATGTCTTTAGAAAGCTTTTCAAGTTCTTTTATTCTTGTTGCTGATTCCTCTGCTATTTCATTAAGTTCATCTATCATTTTAAGGATTTCTTCAACACTCGATATACTTTCCTTTACAAGATTAAGCGATGTATCAGATGAATTGATAACATCAAACGCATCCTTTTCAAGCTGTTCCTGTGATGAATCAAGTCCATCAAGTATTCCAGATAAATCATTAACCAGATTATTATTATCCATGGTATTCCTCCATATATATTATTATATTTTCTTCTGCGCTCATTATATCACGATTCGTAGCTTTGCTACTCGTCGCTGCTATCGCAGCTATCGTGATCGTCATTCGCCGTTCGCCAGAAATCTGCAAGCAGCTTTCTGGCTCTCTTGCGCTCATTATATCAGGTTTATGGCTTCATTTACGTTATGTATACCAATAAGATTAATTTTATCATTATTTTTAATATTTTTCAAGCAGACTGATGGCAATATACATGTCGTAAAGCCGAGTTTTACAGCTTCATTCACTCTTTGCTGTACCTGGGTAACAGCCCTTACCTCTCCCGACAAGCCAACCTCTCCAAATATAACTGTTTTACTGTCAATCTCTTTATTCCTGAAGCTGCTCACAAGTGCTATAACAATTCCAAGATCTAGAGCCGGTTCCGTTACCTTTATGCCACCTGCAACATTTACATACGCATCACTTGATGACATTCTCATTCCTGCTCTTTTTTCAAGAACAGCCATAAGAAGATTCACTCTGTTATAATCCGTGCCTGCTGCTGTACGTCTTGGCATGCCAAAATTAGAATCACATACAAGTGCCTGCACTTCTACCATAAGCGGCCTTGTTCCTTCAACAAGACACACAACAACTGAACCTGAGGCTCCCTCCGGTCTTCCGTTAAGCATATATTCAGACGGATTAGCCACTTCAACAAGACCATCCTGACGCATTTCAAAAACCCCTATCTCATTAGTTGAACCAAATCTGTTTTTTACACTTCTTAAAATCCTATATGATGCATATCTGTCACCTTCAAAATAAAGCACTGTATCAACCATATGTTCAAGCACTCTTGGTCCTGCAACTACACCTTCCTTAGTTACATGTCCTACAATAAATATGGTTATATCCAACCCTTTTGCCAGCTGCATAAGAATAGATGTACTTTCTCTTACCTGCGACACACTTCCTGGTGCAGCAGATATTTCTTCTCTGTACATAGTCTGTATGGAATCTATAATAACAACCTTAGGCATCTCTTTCTTTAAGACCTGCTCTATAATATCCAGATTGGTTTCGCATAGTATTTTCAGATTATCGCTGCATTCGCCTATTCTTTCAGCCCTAAGCTTAATCTGTGTCAGAGATTCCTCACCTGATATATACAAAACCTTATCTTTCGTATCTGAAATGTTATAACACATCTGAAGAAGCAGTGTTGATTTACCTATCCCGGGATCTCCTCCAACCAGAACAAGTGAGCCCTGGACTATACCACCACCAAGTACTCTGTCAAGCTCTTTAATCCCTGTAAGTGTTCTCTCTTTTTCTTCTGTACTTATTTCTTTCAGGCTGACTGGATGGCTTACTTTAGTTAAACTATCTTTTCTTACCACCGACAACCCTTTTACAGCCGTCTTACCTGCTACAGGTTCTTCAACAAATGTATTCCAGGCCTTACAAGCAGGACACTGGCCATACCATTTAGATGATTCATATCCACATTCGCTACAAAAAAAAGCTGTATTTTTACTTTTTGCCACTTTTCCCTCCTTGCAACATAAATAAAATGCTGCACCAGCATTGGTCAGACTATGACTTTATGCGCGGTGCAGCAATTTAATTGTTATATTGTATTAATAATCATACACTTTATGCTTTAACTACTTCTACTCCGACAGCTTTGCCTTCCTCAAGACTTACTGAAAGAACTATCTTACCACCCATATTAGTAGTCATACTGCCTTCAAATGCACCATCTATTGTTACATTGTACGAAGCACCTTCCTCAAGCTCCACAGTAATCTGTGCATCTTCACTGCCTTCTACTTTGAATGATAAGCCTGTATCTGTAGCCTTAAAGTTCATAACAGCTGTTCCTGGTACTGACTCATATACGAAAGAACCATTGCGCTCTAACTTAGTTATTTCCTTGAATGTTTTAACCTTATAAGTATCTCCACAATGTTCGAAATCCGATAACTTAGACTTAGTATCCAGCTCATAATTACCAAAGCTAAGAGTTCCATCCTTTTCTGAACGAATCAACTCATTAATTACTGGCATATTATTGTCCTCCTGCGTTTTTTACGATTTTATTATGTATCACAAATATAACCAATAGATTACTTTAAGAAACATAATAATTATTCATATTCTGATTATACATCAAATTGTATAAAAATGCTAGTATTTTACTAGTATTATTTGTTAACTTTTATCTGTTATATCCTCTTTTCAAAACAAAATCAAGCTTCTTATCTTTAACTGTAACTAATACTCTGTTACCAGCCTTTATCTTTCCTTCAAGAATTCTTTCTGCAAGCTCATCTTCAATCTCATTCTGGATAGTCCTTCTTAATGGACGTGCTCCATATTTTGCATCATATCCTTTGTCAACAATATATGCTTTAGCATCATCATCAAGTTCTACAGAAAGCTTCATCTGTTCCATAATCCTATCGTTGATAGTTTTCATCATAATATCAACTATCTGTCCTATCTGTTCTTTCTTAAGCATATGGAATACTATAATGTCATCTATTCGGTTTAAGAACTCTGGTCTGAACATTCTCCTGACCTCATCCATAACCTTATTCTTCATATCATCGTGAATCTGTTCATCTGTAGACGATGAAGCAAAACCAAGAGATTTAGGTGCAACTATGTTTTCCGCACCCGCATTTGATGTCATAATAATCACCGTATTCTTAAAATCGACTACTCTTCCTGTTGAGTCTGTTATGTGTCCATCATCAAGTACCTGAAGAAGCACATTAAACACATCCGGATGGGCTTTCTCAACTTCATCAAAAAGCACTACAGAATACGGATTTCTTCTTACCTTTTCGCTTAACTGTCCACCTTCATCATATCCGACATATCCTGGAGGTGAACCTATAAGCTTAGATACTGTATGCTTTTCCATATATTCAGACATATCAACCCTTATTAGTGAATTATCTGTTCCAAACATCGCATCAGCAAGTGCCTTTGAAAGTTCTGTCTTACCAACACCTGTAGGTCCTAAGAAAAGGAATGACCCTATTGGCCTGTTAGGATCCTTAAGTCCTACTCTTCCTCTTCTTATTGCTTTGGCAACTGCACTTACAGCCTCATCCTGTCCTATAACCCTGTTATGAAGTGTCTGTTCAAGATTAATAAGCTTCTCTGATTCAGCCTCTGCAATCTTTGTGACAGGTATCTTTGTCCACATGGCAACTGTCTTTGCGATAATATCCTCATCAACAACAAGCTCAGATGTATCCATCTGTTCTCTCCACTTATTCTTAAGCTTTTCAAGCCTTGTCTTTTTTCTTGTCTGCTGTTTCTTTATATCAGAGGCTTCATCATATTTTTCTTTCTTTATCGCAGCTTCCTTTTCCTGTGACAGCTCTTCAATCTGTTTTTCAAGTTTTTTAATATCTGCTGGTACAGCATATGCTAAAAGCCTTGTTCTTGATGATGCCTCATCTATAAGATCAATAGCCTTATCTGGAAGGAACCTGTCATTGATGTATCTTTTAGACAACCTGACTGCTGCCTTAACAGCCTCATCCGTTATCTTAACACTATGATGTTCCTCATACCTGCTCTTAAGTCCCATAAGAATATCAACAGCCTCTTCTTCTGTTGGTTCTTCTACCTTAACGGGCTGGAATCGTCTTTCAAGCGCTGCATCCTTTTCTATGTGTTTTCTATATTCTTCAAGTGTTGTTGCACCTATAAGCTGAAGTTCTCCTCTTGCAAGTGAAGGCTTTAATATATTAGATGCATCTATAGCACCTTCAGCGCCGCCTGCACCTATAATTGTATGAATCTCATCAAGGAAAAGAATCACATTGCCAGCATTTCTTACCTCAGCTATAACTCTCTTTATCCTTTCCTCGAATTCACCTCTGTACTTAGAACCTGCAACCATGCCTGATAAATCAAGTGTAACAAGTCTTTTATCCTTGATAGTTTCAGGGACTTCTCCTTCCACTATACGTAAAGCAAGCCCCTCTACAACAGCTGTTTTACCAACTCCCGGTTCGCCTATAAGGCATGGATTATTCTTTGTCCTTCTTGATAATATCTGGATAACTCTCTGGATTTCTGCATCTCTTCCTATAACAGGATCCAGTTTTTTCTGTCTTGCAAGCTCTGTCAGATCCCTGCTATACTGATCCAGCATGGCAGTTGCCCTTTTATCCTTCTGCCTGATACGTCCATTCTGGAAATCCTCACGTAAACGTGATACATCCTCTCCCATGCCTTCAAGAAGCTCTGTATATATTTTCTTAACAGATACACCCATAGTATTAAGAAGTCTTGATGCAACACTATCGGTTTCCTTTAACATAGCTATCAATATATGCTCAGTTCCTATGCTGTCTGCCTTGAATCTTGCCGCTTCATTACCTGCATTTACAAGAATTTTTTTAACTCTTGGAGTATATACTGCCGGCTCCTTAACGCTGACTGCGCAATCAGGGGCTATAAGCTGATATATAAGATTAAGCACCTTATTCTCTGTAACATCATTGTTTAAAAGAACCTTACCTGCCAGGCAGTCCTCTACCTGTATAAGTCCAAGCAGCAAATGCTCCGAGCCTATATAACAATGTCCATTAACCTCTGCAGCAAATGCAGCCTGTTCAAGAACTCTTCTTGCCTGGTCTGTGAATTTATTCTGCATGTCTTTCCTCTCTTTCCAATCCTTTAACCGATGCCATGGTCAGAAATTCTTTCACCATAAACATCACATAACTATAAAACGCCTCTAAATTTCTTTAGTATAATTCCATATAAGCCAAAATATGTTACAAGTGCAACAACAAGTGCAACAATAACTGAAATAGCATTTGATGATGTAACATTATACATCATATTATATGATAATATTGTGAACACTCCCATAAATGCTGAACATATAAATGGTCTTGCAAATATCTTCATAACAGGCAGCCTGTAACCCTCTTCCCGGTACAATGTTATAAGATTCAATATAAATATAATAACAGGAAATGAAGCATTACCTATAACAAGAGCATATATTCCAAGATCTGTTGTGAATAACAACACTACTACAAGCACTATATGAACAACAAGTGATATAAATGAATGATACATCGGAGATTTCACTTTATCAACTGCCTGAAGTGCTGAGCTTGTGACTGTGGAAAGTGTATAAAAAACTATAGCAACAGCTCCAAGCTTTAACATCATGCCACCCTGCACGCTATCATATCTTGCAAACAAAAGCCTGATAATCGGCTCACCAATCGTAAATAATCCTATAAATGAAGGTACAGCAACAAACATATTAGTCTTTAATGTCTTTGTCAGCTTTGAATATATACTCTCCTTATCCCCTGTTGTATAAGAGGCCACAATACTTGGAAGCATCGATGCTGAAAGTGCCGAAGCTATACCCTGCGGTATACTTATAAGAAGTGTATAACTTGAGCTGAAATTACCAAGATCCCTTGTAATATTAGCTGATGCACCTCTTACAACCATTATATTACTAAACAAAACATCATCTAAAAGAGCACTTATCTGATAAAATGTCTGACTAAGAATAATAGGCAGCATAGTTACAATAATAGTCTTATATATATATTGATTAGTATCTCTCCAATCAGGACTATTATCCCTTGCGACCATCCTCATAAACTTAGTACGGTACAACATATACAGAAATACAAAAAAAACAAGAGCCGTCAATGCTCCCATAGCAGTTCCCAATGTACTTCCTGCTGCTCCATATGCTGCGGTATTACTTGCTGATGCATATGCTTTCATAAGCATATATCCAGCCACAATACTAACCACAGCATTCACAAGCTGTTCTATAATCTGTGAAACAGCTGTTGGTATCATAGTTCCCTGTCCCTGGAAGAACCCTCTAAGCACCCCTAATATTGCAACAAGAAATATAGTTGGTGCCAGTACTCTTAGTGGAATCGCAAGTCCAGGTATACCACCACCATATACGACATTTTCTATAAAGCCAGCTCCAAAAAATACAAGAAGCGCAGCTGCTCCACCCATGATAACTCCTATGATTACTGAGCATCTGAGTACTTTAGCAGCACTCTTATACTTTTTCTTTGTAAATCTTGCAGAAACAAGCTTTGATACTGCCATAGGAAGTCCATATGATGAAAGAACAAGCATTATATTGTATACATTAAATGCTGTTCCGTATATTCCATTTCCTTCACTTCCTATAATATTCAGGACTGGAATTCTATATACCATTCCTATTATTCTTACAAATATTCCAGCCATTGCAAGTATGGAACCCTGCAGAATAAAATTACGTTTATTTTTAGATGACATTGTTACAATCCTCTTATCTGATCTTAAAGTCTGCTAACATCCACTTACCATCCTGTTTTACGAATATGTAAGTTAATGCAATATCATATGTAGTACTTCCCGATGACCAGTTTACATTAAGCTTGTAATCCACGTTGCATGAATAACAATCATCAGAATATTTTCTGAAATTACTTATATTTTCATCAGTTATATTGTATGTGAATGTCCTTCCTATAAGATAAACATCTATAGCCGGAATATCACTCATATATTCTTTAGCAGTTCCAATCATATAACCAGACAAAGTTGTAAGGCTGCCTCTGTTGATCATATACTTTCCATAGTTCTCAGCAACAAGCAATATATGCTGTTTTTCCTCTTCCAGCAAAGAATCATCACCAGGATAATATGCAACATAGCCCTCTTTATCAAGCTCTGTAGAAAGTTCTTTTCCAGATGAATACACTTTAACGTCTGGAGCTGAAAAAAGACCTGTAATTTCATATATATCATTAACTGGTGTATCCACATAGTCGGATACATGCTTACACAAATCCACGCTGCTCTCACCTGTTATATAGTCTGACGATACCTTTACACCATTCAGTTCTACATCACTTCCCTTTGGTACTGTAACTTTAACCGCATGGCTCTTGTCCTGTGCATTAACATTAAAGTTGATGGAAGAAATCTTCCATTCTGTGAACTTATGTGCATTTTTCCTGCTTTCATCAAGACTCACACTTGCTATTTTATCATCATCTGCATACAAAACATACACAGGTGTGCTTTCTGAATACTCTCCAGCCTTTTTCTTATAGCTTATCTGTTTTCCTTCAAATGTATCTCTAAAATAATCTGATACTATACTTTCTGTTTCAAATTCACCGAGTAATCCACTTTTCTTAATCCACTCTCCGACATTTCCCTTTTCAATATGGGCAACAAGCGTATCCATCGTATTAGCCGGACGTCCTGACTCATAATCCTTAAGAAAACCATGTAAAATCACTAATGCAGCAGCTATTATAACTATCAATGCAGATGCATATATTATCAGGAATTTCTTAAATGAAGAAAGTCTTTTAAAAAGATTCTTCTTATTATCTTTTACGTTGTTATTCATATCTGACATATATTCTCCATTCCATTATCACATTTACTTAATCAAAAACGCTGTTGGAAGTGTTCTTGGACCTGTTGGCGAATATGGCTTATTGATAACCTCACCATTATAATACATCTGTGTTGATGTTCCTCCATCCATAGCAGATGCATTTACCGCCCCATATTGAAGCATTATATCCTGGAGATCAGAGAATGAAGCTCCAAGACTTGTAACTTGTCTTCCATCGACTACAAGAAGAAGAATGGCACCATCAGCTCTCTGTCCTATAGCTGTACGTGGATTCAGTCCACCACCAACACCATCAACATCCTGAGCTTCTCCATTAATAATCAGAAATGGACCTATATCACTGCTTACATTGACACAATCTCTTATTCCAAGCTCCTGTGCCTTTGCAGCTGTCATATTACCCATAACAAGCTTGTTATCAAATGTTATTCCAGTAACATGATACATTTCACCGGCAGTTCCTTTTAAGACATTGCCATCAACCATAACAAGTCCTATAGGCATCGCTGTCTGTGGTGTTGAATCTACGAACTCTCCACCATTGATACCTGCAACTGCATCATATCTTTGTGCTATCTCTGAAACTGTCCAGCCCTTTTCAAGCTTAAACTCTGGAACAGTACCAACAAAAAGTCTTGATGGATCCTTTATAACCATAAGCTTTCCACTGTAAGCTTCTGCCTTTATATCAACCACATAAAGATCCTCTTCATCACTTGTTTCAGAATTGCCTATTACAACAAGGCTTGAATCTGTTATATCTGTTGTATCTTTAACCGAATTCTCTTCTTTTATCTTGTCGATTTCTTCCTGTGAGCAGAACCAGTTAGCCATAAAACCAAGCTCTCCTGTCTCCTGTAGTGACATAATAAACTGTTTCTTTGCAACCTTTGATGGACCCCATGCAAGCATAGCCATAACACCATACAGACCGACAACAAGAATCACTATTGTCGTAAGCAAAGTGGCCCCAACCCGGCCTAACCATTTTAATACATTCTTTTTCATCATTTTCCTCATTCTAATAAAATTTATTTAAATACCCATCTTTTCTGTATATTGTAGCTCACAACGAACAAAACAACGTCTACAATTATCTTGGTTATACCTACTGCTGTAGTACCAAGCATAAGCATTTTAGTAAACAAAAAGACGAAAAGATATGATACTGCCATCTGGCAGAACCACAGTATATAATATCTTACTGCTGCTGCCTTAACATCTTTATCTGACTTAAATACATGTTTTCTGTTCATTGTAAAATTAAATACAGATGATATTATTCTTGCCACAACTGTGCTGAACAGCAGCCTTAATGATATTGTAAACATAACAAGAAAAATATCAAGTAAATTAAATATTAAATTATCTATAACCCACGATGCAAGTGAGCTTAGCACATACTTTAACGCTGTTGCCGAAAAAGTATATCTGAATATGACCTTATATATTTTTATTGAATCCTTAACTGGATTGAAATGCGTAGATGCATTTTCTTCTATGTAAACAGTCTTAATGGGCACCTCCATATAAGGTATCGATGACCTCTTAAACTCCAGAAGCATTCTTGTTTCATATTCAAAACGTTCCCCTTCAATATCACAAAAGGTCTGTAGAAACTTATAAGGTATGGCTCTTAATCCTGTCTGTGTATCCGATATAGCCAGTCCACATATAGCTTTAAACACAAAGCTTGTAAGGTTATTGCCAAACCGGCTTTTAAAAGGAACATCATCTCCATCAAATGTTCTTACTCCAAGTACAACCTTATCCTGCGAGGCCATAGCTTCACAACAGTTCATTATATCGTCAGCCTGATGCTGGTTATCACCATCTACTGTAACTACTCCAATATAACCTTCCCTGTTTTTTATACAATATTCAAAGGCAGTTTTTAAAGCTCTTCCTTTTCCTCTATTAACTTCATGAGTAAGAATTGTGCATTCATCATACGTACCCACTTTTTCAAAAGGCCACATATGACTCTTGTCACTTCCGTCATTAACTAATATTATATCCTTGAATCCCTTCTTTACAAGTGAATCCACTACTGTAACCAGCTTGTCATCCGGATTCAGTGAAGGAATAATAACTGATACTTTCATATCCTTACGCTCCTATCTATGTATCTGTATAGTCTGAACACACATACCCCTTGATGATATAATAATTTTATAAATATTGCAATATTTCAAAAAAAATAAGTAACACTAACAAGCCTGCATTCATATTATTGTATTGTAAATGTTTTAATCGGAGGATTTTTTATGAGTGATTTAGCAGCAACAAACTGCGGAGGATGCAACGGATGTGGAGATTGTGGTTGTGGTGGAAACAACTGCATCTGGCTTATTATTCTCTTACTTCTTTTTGATAACAATGGCTGCGGATGCAATAACGGCTGCGGTGGATGTGGCGGCTGTGGAAACAATAACTGTATCTGGCTTATCTGCCTTCTTCTCTTATGTGGAGGCTGCGGTGACTGCGGCAATGCATTAGGCTTTGGTGGATGTGGATGCAATAGTGGCTGCGGATGCAATAACGGCTGTGGCTGCTAATAGCGGATGCCCCCAGCAATGATTATATCTGCTAATAACTGCTATAAAACATAACATTTTATATACAGTTGCAGAATGAGGCTGTATTCCGTCATTTTAAATTCTACGGATACAGCCTCATATCTTGGTAATTTTATGAATATACTAAAACAAGTCTATTAGACACACATTATATATTGCGTTTGTCGCAGGAATCGAGGATTGAATGGCGAAACAATTACCTGTTACTGAATTTGATATTCTTACACTACCCGGCTACCTTCAATTATTTAAAGCCCTCATTCCTTTTATGGAATACGGTATGCAAAAAAAGCTCTCTATGCTTATAAGGGCAAATGAATTAAAACACACATTAAGCTTCTACAACTCTCCCTATAGCTGTAACACATTTAAAACATGTAGTAATAGTTCAGGAATAAATGCTAACACTTCCCTTAATGATATACTTAATAATGAAGCTATTATGAAAACCATTCTGGCTTACTGCCCCGACAACATTGAGCAGTTAATAAACACTTATCGGAACTTTTCCAAAATGTCTGATATGTTTGGTATGATGGATATGTTTAACAATGCCAGTTCTAATGAATTTAACAATAATAATTCTAATGATAATTCTGAATTTAATAATTTTAATAATAACACTGGCTCTGGTGAATTTAACAATATAAGCATTAATAATATACTTAATTCTTCGCAGAAGGATATGTACAATGAATATATTAAACAGCTTGATAAGCTGGACTTTAATGATGGCAATAATTATGGAAGTTCCAATAATAATTAACTGTTATAAATGACTTCTGTATTACATATTTATATTTGTAATTATTATTCTCAATCAGAAATGGAGATTTATATGTCAGAAAATGATTTTCGCAAACAACTACTTTTAAATGAATTCAAAACTCTTTCCAAAGGTAAGAATAAAGAAGAAATCGTTCCGCTTATATTTGCATTAAGCCAGAAGGCTAAGCAGGCAGGAATAAAGTTTACAAGACAGGATTGCGAGCTTATATATAAGCAGATTGTGCCTGGGAGCAATCCGCCAGAAGGGTGATATTGGATACCTTGAAATGTAGATTCTCTATTACTTTCTTATAAAAATGACATACGAACGACAATAAGCCGAGGGTGGTGGCACAGGGGCAGTGCCCTCGGCTTATCGTCTGATATACTCTGTATTCAATGTTTAATATCACTTATCTGCTTATTTTCATTATTCCAAATATATAATAATATCAACTTCAAATTTCCCGTTTTTATATGATTTAATCATTGAGCCATCATATTTATCAACGATTCTTTTTATACTATCCAGACCATAGCCATGATTATCCTTATCATCCTTTTTACTTATGATATGTCCATCAATCTTGTTTATACTGCCATCATATAAATTGGACATAGAAATATGTATCATTCCCGCAGTATATTTAATATCCATACTTACTTTTGAATTATCCAATGCATTTTCCAATGCATTATCAAGCAGATTACCAAGTATAATATTTACATCATATATGTTTATTTCAAGATTTTCTGGTATTGCAACTGACACAGCCAGTTCAAGGGACTTATTCATATATTTTTCAGCATAAAAATTTAGAATTCCATCGAAGGCTTCATTACCTGTATTATATATATTTTGTGCATTTATAATATCATCACTTATCTGATGCAAATAATCTTTTGCCTGCTGAATTTTATCCTTCATAAGCAAATCATTTATTTCTCTTATATGGTGTTTCATATCATGCTTTATCGTCCTGATTTTTCTATTGTTTTCAATATCACTTCTTATCTGACGTTCGTATATATTCATCTGCTGTTTTAATTCAAGATTTTCTCTTTCATATAGAAAACGGTCAAGCATAGACATATAAAAAATATATAACATCAAATTAAAGCTCAATATAATAATACTGATTGTAAGCACCGCAATTCTTGAAACCACCATATCCTTATATACAACATACAATACTGCAATACTTAATAATGCCGAATATAACAATAAATACCATTGTCCTGACAAATCAATCCTGCCTTTTCCCTTAAAAGCATTTTTAATGCCTATTACAACTATATAAAAAAACAATACAGAAATAAATGAACTGACAATATCATAATTATTAGAATCCGGTGCTTCATATAATAAAAAAGAAGCTAACAAATCTATTACAAACATAATTGCATAAAGCATTATACTTAATAATAATTTTTTCTGGAACTTTCCTCTAAAACTACCAGATAAAAATATTATTCCTGCAACTGTAACTATTAAATTAACCAAAACATTATGAAACACCAGATAACTTAATAATGTAATAATATATGTAATAACACAACTTATAATATTTCGTCTTAAAGAATGTACATTTAAAAATATTTTAAAATATTCCAAAATAATATATATTCTCACAAATTCAGTAACTCCAGATACAACAACATCCTCTAATTGCATCATCCATTACCTCCACGTTTGTTATATTCTATCATTTTTATATTAAAAGCATCTTTGTATTTTCTTCCAATATTGATACAATCCCCATTATCCATTATACAAGAATCCTTTTTAAACATTCTTATATGCCTTATATTAATTATGAACGACTGCGCAACCATAACATAATTAAACGGAAGCTTGTCTATAAGTTCTACTAACTTTCCAACAAATATTCTCTCTGTTCCATCACTACATATTATTTTTATATGCTTTCTGTCGCTTTCAAAATACACAATATCTCCATAATGAATTTTATTTTTTATTCTATTGTATTTTACAACATTAACATTGTATCTATGTTCATTTTTACACCTTTAGGTATGCCATGGGCATCAAAGATTGCTCTTACTTCATCTGGACCATTTGATGTGCAATTTTTATAATCACCACCATTAAAATTAGCGTTTATTGTATATCCAGTATTCGGGTCTGTATACTTATAACTTTTAGTTCCATCTCTATATTCATGGTCAAGTACCCACTTCCCAGTAGCAACCAGTCTTTCCTCATCTGTTAATGACGGTGCTGCTTCGGTTGCCGGTTCTGGAGTTGGTTCTGGTGCCGGGGCTTCTTCTGGTTCGTTATTTCCGGTGTCTTCTACTTCTTCCGGCTCGTTACTTTCTTCTGTATCATTTCCTGTATTATTCCCTGTATTCTCTGACACGGCTTCCTCACCGTGAGGAGTTTCTTCCGGCTGCGCTTCTTCTACCGGTTCTGCCTGCTGTGGTGTTTCTGCTGTGGCTTCTTCTGTCTGGGATTCATTTTCTACTTTCGTTTCCTCTGCTACAGCTGTGGTTTCACCTGCTCCTGTCTGTGCCTGTGCTATTTCCATCGCTGCTGTGGTCTGTTCTGTCTTTTTTGCTGTAGCTACTGTCGTTGTCTGCTGTTTTGTTTCCTGTGTGGCTGTCTGCTTATTTTTATTACCGCCTGATACACACACCGCCGTTATTCCTACAGCAATTAAAACGATTACCGCCGCTACTCCTGCTACTACTTTTACTTTTTTGTCCTTTAATAATTCTTTTAATCTTGTCATATTTTCAACCTTTCCTGTGACGAAGTTCGTCACAAATTATCTAGTACTTGTTATATATCTGTCCTCTGTCTCCGGTTTAATTACATAAACCTATCCCTTCCCTTTTTGCCAGTTCTTCAAGTGTTATCGTTTCCGCTTTTCCCGGGTCCGGATTGTTCATGTAATCCTGTACAAGTTTTTCACAATATAAATCGTCTTCCATATCATCATCAAACTGTACGCCTTTTAAAAACAATAAGATGTTTCCTATCTTATATTCCGGCAGGTTGTCAATGATTTGCTTTGCCTGTTCTCTTTCGCTCATGTCAATAGCCCCTTTCCTGATTATTTGTGACGAGGTTCGTCACGCTTCTTTACCGCTCTCATTATCTTCAATAAATTCTTTTAATCTTGTCATAATTTTCCCCTTTCTATATTATTTTTTTACAAAATTTCGCCGTTTTTACTATTTCATATATAGCATCCGCCTGTTCGGAATTGATCGCAAGCATTTGATTCAAAAGCAGGCACTTATATAAAAATGGCTGTCTTTAAACTTTAAATAAGAAACAATCCGATGATTCCCATAAGCACACCGGCACTATATCCAGCAAGCACATCTTTTACAAAATGCACACCGCCAAGAACACTTACTACACCCATCAAAAATGCCAGAACAAGCATAATAACACCCGCTGCCGGATTGACATACAGCCATGTCATTGCAATGACCGTAAATGAGGCTGTATGACGGCTCGGCATGGATTCTCCGGTCTTGTCCTTTGCGACTATCGGTGTTGTGCCGTAGATCGTATACGGCCGCTTAGCATTAACACATTTTCTAAAAACCGATACACCTGCAAATGTAATAAAAGGCACTAATATTACTTTCAAAAGCATGATACGGCCGCCGTTTATATAGACAAGCCCCAGTAAATCCACATAACACAGTACAGCAAGTGCAGGAAGCAGATGATACAGCACATTCACTGTTTTGGCTGCCCATAAATGTTTTTCATACCATTGATATAGTTTTTTATAAAACTGCGGATAAAAATTATCTTCCTTATTTCCTTCTTCCATTTTTTTACTTTATACTTCTTCCTTTCTGCCGTCTGCAAACAATTCCCGTAAGGTCTTACCGTTCTTTTTCCGGGTAAGTTCCACCAGCCCAAGACGTGTCATATCAACATACACGATTCCTGTGTTTTCCTGCTGGATATATTTTTTTAATGCACTGACAAGCTGTTCTTCTTCGGCTTTTTCTTTCAGATTGATAAAATCCACAATAATCATGCCGGACAGATTACGCAGACCTATCTGGCGCACCAGTTCTTCAGCCGCTTCCAGATTGGTCTTTAAAAATGAATCTTTCTTTTTGACCATTTTCCCGGAATTGACATCAACCGCCGTCAATGCCTCTGTCTGTTCAATCACAAGATAACCGCCGGACTTTAACCATACCTTTTTATTTAATGTCCGCGAAAGAATCGTTTCCAATGAATACAGCTTGTAAAGCGGCAGTAATTCATCTTCATAAAGGCGCAGTTTTTCTTTCACCGCTTCTGCTGCATACTGTCCTGCCAGTTCATAAATTTCCTGCTCGATGCGTTGCATCTGAGCGGTGAAATGAACAGACGATTGTTTGAGCGCTTCCGTATCCAGCA
>ERZ833822.1465-NODE-1465-length-19334-cov-3.738731_pt1 | contig 19334 bp, 18 predicted proteins | sample MGYA00519913_ERZ833822 | MGnify/ENA primary metagenome ERZ833822 (study PRJEB31850, sample SAMEA3708746) | human gut metagenome | biome: human gut; feature: human-associated habitat; material: faeces | place: China | collected 2014 ... | reverse complement strand
AGAGTTCTTCGCCATTCTCACGTAGCTGTACATATTCCTCTGCCCATTGCAGAACCAGCTTTTCATTCTCCGCAGACTGTGTAGCTATGGGAGTTTCATAAGGCGGTATCCCGCTATCCAAAGTTTCTGCCACTCCCCACATTCTGCAAATCCGCATCGCTGTTCTGTAGATTCCTTCTTTTTGCGTGTTGCCGCTCATCCGTTTTTCTCCTTTGCATCCGTTTTTTGATAGTCTGCACCGCCGTCTGATTTCATAAAAAAACATACATCCGACTTGTTTCTAAAACAAACCCAGATGTATGTTTAAATTTCTTTTTGCACTTTCCCAAAGTTGAAACATACATCTGAACCTGATCTCTTCTTTTCCTGAATTATCAGTCAAAAAAAGAGACACAAGTAACTTGATGTCTCAACCTACTCAGAAATTAGCACACTTTTTCGGTTTTGTCAAGAGGATGGGCGGTTTTTGGGGGAACAGGCTTTTCTCTATGCCTGTTCACACTCAATGCGGAAAATATAGTAGCAGGCAAAATTACCGAAAATCTTTCGATCCGCTTCCAGCTTGCTGATGTCCGGCACATTCACCCCGTTGTTCTGTAGATAACGGAAATAGATACGGACGCTGTCCATGAACCGGTTGTGCTGGCTGGTGCGGTAGCTGTCGTTCTCGGCTTTCTCTTCTCTGCTCATTTCACTGAACCGATACCGCATCGTTGCATACTTGTAGGCAAACTCTTTTACATCTGCATACAGTTCTGCGGCAGTCTCGTCCTTTTCCTTCTGTGCTTCCAGTACCTGATATACTTCCTCAAACTTCTCTAATTCCATGCTGCTTTCTCCTTTCGCTTTCCCTTACTTTTATCCTGTATTTTATTATGAATGTTCCGACACAGGATGTCAAACATTCTTCCTGCAATCACTCGTTGGTACAACTGTTTTTTCGAGCCTTTCTTCTCTGCTTATCTTTTGGAAAATGATTTTGTGAAAAATAAGTCTGCCGTAAGGTGCAGCTTCTCTTATTTTTTTAGGTCTCTTTTTAAAAGCATTTTTCATTTATTTACATCGCAGATGTGACAAGCTCTGCTTGTTTCAGGGCACCCGCAGGAACGTCCGGTGGACGTTTCAAGGGCAAGCGCAGCGCAGTAAGTAGAGCCGTCGGCTATGCCGACCGCAGCGAAGCTGCGTCAGCTCTACTTATGCCCTTTTTGCTTTCCGGAGCCTTTAGCGGAGAAAGCAATGAGATTTCTGCGAAAACCCCGTAACTATGCGGGTTTGAGCCTGTAAACGAGCCGTCAGAATATTGGCACTTTTCTGTAAACATTGTTTACAGCTGTAAATGAGAGTGCCAGAACGCCCGTAAAACGGGCATTTTTTAAGTGAACTTGTTTACAAGCCGTAAGGGTCTGTGGCGACGTGTAAACGGGACGTTATTTGTAAAATTTGTAAACAATGTTTACAAGAAAGTTCTTTGCGCAAACCTTAGACTGTACCGTAAGGTTCTGCGCAGCTTGTCATGCCTTTTTCTTTCAAAAGTGAACCATTCTCTGTACCGGTTTCCGCCCAGATTTGGGTCAATCTTGGGCGCATATTGGTACACAAATGTAGGGAATGCCTGTTCTTTCCTTTTTGGTACAATGATTGTACCAAGTCTGGGACTGTTTCGGTACATCATTGTTCCATTTTTGGGTATCTGTTTTTCTGTTCCACTTCTGGTACAGGAAATGTACCAAAATAAACCCCAAAGTGGTACATTATCTGCCCAAAAAAATGGGCGCCTTTCGGCTGCCCGTAGATTTTCTATTTTATTCTGAAATTATATACCTTTTTCCGTGAACGCTTTCTGAGTCTTGCCGTCACATATATGATCTGAAATTCTGCGTTCCACTTCTTGATATTTGTTGCGACAAAGACCGTCATCACAACGGTAAGGATTGTCATACTAAGGCTTGTACAGAACAAACACTCCACATACTTTGCTGCCAGTACTCCCGCAAGAACCATTCTGACCGGAACGGGTACTGCAAGAAGAATCTGTAATAACGTTCTCTCCATCAGACAGAACAGTACAATCCATAAGTCTCTGATACCTGAAAGCATTCTCTTCCTCATATTTGCCACACTCCTTCCAAGCACCCTGTCGGCAGTCCGGCGGACTGCAAAAAAGAACCTGCAAAAGCAGGTTCCTTAAATGAGTGAAAATCCTTGTCGAAGAATGGTGTTCCAGTTGCTTTTTTGATAAAGAAAACGTACTATGATTACCACCTTCTTGTCTTCATCTATGGTATAAAACGCAAGATAATTGTTTACCCTAATAAATCGGATTCCCCACCCAGCCAAAACGGGATCATCCACCAGCTGTAGTTTCTCCGGCATCTGGGTCAGTTCACCGATTTTTTCCGTTGCAACATCCAGCAGATGGTCTGCTGCCTGTGGGTTCTTCAAGACAAATTCGATGTAATCTGCTGCTTTCGCAATGTCATGCTCCGCAGTTTTGGTGATGTGTACCTGATAATTCATCTTCTGCGGCGGCTCCGAATATCAGCCATGGCTTCTTGAAACGGTCTGGTATTGCCAGCGGCAATATCGTCCATTCCTTCCTTAATCTGGCTATATAGTTCAAAGCGGCTGGTTAATTCCTCGTATGCCTCAATGCTCATTACAGCAAGGTCACCTTTTCCATTCTTCGTAATAAAAACAGGTTCCGGGTAGTTATGACAGTAGGTCGATATTTCATTATAATTGTTCCGCAAGTCAGCACTTGATTTAATGGTCGGCATAAAAGCACCTCCTTCTATGATAGTAAAATTATACACAAATTTTGTTATGCAGTCAATGGAGTATGCTATTATTCTTTGCGGTATGCTTTTCCTTATTCCTCTGTCAACAATCCTCCCTTGCACACACGGTCTCAATGTCAGCACTCAAAATATCGAAATGGCAGTCCTCACATTGCAGTAAGATGTTCTCCGGGTTGTCTTTCTCACCCTCGAACGTGATTTTTACATTATGCCCCATGTGCTTCTGTAGAGCATTCCATAAGTCCATATCTCGATCCATAATTTCTTTACCATTCTGTCTAACGACAGCCTTTCTTTTCGTATTGCACCCGGTCTGTACAGCAGACCTTCCGTAAAATAGGAAAAGCGGACGCATCAGCGTCCGCCTTGGTACTTGCTATTTAATTTCCGAACGACACTTCCGCATCAGGGTTCTGCTCCTGCCACTTCTTCAAGCCATCTTCCTGCGTGGGCGGGGTCAACGACCAGCCTACGTTCGAGCTGGAAGCGCCGGTGTTCCCGTCGGCAGTCTTAGGGGCTGCTGCGACGGTGTTTTCCGTCACGACAGGTTCTGTGCAGGATGCAACAGAAGAGTCTGCGTTCGTGAATACTTCGTATGCTACGATGGTGTCATTCACATCCAGTCCACCCATGTTCAGCGGGATTCTCTTTATTGCTACAGCACCAGCTACATGTCTGCTGTCCATGTAGTTGTTATAATGTCCCTGGCTGTCATGCCATTTCTGGTGGATAAAGGATGCGCTCACTTCGTCAGGCTGTCCTGCCTGATAATTTTCTGCTGTGGTGGCACCTGCATGTCCATTATCTGCATTACATCTTTCTACTGCAAGATTGTACAGGTCTTCTGACCATGTCAGTTCGGGGATACCTGCTGCACTACGTTCGGCATTGACCATTGCAAATACTTGTTCTGCCATGGCTCTGTCGAAGTATGCGTCTTTGCTTGTTGTGGTGGTTGTATTTCCAGTAGCACCGTCACCGTGAGTCTTCATGAAGTTCTCAATCTGCTCTTCAGTAATACCGAAGGTATCGTCTACTGTGTTACTTGCATACTGGTTTCCAGCAGTATTGTTGTTACCAGTTGCCGCTACGTTGCTTACAGGCTTTTCAGATACGATGTACTTATCACTTACATAACCAGTGGTGTTATTCCAGTCAAAGCGATACCAACCTGTCTGGTCGCATTTACCCGTAACGGTGATTTCCTGGCTGGCTTTCAGGCTGCCAATCTTCTTACCATCCGTACTGGGCAGGTCTCTGACGTTTACTGCGGACTTTGCATACATGGTCTGGCTTAATTCCGAATAAGTATACCCTGTGCTTACAGCAGTAGATTCTACGGGTGCTGCTGTGGGTTCTACAGCGGGTGCGGGAGATTCCGCAGGAGCAGTCTCTGTGGGAGCTTCGGTCGGCTCTACAGTGGGTTCTGTTACAGGTTCTGCTACGGCTGCTTCTGTGGATGCCATTTCAGTGGATTCTACAGAAGTCGTTTCGGTGACAGCAGTTTCGTTACTGGTTGTCTCTTTGCTGCCACATGCGGTCAGCATCAGTGCTGCGCAAAGGATTGCTGCTACGGCTTTCGCAGCGAGCTTGTGTGTTCTGTGTTTCATAGTTGGTTTTCCTCGCTTTCGTTGAGAGAATTTATTTCGAGCGATTAACTTTTGTTTTCATGTGATCGTTCTCTATCGTTCTTACATTATAGTCAATATATTAGGTATAGTCAAGAAATTAAGTATGATACTCTTTTTATAATATTTGATAGGAGGTTCAATCTAATAACATGATATCATACAAACCTTTTTTTGACACCCTACTTCGCAAAAATGTGACAGAATATGAATTGATTTTTAAGCACGGTGTTTCCGCCAATACCATTCATCGTATGAAAAAGGGAGAAGCCATCACTACAAAGACACTCGATGTGCTCTGCTACATCCTCGATTGTCCTGTTTCTGACATTATCGAACATGATAAGACAAAGTAAAATCGACAGGAGCTCTAACGCCCCTGCCGATTTTTTAATTTTATGAAAATCATTCAAAAACTACATCTTCATCTACAGAAATGCCATCTGCACCGATTTCATCAAATGTAACTGCCATGTCATGATTCGTTCTCATCAAGAAATATTTTCCATCACTTACAAAGAACCCACTGTAGTGCGAGTCATAGACATCACCCGATTTAATATCATTTGTAGTGGAAATCTCTTTCCGCCCACTCCTTTCTAAAATCAATGCCTCCTTATCCACATTATTTCCGGATGCATCTGTATAAATAGAGAAACCGTAGCGAGGTTTCGCAATACCACCCTGCTCTGCCAATTTCGTATTTATTTCATTTATAATGTAATCCTTTGCAGCATTTACCTGATCCTGCACACTATTTAAGTAATCTGGGTCTAATTCCTCTCCACCTTCTGATGTAGTTCCGCTAATTTCCCTATATGCATCATCAAGTGCTATCATTGCAATTGTATCGCTATCTGTTGAATCGGATATGGAGTTCTCTGCATCTGCTCTAAGTTCATCTTTATGTTGATGATAATACATCAAAACTTCATTTCTGTTGTTCCAATCCTCCTCTACCCATGAAGCGATCTCTTCATCGGTCATTTTCGATAAGTCTGCAAATGTCTTGCTCTTTTTCCCCTCCATATTAAGATAAGTTCCATCTCCATACACCACATAAACATCCGGCGTTGCTTCCTTATCAATTGTATCACATAAATACCAAATGCTTACTTCATTATTCGTAAACAACTGGCTAAATGTGCCGACGTTTTCATTCTTTGTGTCAGCTTCTTTTTCTGTGTTTACTCTTGCGCTGCCATTACTGCTGCTTGTAGTATCTTTACTGCCACAGGCAAATAAGCTAAGAGAGAGAATCGCCATCATACTTACCATCATTAGTTTTCTTTTCATTATTATTTCTCCTCATAAATAAGATTTTTTGTAGTTTTCTATATTATAGTCAATTCTTTGAGTATAGTCAAGAAATTAAGTATACAAAACAACCACCTACAGTAATCAATCACTGTAGGTGGTTATTATTACTCTGCTTCTATAAATTATAGAAATACACCTTATTTGTCAGAACATCATCCACTCATTTTCCTGTTTTCCTCACGCTTCACGTAAAGTTCTGCGTGTTTTTCCCTGAAACTGTAATAATCATTTCCTGCTACAATAATGTGGTCAAACATATGAATCCCCATAATCTCGCAGGCTCGCATCAACCCCTGTGTCACATCAATGTCCTGCGTCGATGGATTCGCCGTACTACCCAACCCGGGGTGATTATGTGCCAGAATGATTCCTGCCGCATTGGTCAAAAACGCTCTTTGCATTATTTCCCGGATTCCTACGGTTGCCGAATCAATTACTCCATGACCAACTTCCGCATAGGCTATCACATGAAGACTAGCGGATAAGAACATCACATACAGTTTTTCTTCCGAAAAGTCTTTCATGTGAAAAACATTGTTCAGCACATTTACAACCTTCTCCGGGGAATTTACTTTCAGCTGTTGCTCTCCAACATATTCCCCTCTGTATTCTGCTACCGTCTCACTGACCAAGTACGGCAGCTTTCTTTCATCCAGTCTCACATCTACAACATCTATATTCATTGCCGTTACCTCCTTCATGGTCTCTCCCGGCATTGACAAATGCAAAAGCCGCCAAGAAGATGTTAATAGATTGCTCTACATCTTCCTGGCGGCTTGCCCTTTGATATATTCTTCTTTTATTTGCACTGTTCTAAAAATTTCAAAGCATCCCTACTCCTTCTGTGCCGTCAGGCATAGGGATGCTTCTACAAAAAATAGCGATACTGTACGAGGTGTAATCACCTACCTACAATATCGCTGCTTTCCTGTAGATTCTATCTACAATAACCGTTCTCACAATTACCATTCCCTCTGTGAAACCAAGCAGAACATATTCCTGTATACCACAATGTTATACAGGGTATTCGACTTGTTACGGTTTAGTGGAGTAGACGGGAGTCGAACCCGTGTCCAAAAGCCTATTCCCTGTCCTTCTACGAGTGTAGTTTATTCTTTGACATTCCCTCCGCGCCCCGGGAATAAACACCCTGAGCATTTCAGTAGCTTCATGTTACGCCCATATGCGCAAAGCTTTGCATATGTCGTTTCTCACATGTTTGAAGCCGGGATCCTAAGGTGTGAGTGCCCTAGGGCCGACTGCTGCCATTAGGCAGCGTATGCTAAATTATCGTTAGCGTTTAATTTTAATTTGGCCATTTAACGCATTACCATGCGACTCGCTTCTCCAGCTGCAAAACCCCTGTCGAAACCTTTACTACCCCTTATTCAATTGTCAGACCAAGTATACTTGATGGCACACACACTGTCAAGCACTTGCAGTAAAGCATTGCAGGATCAGAGCCTGTGGATCACAGATTGCGGACCTTGAATTCCTTCTCTGCCTCTCTGCGCTGATCCTTTTTGGCAATGGCTTCTCTCTTGTCATAGAGCTTCTTACCACGTGCCAGCCCGATCTCTACCTTTACCTTACCGTCTTTAAAGTATACCTGCAAAGGGACTAATGTATACCCTTTTTCCTTGATCTTGCCCAGCAGTTTGTTGATCTCGTACTTATGCAGCAGCAGTTTTTTCACACGAAGAGGATCTTTGTTGAAAATATTCCCCTTCTCATAAGGACTTACATGCATTCCGTAGACGAATACTTCTCCGTCTTCAATGCGGACGAACGCCTCCTTGATACTGCACTTGCCCATACGCATGGACTTTACTTCCGTGCCGTGCAAGGCAATGCCGCACTCATAGGTCTCATCAATGAAAAAATCATGATATGCTTTTTTATTGTTTGCGATCAGCTTCTGGGACTCTTTTCCTTTTGCCATGGCTACCTCTTAAAACCTTGTAACTATTCAGAAACCCATTCACAAAGCGCACCTGCGGAGCTTCTTTTTAACGGCTCTGAATAGTTACAGTTTACTATATTTTCTGTAATTGTCAATGAACTAACAGTTCATTTATCCACCAGCCGGAAATTGATGGTGCGCATAAAACGGTCACAGTCCTCCACTTCGATCCGCACCGGCATTCCCAGTTTGAAGCAACGTCCGGTAGCTTCTCCCACCATCTCACAGGCTGCCTCATTGTAGTGATAATAGTCGCCCGGGATCGTGGAAATATGGATCAGCCCTTCCACGGTATTGGGCAGTTCCACATACAGTCCCCAGCCGGTGACACCGGAGATCACACCCTCGTATTCCTCTCCGATGTGTTGTTCCATATATTCTACCTTCTTCAGCTTATCCGTCTCCCGCTCTGCCTCATCGGCACGGCGCTCCATCTCGGAAGAATGTTCCGCCACCTCCGGCAGAATCTCACGATAATGCTCTATGCGCTCTTCCTTCAGACGTCCCCGCAGCTGTTCCTTGATAATACGATGGATCTGCAGATCCGGATAACGGCGGATCGGCGAAGTAAAATGACAGTAATACTGACATGCCAGTCCAAAATGTCCGGTACACTCCGTGCTGTATTTTGCCTGTTTCATGCTGCGCAGGGTCAGTCTGGCGATCATAGGCTCTTCGGGAGTTCCCTCAATCTTCTGTAACAGCTTCTGGATCTCCTTGGGATGGATCTCCTCCGTGGAGACCTTGCTGTTCCTGCGCCCCAGCGCCTTCATGTAATAGCCATAATTGCTGATGAACGTAGACAGCTTCTGGATCCGCTCCGGATCCGGTACATCATGGACGCGGTAGACGAAGGGCAGCTCCTGCCAGTAAAAATGCTGTGCCACTGTCTCATTCGCTGCGAGCATGAAATCCTCGATCAGCATAGTCGCTATATTCCGCTCGTAAGGCTTAATATCCAGTGGATGTCCTTCCTTATCTAACAGGATCTTGCACTCCGGAAAATCGAAATCAATGGATCCCCGCTTCTGTCTCTTCTTCCTCAGTTTGTCCGCGAGCTCAGCCATTTGTTGGAACATAGGGAGCAGTTCCCTGTACTGTGAATAGTCTGTTGAGATTTCTATGCCTTCCCCGGAGGTTCCGTCCGGCATATCGGCGTTATGCTCTACACACTCTGGCTCCTCCAGCAGCTTTTTCACCACGGTATAAGACATCCGCTTATTGACCCGGATCACAGATTCGCAGATCTCATAGTCCACGATCTCGCCCTCTTCATCCACCTTCATCAGGCAGCTTAATGCCAGACGGTCCACGCCCTCATTCAGGGAACAGATACCGTTACTCAATGCATGGGGCAGCATAGGGATCACACGGTCCACCAGATAGACACTGGTGCCTCGTTTTAATGCCTCTCTGTCCAGTGCGGAATTCTCCTGCACGTAGTTCGTCACGTCTGCAATGTGTACTCCTAAGTGGTAATATGTCCCATCAAAGGATACACTGACAGCATCATCCAGATCCTTGGCATCCTCTCCGTCGATGGTCACCATGGTCACATCCCGCAGATCCCTGCGTCCGGCACAATCCGCCTCAGATACCTCCTGGGATACCCTCTCCACCTGGCTCATGATCTTCTCGCCGAATTCCACCGGCAGATCAAAGCCACGTACGATAGACATGATATCTACACCGGGATCGTTGATATGTCCCAGGATCTCCACGACTTTGCCCTCAGGACTCTTCGTATTCGTGCCGTATCCGGTGATCTCCACCACGACCTTATGTCCGGTCATGGCCCCCTTCGACCACTCCTTCGGCACGAAAATATCCTGTGCTATCTTCGTGTTATCCGGAATGACAAAGCCAAAATTACTCTTGGACTGCTCATAGGTTCCCACCACCTGAGTCATACCCCTGGCAATGATGCGGATAACCTGCGCTTCCTGGCGTTTGCCGGTCTTCGCAGGCAGAAGTGCCACTTCCACGGTATCCTTATGGAATGCTCCACCTTGCTTGTCCTCCGGAATGAACAGATCCTCGTCCCTTCCTTCCACTTCCACAAATCCAAAGCCTTTGGCATTGCTGATAAAAGTTCCCGTCAGAACCTTACCGTTGGACTTCATATATTTACCCTTAACGGTCAGGGTAAGTTTTCCTTCCGCTAAAAGTTCCCGTAAAATCTCACGAAACTCTTCCCGGTCTTCTTTTGCGACCTGAAGAAACATTGCCAGTTCCTTTTCCTTCATCGGAACGTAAAAATCATCCTTCACCAGATCACAGATTACTTTTTTTCTCTTCTCTCTGATTTCGTTATTACTCATGTAACCTCTCTCAAACAGTAACTATTCAGAACTCCATTCGCAAAACCGCCTCTACGAGGCTTTACTTTTGCTCATGTAGTTACTTCGCCATATAAATCATGTCAAATGTTCTTACGAATGCAAGCATTCGCCGTACATGTTGGCATGATTTGCATGGCTCTGAATAGTTACATATAACAAAACACTCTTGTATGCTCTGCACACAAGAGTGTCATCCTTCGTAATGATTAAAATACGTTCAGATTCAGTACGACTGCAAGTAACATGAAGAATACCGCAAGGATCTTCGTGATCTTCACCAGCATGCCTTCCATGGAACGTCCTTTATTTCTGCCCCAGTAGGTCTCAGCAGCGCCGCTGATGGAACCCAGTCCTGCGGACTTACCTTCCTGCATCAATACTAACACCGTCAGTGCTACGCATACCAATATAAAAATTATGTTGATTACCACTCTTAATGCTTCCATTTCACACCTCCTAATGTCAAGCAGATTTTATATTACCATATATTGTACACAATTGCAACAACATTTTACAATACAGCACCGAAAAGGCGGCACAAAAAAGAACCCCCGGAAATCTTTACGATCTCACGGGGATCCTTTGTTTTTTATTCTGAATGATCAGATCCGCAGCTTACTCTGCGATGTCACCATACATGAAGTACCAGAAACCATAAGCGGAATGCCAGATACCGGTGATCTTCTCGCTCTGCAGCCAGAAGTCATTGTAGTAAGCAACAGGGATGCATCCTACCTGCTCCATCAGAACATCCTCAGCCTGATGAAGAGCTGCGGAACGCTCAGCGGTATCCATGGTGGAAGCTGCCTTCTCCATAGCTGCATCGAAGTCAGCGTTGGAGAACTTACCATCGTTGTTACCGTTGCCGGTGCAGAACAGGTCTAACATATTGGAAGGATCGCTGTAATCTCCTACCCATCCGTTACGTGCTACCATGTACTCACCGTTACGTCTCATCGGAGTGAAGCTGGACCACTCAACGATATTTACTTCTACGTTAATACCAAGCTCGCCCCATGCCTGCTGTAAGTACTCAGCAACAGTCTTGTGGTAACCTGCATCATTGGTAGTATAGGTGATGGTAGGAAGTCCTTCACCATTGGGGTAACCTGCATCAGCTAAGAGCTGCTTAGCTTCCTCAAGGTTAGCATCGAAATCATCGGAGATATAGCCCTGACCACCGTTAGCATTTGCATTGAAGGAGCTGCCGTCGGTATCTACCCAGCCCTCACCTACGATGTTGTATGCGGGAGAGTAGGTTCCCTGCATCAGGGTATTTGCTACATAATCACGATCAATTGCCAGGCTCAGAGCCTTACGAACATTTACATCTGCGAATGCAGGATCTTCCAGGTTCATGGACAGATAGTAAGTTCCCAGGTTAGGCTCTACATGGAACTCAGGGTTACCCTGTAAGCTGGGGATCTCCTGGGTAGGAACATCCTTGATGAACAGTACATCACCGGACTGGTATGCAGTATAAGCTGCGTTGGAATCCTCCATCAGTACGAATTTGATGCTGCCAAGCTTGATCGCATCTGCATTCCAGTAGTTAGGGTTCTTGGACATGGTAATGTGAGAACCGGGTACCCACTCGGTAATGTAGAAAGGTCCGTTGGAGATATAGGTCTCAGCTGCGGTAGCCCATGCATCGCCGTTAGCCTCTACGGTTGCCTGCTGAACAGGGCTCAGGGTAGCGAATGCTGCCAGAGACTCGAAGTAAGGGCAGGGATTGGAAAGCTCTACAACTAGGGTCTTAGCATCGGGAGCGGATACTGCCAGAGCATCCAGATCACCTGCCTGTGCCTCGTCAAAGCCCTTAACCATACCCAGAACAGTCTCAGCATAAGGAGCTGCTACTACGGGATCGCATACACGCTTCCAGCTGTATACGAAATCGTCTGCGGTCAGATCACTGCCGTCAGACCACTTTAATCCATCACGAAGATGGAAGGTCCAGGTAAGACCATCTTCAGATACTTCCCAGGTCTCAGCCTGTCCGGGAGCGATCTTACCATCCTGGTCAATCGTCAGAAGACACTCAAAAGAGTGAAGCAGCATATTACCGCCATCTACTGCACTGTTCAGTGCGGGATCGATGGTCTCGGGATCGGGACCGATCTGAACGGTAAGCTGTTTGCCTTCGGTACTTACTTCGGTTGCTGCTGCATCGGTTTTGGTGCTGTCAGTTGCACTGGCACTGTCAGTTGCACTGGCACTGCCGGTTGCAGAAGAACCATTGTCGCTGCTGCCGCATGCTGCCAGAGAACCTACCAGCATTGCTGCGGTGAGCAGCATAGCTAACTTCTTTTTCATAAAGTTATCCTCCTCTTTCTTTTCATACAAAAGCACTATGCTTTGTATAGCTTTATATTAAACAGCTAAATTGCTCAGCTGTCAATACCTAATTTCAGGCATTGATCTTCTCCACATGGTGGCATGCCACGTAGTGACCCTTTTCCACTTCTCTCCATTCGGGTTCCTTCTGTGCACAACACTCATCCGCATAAGGACATCTGGTGCGGAAACGGCATCCGGTAGGAGGATTTAAGGGGCTGGGTACATCTCCCTGCAGAACAATACGTTTACTTGCTCTTGCCTTGATGGGATCTGCAATGGGGATTGCAGAGATCAGGCTCTTGGTATAAGGATGCAGGCTTCGTGCTACCAGCTCGTAGCTGTCTGCCAGCTCTACCATTTTGCCCAGGTACATAACGCCGATACGGTCGGAGATATGTTTTACGACAGAGAGGTCATGTGCGATGAACAGATAGGTCAGTCCCATCTGCTCCTGCAGCTCCTCGAACATATTCACCACCTGTGCCTGGATTGATACATCCAGTGCGGAGATCGGCTCATCGCAGACGATGAACTGCGGGTTCACTGCCAGTGCTCTCGCAATGCCGACACGCTGACGCTGTCCGCCGGAGAATTCATGAGGATATCTGTTCGCATGCTCAGAGTTCAGTCCAACCTTCTCCAGCATGGAAATGATCCTGTCATGACGTTCCTTTTTATTGGCAGCCAGCTTATGAATATCTATGGCTTCCCCTACGATATCTCCTACGGTCATTCTGGGATCCAGACTTGCATAAGGATCCTGGAATACCATCTGCATCTTCTGACGGTAAGGCAGCATATCTACCTTTACTTTATTTTCAACGTCCAGGATCACCTTGCCGTCAAATGTGATCTTGCCGCCGGTGGGCTCATATAATCGTAAGATAGAACGTCCGGTGGTGGTCTTACCACAGCCGCTCTCTCCTACCAGTCCGAGAGTCTCACCTCTATTTACAAAAAAGCTGACATCATCCACGGCCTTCACGAACTTACGGTTTTTACCCATGCCGCCTGCGGGGAAGTATTGCTTCAAATGTTCAACCTGAAGTAACTTATCACTCATTGGTATTTCCTCCCTCCATCTCAGCTTTCTGGTTCATAAAGCAGTGTGCATAATGCGTCTCGCTAAAATCCGTCTTGGGCGGATTCTCTCTCAGGCAGATCTTCATGCAGTTCTTGCAGCGGGGTGCGAATGCACATCCCTCGGGAGGATTCAAAAGATCCACCGGATTACCCTCGATGGGGATCAGCTTCTCATGCTTCGTGCTGTCCAGACGGGGGATACTCTCCAGAAGGCCCTTGGTATATTCATGCTTCGGATGGTAGAAGATCTCGTCACAGGTACCGGTCTCCACGATACGGCCGGCATACATGACTGCAATACGGTCACACATGCTCGCCACGATACCCAGGTCATGGGTGATCATGATGATCGCCATGCCCAGCTTGTCCTTCAGCTCCATCATCAGCTCCAAGATCTGCGCCTGAATGGTAACGTCCAGTGCGGTAGTAGGCTCATCGGCGATCAGAAGCTTCGGTTCACATGCCAGCGCAATTGCGATCATGACACGCTGTCTCATACCACCGGACAGCTCGTGGGGATACTGCTTCATACGTTTCTCCGGTTCATTGATACCTACCAGAGACAAAAGCTCCACTGCTCTTGCATATGCCTTTTTCTTATCCGCATCGGTATGCAGACGGATTACTTCCATGATCTGATTACCAATGGTATATACGGGATTTAAGCTGGTCAGAGGATCCTGGAAAATAATGGAAACCTCTTTACCACGCATTTTGGAAAAATCTTTTTCGGTCATTTTCTCCACTTCGTGTCCATTGAAGTGAAGTTCTCCGCCGATCAGCTTACCGGGATAAGCGGTCAGTCCCATCAGACTGTATGCGGTTACGGATTTACCGGAACCACTCTCTCCTACGATGCCCAGTACTTCCCCTTCCTTCAGGTGAATGGAGACATCGTTCAGTGCCTTTACTTCTCCGGCAGGAGTAAAGAAAGAGAGACGTTCATGCTGTATATCTACCAGATAATTGTTATCCATCTTCACTACTCCTTCCATTAATTCTTAAGCTTCGGGTCGAATGCATCACGAAGTCCGTCACCAAACAGGTTAAAGCTTAAGATGATCAGACTGATCAGCAGACAGGGTGCAAACAGCAGGTACGGGAATGTGATCATTCCGTTAATGGCATCACTTGCAAGACTTCCCAGGGAAGGCAGGGGAACTGCCACACCCATACCTAAGAAGCTCAGATAGCTCTCGGTAAAAATAGAGGAAGGGATCTGCAGTGTGGTGGTAACGATCAGCGTACCGATACAGTTGGTCAGCAGATGCTTTTTAATGATACGGCCATCCTTGGCTCCCAGAGCCTTGGCTGCCATGACATAATCATTTTCCTTCAGGGTCAGGATCTGGCTTCGTACCATACGTGCCATTCCTACCCAGTACAGCAATGCGAATACGATGAAGATACTGATCAGGTTAGATCCTACGATCTGCATCCATCCGAATCCGGGAAGCTGTGCCAGATTCGCCAGAGGGTCCTTTAACGCAAAGGACAGTAGCACGATCAGCAGGAAATCCGGTATCGTATAGATAATATCCACAATACGCATGATGATCAGATCCACCCATCCACCGAAGAATGCAGAGATGGAACCGATCAGGGAACCGATCACGAAAATGATGGCAGTAGCGATCAGACCAACCAACAGGGAGATACGGCTTCCCATCATAACACGGATGGCATAATCACGGCCCATTTTATCGGTACCGAGCACATGGGGGAATACCTTCTCTCCCGCATCCATACGCTCTATCTCTTTCTCGGAATACTGCATGGGGTGCAGATTCTCGCTTCCTTTGATCTGTGTCTTGTAATCATAGGGATAAAATGCCGGCACGATAAAGGAAAAGATCATAACTACAATAATAACGAAGAGGCTGACCATGGCAACCTTATTTTTACGAAGTCTGCGGAAGCCATCCTGCCAGAAGCCCACGCTCTCACGCATGATGACCTGGCTCTGCTTCTCTTCTTCGTTCGCCGGCATAAAATCTTCCGGTTTATATTTTACATGAAAGCTCATAGCATTCGGTTCTTTCATCGGTATCTTCCTTCCTGTTAATCTTACTTCAACTTGATCCTGGGGTCGACGAGCTTATATACGATATCCACCAGCACATTCATGACAACCATCAGTGTTGCGAGGAAAATGGTGGTACCCATGATCATGGTGTAGTCACGGTTAATGATCGAGCTGACAAATTCATTGCCCAGACCGGGGATCGTGAAAATCTTCTCTACTACGAAGCTTCCTGTCATAGTATAAGCCATCATAGGACCTACATAGGTGATAACGGGGAGCAGTGCATTTCTCAGTGCATGCTTGAACAGACGGAAGAAAGGTTTTACTCCCTTCGCCGTAGCGGTTCTCATATAATCCTGTCCCAGAACATCCAGCATGGAAGAACGCATCAGTCTCATAATATAAGCAGTGGGGTACAATGCCAGTGCGATCACGGGCATCACATAATGCTTCCAGGTGCCGATTCCGTAAGTGGGCAGTATCTTTACCTTACTTCCCAGGAAATACAGAAGCAGAGTACATATAACGAAACTTGGTACCGCAATACCACAAGTGGAGATCACGGAGATCACGCTGTCCAGCGTCTTGCCACGATGGGTAGCTGCCAGACATCCCAGTGGGATACCTACCAACAGCGCTACGATAACGGAAAGTCCACCTACTCTTGCAGATACAGGGAACTTGGATACTATAATAGAAGTAACGGTTCTTCCTCTCTGCTTCAGACTCTCTCCGAAATCACCGTGCAAAGCATCTTTCATATACGTCAGATACTGCTGGGACAAAGGCTTGTCCAGTCCATATTTTGCCTCCAGGGCTGCCTGTGCAGCAGGGCTTACTGCTTTCTCCGAGAGGAACGGACCACCGGGGACCATGTTCATCAGGAAAAAAGTGAGTGTTGCTACTGTAAAAATCGTGACCAGCGCTAAGCCGATACGTTTTGCAATATATTTAAGCATCTCTTCAACTCCTTGCTTTTCTTTTGCCTACGGACATTTATAAAATGCATTTTTTGCATTCGTATGCAAATATACATGTGCATAAAATGTACTTTACCTTTCCGACAACGACTTTTGTTATATTACAACACTTTTCAAAGGCTGTCAACTGAAATGCACATGAAGTATCTGCCACTTCCCATGCTTTTCCTTTTTCTTTTTGTGCCTTTGGATGTACGTGTGTCGCGTACATATGTCTGCATATTTATGAGAATCTTTTTCAACATTAACAGCCCGTAATTTTTACTTTCTGTATATAGTGCATATTTTCTATTGTTTTATGTATATTTACACATTCATCAATTCTGATTTTTTCTTTCACTCATGTATTTTTCTATCGTTTTTCTATAAAAGCAGGAGGATTTCCGGTGATGAAAATCCTCCTGTTTATACATTTTTTATTTTTTGTAGTTTATTTTTTTGCACGATCATTCAGATTTTGCGAAACGGTTCCATATATGCTGCCGCATCCTTCAACTCTTCTTCAATGGTCAGTAATCGATTGTACTTTGCCACGCGGTCACTACGGCAGGGAGCTCCTGTCTTAATCTGTCCGGCATTCAATGCCACTGCAATGTCTGCGATGGTGGTATCCTCCGTCTCCCCGGATCTATGTGAGATCACTGCCTTATATCCGTTCTTGTGAGCCATCTCCACTGCTTCGAAGGCTTCGGACAAGGTTCCGATCTGATTGACCTTCACTAAGATTGCATTGCCGCAGTGCAGTTTGATCCCGGCATCCAGCCGCTTTGTATTTGTGACAAACAGGTCATCTCCCACTAGCTGGATCTTCTCTCCCAGCCGTTTCGTCAGCTCCTGCCATCCGTCCCAGTCATTTTCATCCAGTCCGTCCTCAATAGAAATAATGGGATAGTTCTCCACGAGCCGTTCATAATACGAGATCATTTCTCCGGTATCCCGCAGGACTTCCTCTCCCTTCAGCTTACTCTCTCCGGGGAAATGGTACATTCCCGTCTCTTCATTATATAATTCACTCGCCGCAGCATCCATCGCGTAGACCACATCTTTTCCGACCGTATAGCCCGCCTTTTCCACCGCTTTTCCCAGATACCGGAACACCTCACCGGCATCCGCAAGATCCGGCGCAAAGCCGCCTTCATCGCCGACCGCCGTAGCATATCCCTCCTCGTTTAAAATCTGGCGCAGGAAATGATATACCTCCGCGCCCATGCGCAGCGCTTCCCGATAGCTTTTGGCGCTAATGGGCAGGATCATAAATTCCTGAAAATCCAGTGAATTCTTCGCATGGACTCCGCCGTTTATGACATTCATCATGGGAACCGGCAGCCGCTTGGCGTTGCCTCCGCCAATATAGCGGTAAAGCGGCATATCGAGTGCCGCTGCCGCCGTCTTCGCGCAGGCGAGCGACACGCCTAAGATCGCATTCGCCCCAAGATTTCCCTTGTTGTCTGTCCCGTCCAGCTCGACCATTCTGCGGTCGATAAGTGCCTGATCCAAAACATTCATTCCAAGAAGCGCTTCCCGGATCTTTGTATTGACGTGATCCACCACCTTCTTCGTGCCCAGTCCGAAATACTCCCTGTCGCCGTCCCGAAGCTCCACTGCCTCAAATCTTCCGGTGCTCGCTCCCGACGGAACCGACTCCCGCGCTGTAGTCTTTCTCCCCGTTGTCTCCGTCTCGGCGGTCACCTCCACCTCCACGGTCGGATTGCCGCGGGAATCCAGGATCTCCCGCGCGTGTACCTCTGTAATTTTCATAGTAAGTGCCATAAAAAATCCCCTTTCGCGTAACATACTTCTGCATCATAGTATGTCCCGCAAAAGGGGAAAGTATTACTCGAGAATTCTTCCGTCCGTAGAGATAATGTCTACCTGCCACGGAATCATCTTACCGCTTGCCGCGAGTGCATTTTTCACCGCCTGCTCGATTCCTCCGCAGCACGGAACCTCCATGCGGACGATGGTCACACTCTGGATCTCGTTGCTCTTAATAATCTCGGTAAGCTTTTCGCTGTAATCCACATCGTCCAGCTTCGGGCAGCCGATCAGGGCCACCTTGCCCTTCAGAAATTCCTGATGGAAGTTTGCGTAAGCGTAAGCGGTACAGTCTGCGGCAATGAGCAGGCGTGCATTGTTAAAGTACGACGCGCGGACCGGAGCCAGCTTGATCTGTACCGGCCAGTTCGTGAGCTGAGACTGTAGGTGGAACGGAGCTGCCGGCGTCTCGTTCTGTACTGCGTCAGTCTCTCCTTCATGAACGATCTGGCGGGCACGGCTTCCCGGACAGCCGGTGAAGGCCGGAGCGGCCTCTGCCTGATGAGCGTTGCCGTGACCTGCGGCCTGCTCCTGCTTTCTGCGCTCCATATGCGCCCTTACAGCCTCCTCATCATAAGCCGCAGCCTCACGCTCCACAAAGGTGATGGCTCCGGTCGGGCAGGTCGGCAGACAATCGCCCAGTCCGTCGCAGTAATCATCCCGCAGAAGCTGCGCTTTTCCATCCACAATACCGATAGCTCCCTCGTGGCAGGCATTGGCGCAGATGCCGCAGCCGTTGCATTTCTCCTGATCAATATGAATCACTCTTCGAACCATAAAACTCTTCCTCCTGATAAAAACGAAATATGTGAATGTTCTTTTTGTTATACTATAATGACTTTGATAAATATGTTGTTTTGACAACGTTTTAAGAAAGGCAGAGCTATGGATTATCAGTTTCTCTCCCGGACAGCGCTGTTTCAGGGCAGTGAACCGGAACAGGTAAAAGAAATGATGAAGTGCTTTTACGCAAGGGAAAGGCATTACCGCAAGGGCGAGATTGTTTTATATATGGGAGATCTGGTAAAGGATCTGGGGC
>ERZ833822.1433-NODE-1433-length-19781-cov-3.331644_pt1 | contig 19781 bp, 19 predicted proteins | sample MGYA00519913_ERZ833822 | MGnify/ENA primary metagenome ERZ833822 (study PRJEB31850, sample SAMEA3708746) | human gut metagenome | biome: human gut; feature: human-associated habitat; material: faeces | place: China | collected 2014 ... | reverse complement strand
CTTGGATACCTGCTGGTCTGGTTCCTGCTCCACGGCCGGCGGGATGGTCCTGGCTGGGAAAAGCTGGAGGGCTTTCGGTACGCCCACCGGGGCCTCCACGGCCCCGGCGTGCCGGAGAACTCCCTGGCGGCCTTCCGCCGGGCGGCGGAGGCCGGATACGGCGCCGAACTGGATGTCCATCTGACCCGGGATGGACGCCTGGTGGTGATCCACGACGGGGATTTGGAGCGGATGTGCGGCGTTCCCGGCCGGGTGGCGGAAAAAACCGCGGAGGAGCTTGCCGCTCTCCGGCTGGCAGGCTCAGAGGAACACATCCCTCTTCTGGAGGAGGTGCTCCCCCTGTTTGCCGGACGGGCGCCGCTGGTGGTGGAGCTGAAGACCGACCGGCACGGCGCCGCGGCGCTGGCCCGGGATACGGTGGATTGCCTGGACCGCTTCTCCATAGACTACTGTGTGGAGAGCTTTGACCCCCGGCCGCTGCGGTGGCTGCGCCGCCACCGGCCGTCGGTGCTGCGGGGCCAGCTGTCCCAGAATTTCCACCGCCATCCATCCGGCCAGGGTCCCTGGAACCGCTTGGCGCTGACGAATCTCTTCTACAATGCATTCACCCGGCCGGATTTTGTGGCCTACCGGTTCGGAGACCGGGAAAAGCCGGCAGTGCGGCTGTGCCGCAAATTTGGGATGCGGATGGCCTACTGGACCCTCCGCTCCCGGGCCGATGTGGCCCTTGCCGAGCAAGAGGGCGCCCTGCCGATTTTTGAAGAACCGGACCGACCGAAGGAGGTAACCCATTGAAGTCGACAAAGAAAGAAAAGAAGCAGTATAAAAAGGCATTTCAGGAGGCTATGGCGCGGGAGCTGCGGGAACACAAAAGCTCCTTCATCGTCTTTTCCATCCTGCGGATTCTGGTGCTGGTGGTGCTGGTGCGGCAGATCATGCTGGCCAACTACGAGGGCGCCTTCTTCTGCATTCTCACGCTTCTGCTGCTCTACGTGCCCAGCTGGATCCAGGTGAAGCTGCGGATCGAGCTGCCGCCGCCCCTGGAGATCACCATTTTCTGCTTCATCTTTGCGGCAGAAATTCTGGGTGAGGTCAACGCCTTTTATGTCGTGATCCCCGGATGGGACACCATGCTCCACACCATCAACGGCTTCCTGGCCGCGGCGGTAGGCTTCTCCATGGTGATGCTGCTGAACGACGATGACCGGATCACCTTCCATCTGTCCCCGGCGTTCCTGGCCCTGGTGGCCTTCTGCTTCTCCATGACTATCGGGGTCCTGTGGGAGTTCTTTGAATTCGGCATGGACTTCTTCCTGGGCACGGACATGCAGAAGGACACGGTCATCCACGCCATCCACTCCGTCTCCCTGGATCCCACGCTCTCCAACAAGGTGGTGACGATTCCGGATATCCAGGACGTGGTCATCAACGGAGAGAGCCTGGGACTGGGCGGCTACCTGGATATTGGCATCATCGACACCATGAAGGACCTATTTGTGAATTTCATCGGTGCCGTTGTGTTCTCCCTCTCCGGCTTCTTCTTCGCCCGCAGCAAGGGCCGCCGGAAGAGCGCCGCCCAGGGCTTTGTCCCCAGCAAAAAGACCGCGGAGCAGGACTATCTCCAGCAGGCGCTGGAAGAGGCGGATCAAAAGGACGCGGACGCCCCCACTCCGGATGGCCCCCCGGCGCCGGGAGAACCGGAGGGTGCCTGAGCGCCCCACACAGACAGAAAACCACCGGCCGAAGCCGGTGGTTTTTCGCAGCAGCGGCCGGCAGATGCCGGCCGCTGCTTTTTGATGTGACAGGGTTCAGTCGTCCAGCTCCTGCTCTGCCTTGACAATTGCGCCGGAGGAGGCGTCGATCTCATAGCTGTACTCCGTCCGGCCCACATGGAACTCCACCTCATACAAGGTCCGGCCGTCATCCCGGTCCAACTCCACCTGGATGCGGGAGGCGTCGCTCTCACTGACGCCGGCGTGGGTCAAGGCAGCGGATTTTGCAGCCGCCTCGCCAATGTGGGGGCCGGAGCTGCCGGATGCTGGGACACTGTGGCTCTCCCGCTCGCTTTTCAGCACGGCACCGGTATAGAGGTCGATCTCATACTGATACTCCGTGGTGCCCGCCAGGAACTCCACCTCGTAGCACTCCGCCCGCCCGTCGTCGTGCTCCACCCAGCAGCGGAGATAGATGGTGTCCGCTTCGCTGACGCCTGCGTGGGTCAGGGCGGCGGCAGTGGCGGCCGCCTCGCCGATGTAGGAGCCGGAGCTGCCGGTTGTTCCGCCGGAGATGCCGCCCTCCCGGGAGAAATTCACCACCTCACCGGTGCGGGCGTTGATGTCGTAATCATACTCTGTGCCGCCGGCATAGAACTCCACCTCGTAGACCATCAGGCCGTCCTCGCTGTCGAACTCGATCTCCAGCTGGGCCACGCTGCTCTCGGCGATGCCCGCATGAGCCAGGGCGGCATTTTGGGCCTCCTCTGCCGTGATATAGGCCTTTGTGCTGGCGGTGCCCGTCTGGGTGACGGCCTGGGTGGTCAGATGCCGGGACTCGGCGATCAAGGCGATCTCATTCACCGACAGGGGTGCCAGGGACGCAAAGGTCAGTGTGCTGTCCTGAGCGATCACCTCCTGGATCAGGGATGCCTTGCCTACGGAGATGCCGTACTGCTGGGCCAGAGCATTCAGATCCGCGCTCTCCGTCACTGTCTGGCTGAGGACAGCCCCCTCCAGGGAACCGCCCTGGAAGACGCTGTTGATGGTATCCGTCAGGTGCTGCTGGAGCTGGGCGGATTTTGCGGCGTCCTGGTTCTCCACGGACACCAGGATGGCGTTCTGGATATCGCTGAGATAACCGTTTTGGAGCATGGAGCCGATGAGGGCGTTCACTGCCACGTCCAGGTCCGTGCCGGTCAGATCCATGTCGCCCAGGATAACCTCTGCGTCCTGGTTGAAGGGGGTGACGGAGAGCACCCGCTCCTTGGAGCTGACGGTCATGGAGAGGCTGGGGTTCACATCCAGCATCACCACGGAGTCCACGGCGTTGGCTCCCCGCCAGCTGCTGATGCCGAAAGCACCACAGCACATGACCACCAGGGCGGCAGCCACTGCCAGGGGCGCCCAGCGGCGCTTCTTTTTCGGAGCCTCAAAAGGGAGGACAGTTCCCGCTTGCGGGCCGCAGGCGGCCAGGATGCGGTCCAGCGGATCAGGAGCGGCGTGCTCCACGGCGGTCCGCAGGCGCTGTTCCAGTTCACGTTCGTCCAAGTCAGTCTGCCTCCTTCCATGCGAGTTGGAGCTTTTTCAAAGCCCGGCTGTATTTGGAGAGAACCGTGGGGAGCGGCAGGCCCAGCAGAGCGGCGATCTCCCGGTGCCGCAGGCCTGTCAGCGCGTGGAGGGTGACGATCTGCCGCTCTTCGTCGCTCAGGGCGGAGAGCACGGCCTCCAGCATCATCCGGTCCTCATGGGTCACGGCGGGATTGTCCGCCAGACGGTCCTGCCAGTCCTCCTGAACCAGGGGTTCCGTCCGCCCGTGCTCCCGCAGGCGGCTGATGGCCAGATTCCGGGTGATGGTCAGCACCCAGGCCATAGGCTTGCCCTGCCTGCGGTATCCGCCGGCAGCGTTCCACACCTGCAAACAGGCGTCGTGGAGAATATCCTCTGCGTCGTGGGCGTTTTTGACGATTGACAGGGCAAAGCCGTAGACGGCAGGACGGGTGCGGCTGTACAAATCCGCCAGAGCGTCCTTGTCTCCCCCGGCGATGCGGGCGATACAGTCCTCCAGGGCGGCATCCGCGTCTGGGTCCGGCTCTGCCACGGTCATGCAGAATATCATGGGGCTTCCTCCTGTTCACACAGACAACGCGCCGGCGGCGCGTTTGATTGCACTGCGGCCGAAGCATCACCGGCCGCGCCCCCATGATAGCACATCCTGCAGAGGTTTCCAACCCCGGGCCGAAATTTTCCGGAAGGGCAGCTGCTCCGCCGGATCAGGGCAGCATCCGGTCCGCCGCCGTGATGGGGCGGATGGGGCGGCAGGGGACGCCCGCAGCCAGGACTCCGGCAGGGATGTCCTTCGTCACCACGCTGCCGGAGGCGATGACCGCCCCGTCTCCGATGGAGACGCCGGGCATCACGCGGACGCCGCCGCCGATCCAGACGCCGCTGCCCACACGGATGGGATAGGCGTACTCCAGCCCCTGGGCCCGCTTTGCCGCGTCCAAGGGGTGGCCGGAGGTGTAGAATCCACACTGGGGGCCGACCAGCACGTTGTCTCCAAAGGTCACGCCGCCGGCGTCCAGAATGACGCCGCCGTGGTTCATGTAGAAGTTCCGGCCCACACTGATATTCCAGCCGTAGTCGCACCAGAAGGGCGGCTCAATCCGCAGTCCTTCCCCAGCGGCGCCCAGCAGCCGGCGCAGCAGCATCTGGGCGGATTCGATGCCCTCCGCCTGATAGGCCCGCTGATTGAACTGCTGGCACTGAGCCTTGCAGGCAGCCAGCTCCGCCAGCAGGGTCTCATCATGGGCGGGTGCGTACAGCATTCCCCGCAGCATCTTCTCCTTTTCCGTCATAGGGTGATTCCTCCTGTACAGGCGGCCCCAGGGCCGCAATTCACTCTGCCATTATACAGAAGGCGCCCTCCGGGTGCAAGAGCCGCCGTCGGTTCAGCCCCGGGGATACTGGCTGCTGACGCTCTCCAGCTCTGTGACGGAGCCGAAGCCGCTGATTTCGATGTCGTACCACGTGTCCCCGTTGATGATTTCGTAGCTGTACTCATTCCAAAGGCCCTCACTGCTGACCTCCTGTGAGACGATCTCCCCGCCGCCGACGGTATCCAGCGCGATCTGTTGAGCCTCCGCACTGTCCACCCGCAGCGCCAGCACGGCGGCCACGGCCGCGACGGCCAGTACCGCAGCTGCACCCACGATCATAGCGACGATCTTCTTCACAGACATGTTTTTCATAAAAAGCTCCTCCTGCTTGTTGTTTCGGATTCATGGTTCCTGTTTGTGTCTTCTGCCCTGATAACGCGCAGACAACGGCTTTTATTGCATGGCGGGCGAAATTTTTTCTTGACAGGATCGCCTAAAGCCGCCACTGTGAGAGGCAGAAAGGAGGTGAATTTGATGAAATATAAAAAAATTTGGAAATATCAGCCCTATCGAACCAGTCGGCGGGAGCAAGACTATCAACAGGTTCAGAAATTTCTGAAAAGCGGCGATCCCGAACTTTGGAAAGCGCTTTATGAGAGTGCCTATGAAATTGTATACCAGTGCGCGTACGGGATGGATTTTTGCCGCGTGCTGGGACCTGATGATTACTGTGAGATTGCCGATGAGGCGTTTGCCCTCTGTTATGAACAGCTGGACCGATATCAGGGGCTCAGCCAGTTCTCCGGCTGGGTAGGCGGGTACAGCAAAAACATTACCCGCACCCGCTGTCGGCAGGTGTTGACCGGCCTACGGTATCGCCGGCAGCTCTATGAAGTCTCCACCGGACGGATGCGGGATTGGGATCCCCTGTGGATCCTGATTCGTCTAGAGCGGTACTATTGTCTCTGGAAAGCCATCTCCGACATCTCTGAAACAAGCCAGCGGATTCTGGAGGCTCGGATTTTGGAAAAGCTGTCGCTGCGGGCCATTGCGCAGGAATTAAATCTGACACAGCGTGAGGTAAAAACGCGATATGAAGCCGCGTGCAATGTGGTCCGGACGCGCTTCCTGCGCTATTGCACGGAGAAAGTAGAGTTTTAAAGTGCAGGAATCCCAACTATTCATGCCGAAAGGAGTGCACCAAATATGCACAACGATAAAAAAGCGTATCAAGTTGATCGGACGCCGACAGAATTGCTCAGCGATCTGCTCGTCCAGTTAAAATTTTTAAGGCAGGAATGCCTCCATTACGATGCAGGAGACTGGTCTTACGGTGCGCAGATTGCGACCAAGCTCCGGCTTCTGCTTCACCAGACAAAATATTCTGATTCCCTGCTGGCCCAAATTACAAAGCGTTTTGCATTCAGCTGTCCGGATTTTCTCAGTCTGAGCACCGTGCGGGGCGAGCTGCCCAATAAAGGGAGGACCGATTTTGTCCGCTCCCCGCTCATTCAGTACCAGATGATTCACCAGCCAGAGGTCCCTCCGGTCCTGACGGTGCAGCCCCTGTCCCTGGAGTCAGGAAAACGGTATACTAGACGGGCATTCAAGACCTGGTGGGATGGGATTGACATTCTCTTGATTGACCGGCAGCACTTTTTGAGCCGTAAGGGCGTAGTGTGTCTGCTGGCAAACCAGGAGGGTGGCGCCCATGTCCAGCCCGGCATGGACGAAAAGGCGGCTTTGTTACGCCGGAGAGCGGCAAATTCCCTGCAGATTGCCGCCCCGCTGCCGGACGGGCAGACGCGGATATATACCGCCGAAATCGACCAGGTACTGGCAGCCGTTGTGCGCACCATTGCGGCGGAGACACTGTATACATTTCAGCATGCAATCCTGCCCCGCTGCCAAATCGCCCTTTCTGCAGATGAAAAAGACTGAAGCGGGTCCGGGAGCCGCGCCCCGGCGGCGTTGACTTTTCCGCTGCTTTCCGGTATGCTTTTGCTATCCTGATACAAAGGGGGCGCCGCGCATGCCGGACCTCACTTCCCTGTTCACAGACACGCTGGCCAAGTTCTCCTTCCGGGCGGTCCTCTCCGCCGCTGCCACGCTGCTGATCTGCCTGGTGGCCGTCCACCTGCTGGGCAAGCTGCTGCGGCGGCTGCTGGCCAGGACGAAGCTGGACGAGCGCATCCAGAAATACCTGCTGGCCGGGGTGAAGCTGATCCTCTATATCGTCACGGTGCTGATCGTGGCGGAGAGCCTGAACATTCCCATGACCTCCCTGGTGGCGCTGCTGTCCGTGGGGTCCCTGGGCGTCACCCTAGCGGCGGAGGACATCCTGGGCAATGTGGCCGGCGGGCTGGTGATCCTCTCCGCCCACCCCTTCTCCATCGGGGACTATGTAGAGGTCGGCGGCGTGGCCGGCACGGTCCATGAGATCAGTCTGAACCACACCAAGCTGGTGACCCCGGATGGGCATTTGGTGATGCTCCCCAACAAGGAGCTGGCCTCCTCCCAGATGACCAACTACACCGTATTGGGGCGGCGGCGGGTGGTGCAGCGGGTGACCGCCTCCTACGACGCCCCCACGGAGACGGTGAAGGCCGCCTGCCGGCGCGCTCTGGAGCAGACGGAAAACCTGCTGGAGGACCCGGCTCCCACCGTCTACCTCACCGCATACAAGGAGAGCTCTATCGAGTACACCGTCTACTGCTGGGCTACGCCGGAGAACTGGTGGGGCGCGTATCTGGCTCTGGGGGAGCACCTGCGGGACGCCTTCCAGAAGTACGGCGTGGAGATGACCTACAACCACCTGAATGTCCACATCATAGAAAACCAAAGCTGACCGCGGGAGGCGCTCCAGGCGCCTCTGTATACAGCGACGCCCGGTCCGGGAAATCCCGGACCGGGCGCCGTCTTTTGGGGTAAATGCCGCAGAATGCCCTGCATGGGACACGGATGTGGTGGGTCTCCCCGCTCATGCGGTTGACTTCCGCCCGCAGCGTCATCTTATCCCGCTGCGAACGAGATGGCCGGCGCTCAATACCTGCCCGCCCAGTCCGCCAGCAGCAACACCGGCAGCGCCCACAGCAGCAGGAACACCAGCAGGGCCAGAGGCGTCAGCAGATTATAGGCGCCTTGGAACACCATATAAAAGGACAGCAGCGTCCCGGCCACGCTGCCCAGCACGGACAGCGCCGTGGCCCGGCGCACAGCCTTGCACAGGCGGCGGCTGCCTACCACCGCTTCCGCATAGGGCAGCAGTCCTTCCCGAAACAGCAGGGCCCGGGGCATCCCCCGGTCCAGCTCCGCCTCACTGAAAGCCACCCGGTCCGTCAGACTGGGGAACTCCACCTTCACGCCCTTGTGAAACTTCCGCTTCAGCAGGGCCGGGGTAATGTTGGGATCCCGGGACGCCAGGATCGGCGTGATGCGGCTGCGGCGCATCATCCGCAGGGCGAAATCCACGTTCTCCGAGGGCTGGTACTTCACGGCAAACACTGCCGCCAGCTGCCGGTCCATGGCCAGGAAGATGCCGGTCCGCAGGTTGATGCCGCCGGGCAGGCGCACCTCCATCTTCCGCATGAAGGAGGCCGTGCCCAGCAATACCGACTCCCCCCGGATGGTGGCGGAGTAGCCGCCCTCCTCATAAAAGCTGAAATCGTCCACTTTCTCATAATGGCCGCCCTCGCTGCGGAGCAGGCCGTCAAACAACCGCTGAAGGCCGCAGTCCGCCGCCCGGGCCATAGAGGCGGCATAGGAGGAAACCCGGGACAGGTCCTCCCCGAACACCTTTACGCCGTTGAGCTGGATCGTACCCGGCGGGAACAGGTCTCCGTCCGTCAGGATCATGGCCCGCCTGCGGCTGATCTTCTCCGCACCGCACCAGCCCGCCACGGCGCACCCCGCCTTGTGAAAGTGCCGGGCCAGCCGGGAGAAGGGCATCCCCCAGCACAGAGGCAGGGCAAAGGTGGTGCCTGCCCCCAGGATGGCAGACCAGTTCAGCAAAAAGTCGTCCCCCCGTTCCTGGCCCAGGGAGCTGAGCCCGGCAAACACGATGGAGGCCATCAGCACCACCGGCATCAGTGCGTTCTGCCACACGGCGGCGGTATTCTCCCGCAGGGCGGTGGTGTAGAAGCCGGGGACGGAACCCGCCTGCTTGCAGGCCCCCTTCTCCGTCTCCGTCACCAGATAAGGCGGCTCGTCATCCGTGGCGGCCATGCGGAAGGTGTCCCACAGTCCCCGGCTCTCCCGGGCTCCGCCCCACATGGCAAACACCAGGGCGAGGCACCCCACCGGGGCATAGCAGGGGACGGCGCTCCGCTCCGGCAGCACCAGCCGGGCCACACAGTCCGCCGCCATCACCACGGCGGAGACCACCGCCAGCAGCTCGCTGGTGCATCGCTTCTGCAGCAGCGAGCCGAACGCCTTGGCGAATACCTGCCGGGCCAGGACGGCCACCGCCGCAAGGCACGCCAGCAGCACACCGCTCTGGACGGCTGCGTCGCCGGTCCAGTAGCGGATCTCATAGCCGTAGGCCTCGATCCCCATAGGGATCACCGGCAGCAGCGAGATCAGTACCGCTGCCAGGATGGGGTGCTTGCGCCGCTTGGCCTCCGCCCGGTAGTCCGCCGCCGCCTCGGCCAGCTCCGGCTCCGGACCGATGGTGTCGATCTCCGGGATCTCCTCCGGCGCCTCCTCCGGCTCCGGCGGGGCGTAGAGCTCCTCCGTCTCCATCAGGCGCTTCCGGGAGAACAGGCCCCGCCGGGGCCGCAGCAGGGGCTCCTGAGCCTCCTCTTCCATCACCGCGTCCACGGTGCTGCCCACCACATCCTCCAGCGTGATGGGGTGGGGAGAGGGCGGCAGATCCTGCCGCAGCTCCTCCAGCAGGTCCTCCGGCTGGGCGGGCGGCTTTTGGGGCGGAGCTGTTTTTTCCGTCACCTGGGGGGCGGGACGCGGCCGCGCCTCCGTTTGCAGAGGCGGCTTCTTCGCGCCGCCCTCCGCCGGAGGGGCGGCCGGCTCCGTCTCCCGGCGGGCCTCCTGCTCCACGGCCTCCATAAGCCGCTGCTCCCGGCCTGCGCCGTATTCCGCCAGGATCTCCTCCAGGGAGAAGTCCTCCTCCAACGCCGGGACATCCGTGCCCCCGGTCACACCGCTATCAAACTCTCTCTCGTCTTTGGAAGCCATGCTGCCCCTTTCCTCTCCGCTGTGTCCCCGGCCCTTCAGGCCATCCGCTGGCGCACCGCCTCATACAGCAGGATCGCCGCGGCGGCAGAGGCATTCAGGGAATTCAGCTTCCCCCGCATGGGGATACTCACCAAAAAGTCGCAGTTCTCGGCGGCCAGACGGGTCATGCCGTCCCCCTCGCTGCCGATGACGATGGCGGCGGGTCCCTTCAGATCCGCGTCGTACAGGGCCGTGGTGCCGTCCGCCGCCGTGCCGAAGACCCACACCCCCTGTTTTTTCAGATCCTTCAGCAGAGCGGGGATGTTGGGCACCCGGGCCACCGGCACGTGGGCCACCGCTCCGGCGGAGGTCTTGGCCACCACGGCGGTGAGGCCCGCGCTGCGGCGCTTGGGGATCACCACGCCGTGAGCCCCGGCGCACTCAGCGGTCCGGATGATGGCCCCCAGGTTGTGGGGGTCGGAGATCTCGTCGCACACCACCAGCAGGGGGGGCTCGCCCTTGTCCCGGGCGGCCTGAAGGATGCTCTCCACACTGACGTACTCCCGGACCGCTGCCAGGGCGATGACGCCCTGGTGGGCATGGGTGCGGCTCATGGCGTCCAGCTTCCGCCGGTCCGCCTCCACCACCACCACGCCCGCCGCCCGGGCTTTGGAGGCAATATGTCCCAGGGTCTTGTCCGTCTCTCCCTTCTGGAGGTAAATTTTGTCAATCGTCTCCCCTGCCCGCAGGGCCTCAATGACGGCGTTGCGCCCCTCGATGATGCCGTCGGCCTCGGCAGTCAGGTCCTGCTTTCTCCGTTCTTCCATAACTTCTCCCTCAATCTGAGTATTTTCGCATTCAAGAGGTAGTATAGCATAGGGGCGGGAGTCTGGAAAGTGGAATTCACAGAAAATTTATAGAAAACCGGTTCCTTGTCCTTGTAGGCCTGCGGCTTCTGTGATATACTTTATAAATCATTTTAAGGCTTCGGCACTGTCTGAAAACAGGGCTGGACGCCCCGGGCAGCGGACCGCACCCCCGTCTCCGGCACAGGCGGGACCGGGGCGGTCCCGTTTATCCTCCGGGTATTGACAGGTTTTCCCCTGAAAGGAGTTCCATACATGAACCCAAACGACAATAAGAACAACAAAAACAACAAGCCCGGCGGCAACTGGCGGGGCGTGGCCTCTCTGGTGGGCTGGGCCCTTCTGCTGACGATCATCTTCAGCTATGCCAGCAGCGTCATCGGCAGCACTGGCCGCCAGGCCTCCTCCATCAACGTGGAATACGGAGAGTTCCAGGAGATGGTGGAGAGCGGCCAGGTGGCCCGGGTGGAATTCGACAACGCGGAGGATATCCTCCTGATAACCCCTGAGGAGGGGTATTCCTACACCGCTGAGGACGGCACCGTCTACACCAAGACGGAGGACGGCTACACTTATATGGACGCCGCCGGGCAGGAGCAGACTGCCCACCTGGAGCTGTTCACTGTCCGGATCCAGTCCAATGACGCCGTCATTGATTTCCTGAACGAGTATGGGGTGGAGGGCGTCGACAAGGAGTATCAGGCCCCGGTGAACCCGGTGCTGGCCATGCTGGTGAGCTACGTGTTGCCCTTTGTGCTGATCTTCCTGATGTTCTCCCTGGTCATGCGTTGGATGGCGAAAAAGGGCGGCATGGGAGGAATGGGCGGCATCGGCGGCGTGGGCAAGGCCAACGCCAAGGTGTATATGGAGAAGTCCACCGGCGTCACCTTCAAGGATGTGGCCGGCCAGGACGAGGCCAAGGAGTCCCTGACAGAGATCATCGACTTCCTGCACAACCCCCAGAAGTACACGGAGATCGGCGCGAAGCTCCCCAAGGGCGCGCTGCTGGTGGGCCCGCCGGGCACCGGCAAGACCCTGCTGGCCAAGGCCGTGGCCGGCGAGGCCAACGTGCCCTTCTTCTCCATCTCCGGCTCCGACTTCGTGGAGATGTTCGTGGGCGTGGGCGCCAGCCGCGTCCGGGACCTCTTTAAGGAGGCGGCCAAGGTGGCCCCCTGCATCGTGTTCATCGACGAGATCGACACCATCGGCAAATCCCGGGACAACCGCATGGGCGGCAACGACGAGCGGGAGCAGACATTGAACCAGCTGCTGGCGGAGATGGACGGCTTTGACCCCACCAAGGGCATCATTCTGCTGGCCGCCACCAACCGGCCTGAGGTGCTGGACCAGGCGCTGCTGCGGCCCGGCCGGTTTGACCGGCGCATCACCATCGACCGGCCCAACCTGGCGGGACGCATTGCCACGCTGCAGGTCCACACCCGCAACATCAAGCTGGCGGAGGACGTGAATCTGAAAAAGGTGGCCCTGGCCACTGCGGGCTGCGTGGGCGCGGACCTTGCCAATCTGGTGAACGAAGCGGCCCTGCGGGCCGTGCGGAAGGGCCGCAAGCTGGTGACCCAGGAGGATCTTCTGGCCGCCTTCGAGCTGGTCATTGCCGGCACGGAGAAGAAGGGCAGCGTCCTCACCGAGTTTGAGAAAAAGCTGGTGGCCTACCACGAGGTCGGTCACGCCATGGTGGCCTACAAGCAGAAAAACACCGAGCCGGTGCAGAAGATCACCATCGTCCCCCACACCCAGGGCTCTCTGGGCTACACCCTGCTGATGCCAGAGGAGGACAAGACCGAACTGCGCACCCGCGACGAGCTGATGGCCAAGATCATGGTCTCCATGGGCGGCCGGGCGGCCGAGGAAGTGGTGATGAACACCATGACCAACGGCGCCAGCCAGGATATTCAGGACGCCACCAACGTGGCCCGGAACATGGTGGCCATGTTCGGCATGAGCGACGAGTTCGGCATGATGGCGCTGGCCTCCCGCCGGAACCAATACCTGGACGGCGGCTACGGCATGGACTGCGCCCAGGATACCGCCGCCCGGATGGACCAGGCGGTGAAGGACATCCTGGACCAGTGCTACCAGCAGGCCGTGGAGGTCATCAAGGCCAGCCGGGAGGACATGGACAAGGTCGTGGCCTACCTGCTGGAGAAGGAGACCATCACCGGCGCAGAGATGGTGGCTATCATCGAGGGCCGAGACCCGGAACTGGTGGAGAACCCCTACGCCTCCACCCGCGCAGAGGACAAGGCGTTCCGCCCCTCCTCTCCCGAGACCATTGAGGCCCCTGCCAAGAAGGTGCACATGATCTCCCAGAAGATCGAATCCCCCGAGGAGCCCGCCCAGGAGGGACAGCCGGAGAACCCGGTGTCCGATCCCTCCCCTTCCGGCGGAGACGCCCCCCAGGAGAGCGGTTCCACTCCGTCTGAGCCGCCCAAGGACACCCCGTGATCCCCGATCATCCCCGCGAGGCGCGCTGACCCCAGCGCGCCTCGCTTTTCCCATCGCCACTACATCAAAAAGGAGAATCGCCATGATCCGACTCGCCACCCCCGCGGACCTGTCTCAGGCCGCAGATATCTATGAGGAGATCCTGGACCGAGAGGCACAGGGCCCCGTCTATACCAACTGGCAGCGGGGCAAATACCCCACCATCGACACCGCCCGCCAGGCCCTGGAGGCCGGCACCTTCTACGTGGGCGAGGAGAACGGCGTCCTCTGGGGCGTGGTGAACCTGAACAGCGTCCAGCTGCCGGAGTACGGCGCCATCCCTTGGACCATCCCCGCCGCTGCGGAGGAGGTAGGGGTGATCCATACCCTGTGCATCCGTCCCTCCTGCTCCGGCCGGGGATATGCCCGACAGATGGTGGCCTTCTGTGAGGCGGAGGCTCGCCGCCAGGGCCGTACCGTCATCCGGCTGGACACCTGGGAGGGGAACCTGCCCGCCAACCGCCTGTACCCCTCCCTGGGCTACCGCTACGCCGGAACGGCGGAGTTCTTCTTCATGGGCTTTGTGCGGGAGAATCTCAACTGCTACGAAAAGGCCCTCTGAATCCATTGAGACGCAAGGGCTTTTCTCCTCTGCTAACCGTGGGTTGACAGATTTCCACTCCCCGGTTGGTGGCCTGGGGGCAGGCTGTCTGCTAGTCTGACGGCGAAAGGAGGCGAGGGATGTGACCATTGGGCAGCGCATCGCGCAGAAGCGGAAGGAGCTGGGGCTGTCCCAGGAGGCTCTGGGGAGCAAGCTGGGCGTCTCCCGCCAGTCCATCTACAAATGGGAGGCAGACTCCGCCCTGCCGGAGGTCGACAAGCTGATCGCCCTCAGCCGCCTGTTCGGCGTCTCTGTGGGATGGCTGCTGGGCGTGGAGGAACCGCCGGAGGCGGATGCCGCTCCTGCTGAAACAGGCGGCGGGCTGACAGAGGCCCAGCTGAAGATGGTGGAGGAGATCGCAGGCCGCTACATTGCCGCCCAGCCGTCGCCCCGGAAGCGCCGCCGCTGGCCTTGGGTGCTGGCGGCAGCGGCGCTGTGCCTGGTGCTGTTCCACCTCTTCGACCGTCTGGACCGAATGAACGGCCAGTATGTAAATCTGCAGAACAGCCTCTACCGGGTGGAGTCCAGTGTGTACGGCCAGATCGGCTCCCTCTCCAACCGGGTGGAGGAGATCTTGAAGGCCCAGAACAGCCTGGTGGCGGACTGCGGTGTGGAGCTGGAAGCCGTGGACCTTGCCGCCAACACCGTCACCTTCTCCGCCTATGCTGTCCCCAAGACCTATGTGGAGGGAATGGCTGTGGAGTTCCTGGCGGAAAACGGCGAGACTGCCAGCGACCGGCTGGGCAGTGTGGGAGAAGAGGGCCCCAACCAACGGTTCTCCGCCACACTCTCCGTCCCCTTGACGGACCATATCACCCTCTCGGCGCTGCTGGTCCCGCCGGACGGCACCCGCCAGACCCAGCTGTTGGACCAGTTTGAGGGGCTGTACAGCGCCTCTCTGCCGCAAGTGGAGGTCAACAGCGATCTCATGTGGATGGATCTGGAGGACAGCACGCTGGTCCTGAATGCGTCCAGCCACGAGCGCTATGTTTATATCCGTGAGGTGACACCGGCTGATGCGTCTCTCACCGCGGCCGTGGCAAATATCCGGGTGGGCCTGTTCAAAAATCAGAAACTGGCAGCCTGGGCAGAGCCCTGTGAAAAGCCTGACAGCTTCCACGGCTTTGAGGAATTTGATTTTTACCAGCTGCCGGAGCTGCGCCTCTCCCTCACGCCTGCGGATACGGTACAGGTGGCTGCCGTGGTGACGGATATCTATGGACGGGTCATGGTCTCCCAGGATGTGCCCTACATTCTCGATGAGAGCGGAGATGCGCTGACTTGGCCAGACAGCAGTGAGACAGATCCCGATCCCGCCCACTGGCAGTACGGCGGATGACCGCCGCGCAAATTGTTTCCGGATTTTGAACATTTTGTGAATGAAATCATCCGTTTTTGACCAGTCTGTAAACAAAGTATGAAGCTTTCCCCCAGGCTGTTGACTTTCCCGGCTGGGGGCAGTATGATGAGCACAACAAGCAGGAAGCTTGTGACACACATCATTTTCCCTCTCCTTTCTCTATATCATACAGACGCCGGGGCGGTCCTTTCGGACCGCCCCGGCGCCGTTTTTCTGCTGTCCCTGCCCGATTATTGCTTTTTCATTTTTATCGAAAAACAATAAAAAATAATTGACAAACAATAACTACACGTGGTACGATACGGAAAAAGGGGGGAATTCCTATGCCGTCCAGCCGTCTCTGGCGTGTTCTGCTGGCGCTGCTGCTTCTGGCGGCCCTGTTCTGCGTTCCCAGTCTGGTGCTGACAGGCAGCGAATGGCTGCCGGAGCTGACAGGCGCGGTGGAGAACTATGTGCCCTTCTGGAAGGGGCTGCTTCGGTTCCTGATTTTCTGTGCCTGGTGCTGGGTGTGGCTCTGGACAGAGGGTTCCGCGCTCCAGATCCTGCTGGCGCTTCTCCTGCAGTTCTGCGGCATCTGGGCCTTGTGCCTGCTGCGTCCCCGTCCGGCCAGCCGGGCCCATTCTCACGCATAAGGAGGAAAGCGACCATGTCCAACAGTACTGTGCAAATACTCGCCCGGGTGCTCCGGGTACTGCTGATCTTCGCCCTACTGCTCAACGTCCTGGCTCTGCTGCTGGTTCCCGCCTCCGTCATGGTCAACGCGGAAAACCTCTTCGGCGGCGCCGGCACCTTTCTGCATGACCTGTTCCACCCGGAGGCGGACGATGTGACCGCCGCAGGCGTATCCGCGATTTTTCTCTCCTGGGTCTGGATATGGGGCGAGGGCGCCAACGCCCTAATCGCCCTGTTCTTGGTGATCTGCGGCATCTGCACCGCGCTGATTCTCCTCCAGGGGCTCCGGGTGCTGGGCACCATCCTCCAGGGTGCGCCGTTTTCCACGCAGAATGCCGTCAGCCTCCGACGGGCGGCTGTATGTTCCTTCTGCATCGCGGGAGCGGCACTGCTCCGGACGATCTGGGGGCTGTGGTTTTACCAGTCCCTCCGCCCCCTGGCCACCTACAACGCGCTCTTTGTGCCGATCTTCACCATGTTCGGCCTGCTGTGCCTGGTGATGTCCGCCCTGTTCCGCCAGGCGACGGAGATGAAAGTGGAAAACGACCTGACCATTTAGGAGGAGGCCCACGCCATGGTTCGTACTGCTGTCCAAAAAATCGCGGATGTGTTGATTTTTCTCTGCGGTTTCCTCATCTTTTGCGACATTCTGCTGCTTCCCCTGACACCGGCCCTGGCCTACTTCCGCTTTCAGAATCCGGCGTCCATGCGCTTCGACCACCTCCTGGCTGTTTTCGCCTACGACTTTGACGACGGGGTGGGAAATTTGCTGGAAATTATTTTGAAAGAGTCTTGGAAGTCCCCGGAGACCGCGGTCCTGGCTCTATTCCTGCTTTTGGCGGGCATCTGCGGCGCAGTGATCCTGGTCCAGGGCATCCGTCTGCTGGCCTCTGTGGCGGACGGCACGCCGTTCTCCCCGAAGAACGCCGTCTATCTCCAGCGGGCCGCCGCAGGCTGCTTTGTGATCGCCGCCGGCGCCCTGGGGCGGACCGCCTTCACCCTCTGCCGGGATGGCGCCGCCGCATTGCTGTCCTACACCGCTTTGTTCATCCCCCTCTTCACCATGGCGGGCCTTCTGTGCCTGGTGATGGCCGGGCTGTTTCACCGGGCAGCGGAGATGAAGGCGGAAAACGACCTGACGATTTGAGGTGACGGCATGATTGTAGTCAACCTGGACGTGATGATGGCCAAGCGGAAAATGTCCCTCTCCCAACTGTCGGAGAAAGTGGATATCACCCTGGCCAACCTGTCCATTCTGAAAAACAACAAGGCCAAGGCCGTCCGTTTCTCCACGCTGGAGGCCATCTGCGCCGCCCTGGACTGCCAGCCGGGAGACATTCTGGAGTTCGTGCCGGACGAAGAGGCGGAACCATGACCGCCAGGCGCACGGCTCCGCCCCGCCAGGAGCGGGCCTGCATCTGCCGTCCCCGCATTTTCCCTGCTGGCGGCGCAGCTCTTCCCGCCCACGTTCTTCAGCGCCGCCTGGCCGGGAGTGGTATTGGTCCTCCTGCTGGGGTGGATCCCTGTGTCCTTCTGCCCCTGGTATCTCTGGGGCTCCGCCTCCGGAGCCGGGCAGATCGCGGAAGATGGGACCCAGTGTACTGCGGGACATCTTCTGCGGATTGTATCCGGCGGCGGTCAGTCTGCCGATCTGCCCCGGAAGGCCGCCGGGGCCGTTGCGGTATCTCATAACGCCGTTTCGGATACTCCTTCTGATGCTGACGCGATAAAGGCTGCGCTTTTGGAATCTTTACTGTTGGAGGTTTCTCGCGATGTTTCAGCTTTCGCTGTTTACCGAGTTCGGCAGGCTGTGCAACCCCTTTGACTATGTTTTGGGGTTTACGTTCCTGCTGATGGCCTTTCACCTGCTCTTCCTGCTCTTCAATCTGCGGGAGCGGCAGCGGGTGAAGCTCTTCTGCCTGGGCAGCGCCTCGCTGGTCCTGCTGCTGCATATTGCGGCGCTGCGGCTCTCGTTCCAGTTCACCAATCTCACCTTTGATACTGTGGCGACCGGCCCGGCGCCGGGCCTGTTGGGGGCGCTGGGCAGCCGTACCTGGCTGTATCCATTCTTCCTCTATCTGCTTCTGCTGCCTCTGGCGTGCGTCCCGCCCAGGCAAGACAGTTCCCCGGACAACTCCAGTTTCCGCAAGGAGGTGGACGCATGATCGATGCCCCATTCTGCAATGCGGTCAGCCTGCTGACGGGCTTTACCGGCTGGGTGCTGGCGGTGTGGTCCTTTCTCCGTCCTGAGAGGGACCGCTCCGGCTGGAAGCTGGCCGGCGGTGGGATGGCCTGCGCCCTGGCCCTGCTGGCCCAGCTCTTCGCCGTGCAGCTGGAGACCGTGGCGGGTGATTTGGAGACGGCCCTGGTCCAGGCCTCCGGCGCAGCTATCGCCGGCCGGATCCTGTTTGTGATAACGCTGATCTTTGAAACCATGGCCGTGGTGAGCCACCACTTTGCCGCCAGAGACCGAACGTAACGTGCATTGACTGTCCCTGCTGTGGAGACAGCCCCAAAAAAGGAGAACCCATTATGAATGAACATGAAAAAGCCCTGCCGGCGGGAGGGCCGGCGAAGCCTACGCAAAATGCGGTGAAAATTTATGTGATCTCCTCCCGAGAGCGACTGCTTCTGCCGCTGGCCTTCTGCTTCTGTCTTCTGCTGGTGAACACGCTGCTTTGGAGCGGCCCCACCGCGGGACTGACCGCCTCCGTCTGCGTCTGGTACGGCCTGCTGGGGCTCTATCTGGGCCGCACCCTGCTGAACACCTGGGAGAGCCGCGTTCTGCTGGCGGTGAATCTGGCCCTGGCCGCCACGCTGGCCCTGGGGTCCAACTGGTATTTCCGGGCGTGGAATCTGCTGGCCCTGCTGGCCCTGCTGCCCGTCCACGCCATCGGCCTCTCCGGCGGACAATTTCTGCCCTGGTGGCGTCCCTCCATGCTGTGGGAGCGGCTCTGTTTGCTGCTGTGGGGCCTCTTCGGCCATCTGGGGGCAGCATTGGCCACCGCCTGGCCTCAGAAAAAGGACGGCGCCGCCCGGCGGGTCCTGCCCCTGCTGCTGGGGGCGGCCGGCGCCCTGGCGCTGCTGGCGGTACTGGTGCCCGTTCTGGCCTCCGCCGACGCGCTGTTCGCCGCCGCCACGGCGGACCTGCGGGCCTTTGTCTCCCTCCACTTCACGGACGCGGTCTGGAAGGCCCTGCTGGCCAGCGTCATGACCCCCTTCCTCTTCGGTCTGCTGTACAGTCTCCGCCGCCCCACACCCCTGAAACGGACCGGAGCCGCAGCCCGCGGCGGGGTAGACGGCCTGGGCTTCGCCATCGTGCTGGCGGCGGTGGCGGCGCTGTACCTGCTGTTCCTGGGCGTCCAATCCGCCGGACTCTTCGGCGGAGCCGAGTACCTGGCCCAAAAGGGCCTTTCCTATGCCGAGTGGGCCCGGAGCGGTTTCTTCCAGATGGTGGGGGTGACAGTGGTGAACCTGACGCTTCTGCTGGCTGCGGTCCAGTGGTCCCGCCGGGAGGGCGGCGCTTGGCGGGCAGTCCGCCTCCTCTCCGCCCTGCTGACAGCGGAGAGCCTGCTCCTGCTCCTCTCTGCCGCCTGGCGGATGACGCTGTATGTGGATGTGTACGGCCTGTCCTTCAAGCGCTGCATGACCTACTGGGGCATGGGGATGATGGCGGCCTTTCTGCTGGCTGCGGCCTGGAAGGTGCGGCGGCCAGACTTCCGGTTCTGTCGGGTGGTGTTTCCCCTGGCCCTGGCGGGGTGGCTGGTCATCAACTGCGTGCCGGTGGACTACCTGGTGGCAAAGGATCAGGTGGACCGCTACCTCTCCGGGGAGAGCGGGGTGCTGGACGCGGAGTACCTGCTCTATGACCTCTCCTATGACACCCTGTCCCAGCTGGAGCGGCTGGACGGAGACATGGTCTGCACAGCGTATGGGGACTGGGACGCCATCGGTACGGCCCGCCTGTCCATCCTATTGGAACAGCGGCGGCAGGAGGCCCGAACAGACTGCGCCGAC
>ERZ833822.1429-NODE-1429-length-19850-cov-4.530690_pt1 | contig 19850 bp, 11 predicted proteins | sample MGYA00519913_ERZ833822 | MGnify/ENA primary metagenome ERZ833822 (study PRJEB31850, sample SAMEA3708746) | human gut metagenome | biome: human gut; feature: human-associated habitat; material: faeces | place: China | collected 2014 ... | reverse complement strand
CTCTACATCCTCTCTCCATACGAAATAGTTGGACATTCCGACTGACTCAAGAGAGGCCATGGTAGAAGTTTTGCCTTCAACCGTGGCAGGAATAGTGGTTGAACCGCTGTTTTCAGTGTCGGATGCATTTCCTGAATTTGTTTCTTCCTTATTATCTGTTCCTGAGGAATTATCACCGTTGTTAGTATTAGTAGAGGCGGCTTTTTCCGGAAGGATTTCAGCAGAGAATATTGCTCCGTTTCCACTGGTATACTGGTGCGTCTCAATGGACTGAGAATCATCGCCGTCTGCTGATGCCGAGACGATGTTTTCTCCGTGCAGTCGGGCAGCGGCATTTTCAACTTGACTGACCAGAGAGGCCACAATGACTTCTGCTTCTTTGCCTGTCGCAGAAGTACTGTCTAAATAGTACTTAGATACATACGTTTTTTGCGGGGTGATGAGACCCTCCGGGGTTGTTACAGTGACATACCCGACGGCCGAACGAGTCGAAATTCCTTGGTTTGGATTCATCAGCGCTAAGTTTTGTCCGGATTCCGAGAATTCATTAATGTCGATTTGATTCCCGGTAACAATTAGACCGTCAGGTGTAAGGTTTTCGGTTCCATTTGCAATTAAGAGATTCCCAACAGCCTGTTTCATTAATACTTTAACGTTGGTATTGCGGCTGTCCAGGAAGGCGTCTCGTTCAGAGGCAGGAAGCGACGAAGTTAAGTTTACATTTAAGTTAATATGAGACGTTGAACCGTCTTCTTGTTGAGCGACATTCTTTATTACGACAGGATTAGAATGAACCGAAACAGATTTGTCCTCCTCATTCCATTGACTGCCGAAATTGACTGTTGAGTTGCCTGAGAAATTTCCGTCTACGTAAATAAAATTACTCTTCCCGTTTAAGGTGATTAAATAAGCTTCCTCGGAAGAGTTTCCTTTGCCAGCCGTCAGACCAAACAGCGGGACGGGGGCCGTTTCATCTTCTTTGCCAAGGTATTGAGCATGAACAATTTTATGCTCATTGATATCGTAGCTTTTATCGGTTACCCATAAATTTGAGTTTTCTTCAAGAATTAGTCTTCCTGAAGAAGTGGCTAAGCGTTGAAGGTTCAAGCTAACGTTGCCTGTCCTTAGGAGTTTGTTACCCGTGAAAGCAGTACTTATCTGCGGCCCGAAAACAGCAACGTCGCCCGATTCTATACGTATGGAGCCGTTCAATGTTGTTGAAGTAGAGGAGCTTAGATACGCATCGTAACTGCTGTTAAAGGCATTAGTAGTTTTTGAGAAGAACGGATAAATTAGTACGGCATAGTTGTTTTGTTCTTCTAAATGATTTTTCCCAATGGAGACGTTTACAAATCCACTGTTTTCGGGATTGAACTGAATTAGCTGGCTGCCGCCCCTGTTTAAAATACCTGCTCTAAAGACAGGAGCGTTTTCATTGCTTCTGTAGCTTATCGGGGAATAAAATGAAGCAAAGGCTGCAGGTGCAGATACCGGACCGTCTACCTCAATGGATTTGAGTACTGTTAGCTTTTGTCCCTCTGAAGATAAATTTGGCTGATTCGCTGCTGAGACGATATCGATAGATTTAGTTTCTCCGGCTATGCCTGCAATCATCGGGGTTGTTTTTATTGCCTTTGTGCTGTCTACAGTGATTGAACCGACATTTTCGATAACTTGAGAAGAAGCTCCTGTTCCTTGAGAGTTCACAACACCGCCCGTTGTTGCCCAAATTTCTCCTATACTTCCGACGTATTGGGTGCCTCCAGATATTGATCTCACATCTGTTTCTGGGAAAGCCGCATAGACTCCGACTTCCACCGGCATCTCTTCCGTTCCAATGGAACCTATGTCGGACAGAATTTTTTGATGAACTCCTTTAGCTGTTGCAACAATGCCAACCCCAAAACCGGCCTTTGCTGTAGAAATTTTGCCGATATATCCCTTCTCTGTAGGTTCTATATAACTAGGAATTGAGCCTGAATAATTGTTTTTTGCATCTTTGCCGGCATATTGATAACCTCCTTCACCGTTGGCAACGAATGCCCCCATAGCGATATTGTCAAGAGAGTTGATAGATATAGAAGGAGTTATGATGATTTCATCAATAGTTGGAAATTGTATTGACTGATAGGTTCTGCCGATATTTGATGAACCGGTTCCGCTAGCTCTAAAAGCTTGAGTAGCATTTGATGTGATTACTCCTACAGGTCCTTCTAAGATCAGCCATTGACCTACATACTTACTGCTGCTTGTGGAGTTCCCTAAGAGAATTTGTTTTTGAGCATTTATGTTTATTTTTTCTGAACCCTCAAATCTAAAAATGAAAGATTGGTGACCGGATGTCGGAGGATTTTGAGGAGCTAAGGCATTTGCAAAGCTATAGCTGTTATCTGAGTATTCTGAGCTGGAACTATTAAAAACAGTTTCTAAAGGGTCTGCGTACACTGGCAAAGTTGCGCTAAATGCCAGAGAAAGAGCCACATATAATTTTGTTGTCTTATTCATAATATTCTTCTCACTTAGGAATTGGTCTCTGTCACTAGAAGAAAGGAATTTTTTTCAGAAGGCTCGGTGATTATTAGTCAGCAATTGAAGCATGCTTGTTGTTAAATCGCTGAGGGGATTTGTCTCAGGTTCGACAATTCATCATGCGAAATAGAGAGTCGAAACTTAACCTTTGCCTGAACTTTTTGGAAATTCATTGGAACCTTCAGATGCAATGGAAACTGATGCGTAAACACAGAGTCGGTTCCTATTAGTCGGAACCGGTACTTACCATCTTGCCGGGCGGATTTAAGAATTTTTGAATAAAAAAGTAAATGAAGCCGCAAGAGGAAATTACTGGTTGAAAGAGATAAAAGCTGACTAGTCATGATTATCTTTTTGTCAAAATTCCTTATTCAAGGTGTTAGAAGTCTTCTACGGAAAAAAAGGTTCGCCTGCTTCCCAATGCCTTGACGAACCTAAACAAATCGCAGCCCGAGGATCGATTTCGCTGCGGCTACCTTTTAATAGGTTGCACTGTGGAAAAAATCTTTGCTATAGACACTTAAACACTATGGAGGCGGTGGAGTAGTTGAACCTTCTTTCATCTTCTTTTTTGATTTCCAAACGTTCAAATTTCTTGTTTTGGTTTAGACAGAATTCTTCTGCATTTTTAAATAGCTCTGCAGAAAGAAAGTCTCCTGACCAGTGCTCTTCGCTGATGGCAGAAATTTGATATTGGCCGTTCTCTAATTCTGAGATTTCAGTTTTTTTAGGAGAGTGCACACAGGCAGTCAGACTGATCAGACAAATTAACATTAGGAGTTTCTTCATTTGAATTTTCTCCTTGAAGATTTGAGGTTTAAGTTAGATTGCTTGAAAACAATTTTCTGATTAAGTTCTTCATCCAGAGGAACCAATTCAATGAGGACTTTTTCAGGATCTAGACGATACATATCCGTTGTTTTCGGATCTACGATGAGCCATCCGGGCAGGAAGGCGTTTAAAGTATTTCCGAAGACATACCAACCATTGTTATGAGAGGTGATAACTAAGTCAACGGCTCTATATCCGCCCTTTTCGATATGGACTGCGTAGTCTTCACCTTTGAAGAAGCCCTTAGCTTTTTTGAGTTCTTCTTTGAAAGGAGTTACTCCCTGATAAATCACTTCTCCGCTTCGATTAGTGATAGTGATTGACGCACCCTCTGGATTAGTAACCAGTTCAACAAGTTGGGTTGAAGAGGAAAAGACGGAAGCACAGCCGCTCAAAGAGAGAAGGGCAGCGGCGGAAGCAGCCAGAAATGTTCTTTTAAACATAAAAATTCCTTTGATTCCTCACCCGTTGAAAAACGGGTGAGGAATTTAAGTTAGAAGACAAGTCTTAAACCGATATCAGCGCGGTATTCCTGTTTAACTTTGGCAGCAAAGGAACGCTTGACTTGAGCGTATCCCTTAACGTTCTTTCCGAAGTTGACAGTGGTGCCTGCTGCAATCTCACCCCAAGTGTCCTTAAGAGTTTCAGAGCTGTGATTGCGTACATTTGCAACTTGGTAATCTGCCTTGTATTTAGCTGTGAAGTCTCTTAGAGCATCAACCTTGACAAAAGCAGAGAGCTTGTCATTTTGATAGCCGCCGGCTACTCCGACACGGCCGATCAAACTGTTAATGCCTTTAACTTTGGTGTTGACACCGGTGTTTGTCTTGTAGCTGGCTTTATTGATATGACCATAAGTCAGTTGAATCTGAGGGTCAATGAACCAGTTTTGGCCGAAAGCAAATTTCTTGCCGAATTCGATGCCGAATTGATAGGCATTAGTGGAGTATTTTCCTTTACTGAAGTAGGCACGATCGTTTGAAATAGCAGTGAAGTCGTTATGCAAACGACTGAATTTGGCAATAACGTCAAAGTAGCCGGCATTTTCAAATTGTTTTGTCGCATATAAGGAGAAGCTGCCGAAGTAATTGTCGTCCTTACCGCCGTTAGCCAGTTTAGCATCGCCGTCGATATAGCTGAATGCCGCTCCGACAGTCCAGCCGAATTCGCCGCCAATATTTCTGTCAACACCTAATTGGATGCCGTAGAACTTGTTGCTGAAATAATCTGAAGAGCGGTTGTATTTATTTTTACCGCCGATAACTCTGACCCACATTCCTTCAAGCTCAGGAGTCATTCTGACTTCACCCAATCTCTGGTAGAGTGTCTCTACATCCTCTCTCCATACGAAATAGTTGGACATTCCGACTGACTCAAGAGAGCCCATGGTAGAAGTTTTGCCTTCAACCGTAGTCATATTTCCGCCTGAGCTGCCGTTCTGGTTACCACTTCCTGAGTTTCCTTCAGTGTTGCTGCCTGTATTATTTCCAGAATTACCTCCGGAATTCTCTCCGGAATTCTCTTCGGAATTGTCTTTGCCAGTGTCATCCCCCACTAGAGGTCTATTGCTGATATTGGAGGTTGCTTCAGTCGGAAGTTCCGTCTGAGAATAAATCGCACCGGAGCCGGAAGCGTATATATCCGCTTCGTTATCTACAGCTCTGCTGAGAGACTGAGTGTCTGCTAATGTCTTTCCATGTAAGGCAGCAGCGGCAGTGTTAACTTTGTCATTCAGAACCGCCAGTACTGCAGTTGGGTCTTTACCGGTTGCTCCTACGTTGTCAAGATAATACTGAGAGACAAAAGTTTTCTGAGGCGTGATCAAACCTTCCGGAGTAGTGACTGTTACGTAACCTCTGGCAGCTCTGGAAGCAATTCCTTGTGTTGAATCCTTTAAGGCTAGGTTTTTCTCGGTTTCGCTGAAGGACCCTACGTTGACTTGGTCTCCGACAATGATAAGACCGCCGGCTTCAAGGTTTTCTGTTCCTTCTCCGATCATGAGATTTTCGACAGCCTGTCTCATCAGTACTTGGACGTTAACATTTTCTCCATCAAAGAACTTGTCTCTTTCAGCAGCCGGAAGAGCGGAGGTTAAATTGATATTTAAATTAAGGTGAGATTTACTGCCGTCTGTTTGTAACCCAATATTTTTTATGACAATTGGGTTTTTGTTGACGTCAATAGTCTTGTCTTGGTCACTCCAAGTGCTTCCAAGGTTGATTGTAGAGTTGCCAGTGAAAGTGCCGTCGACGTAAATAAAGTTTTTGTCTCCGGTCAAGTTAATTTGATAGGAATTCGCAGCATCAGAACCGGAACCCGCGGATAAGATGAAATTTGTATTTTCGTTCGCTCTGGCTAAACCATGGCCTGCAAATACATCAAAACTCCTGTTAGTTATCCATAAGTTTGAACCTTCTCCAAGAGTTAAAGCACTTTGAACAGGCAGGGTTTTTCCATTTTCAGTTTTGGTCGTATTAGTGAGAGTAAGAGAAACATCTCCGACTTTCAAATAGTGTTCTTCACCGGATGCTCTCACTTGCGGACCAAATACTGAAACATCTCCTTTGACAACATTAAATGATCCCTTGAGAAGAGTTTCTGTTGCATTCGGTGCTTTTAATGCATCTTGTGCAGATGTTGTAGTAACAGATTGGGAGAAAAATGGATATACAAGAACTGCGTAATTGTTGTTATCGCTAGCGGATTTTGTCCCAACTACAATATTAGTACCCTGTGGATTCTGAGAAATTGAGTCAATCTCTTGTCTTCCGCCGCGGTTTAAAATACCGGCTCTGAGGCTAATTTGCCCTTCGTCTTGGCGATAGGATACATTTGAGTTGGGCTGCTTATCAGGGTTAGATAAGTTTCCTTCAACAGAAATTTGCTCTTTAATTTTTACAACTTGACCATAAGTTGGTGCGGCGCTTGTAGGATTTGCTATGGCATTTCTAGAGGTAGTTTCGCCTGAGATCCCAGCAATAATAGGATATGTAGATGCTCCTTTTGAACTATCAATGACAATTTGATTAAGATAGTCAATTGATTGTTTGGAAGTACGTGAACCTGAAAAATTTACTACACCGGCTTCAGTGGCATAGATCGTCCCGATAGAATTAATTTTCTGAATTCCACGATTCCCTGTATCTTTAAAGAAAGCGTAAACGCCTACTCCAAGAGGGATGTCTTCAGTTCCTAAAGTTCCGATGTACGATTTAACGGTTTGAGTTGAGGCATTCGAGCTGGAAGAGCTAAGATCCTTCATTGCTACGCCGAATCCTTTGCCTGCACTTGTACCACGCACGGTTGTTACACTGAAGCTGCCTAAGGTTTGATAAGCTTTCGAAAGGGTACTGGTTGAACCTGCTCCCGTATAAATGATGGCGAGTCCGTCAACGCCTTCATTGCTGGCGATCTCCGTGTTGTTTGCAATTATTTCATCCACTTGGGATAAATTAACTTCTTGAGTTCCTTGTTTTGTGAGGCAAATGGCGATAGGACCAGACTTAACAACGCCCACTTTAGTGTAAAAACTATAAGTGATCTTATTTCCGCTAGAGCCTAATCCTGCATTTGAGATAAAACTTCCTTCTGTTTCAAAATTAGCTTTAGTTACTGAAGAGAACTCAACTGCAACTTTGATCGGACTTTTTAAGCCTGTTGTATTCTCTGCGATTAATGCGTTTTTCTTGCTATTGATGTAGTACTGAGTAGAAGCATCCCAAGCCCAACCGTCTAATTTCGTAGTCTGATTTATAATGACACTTTCAGCCCAAACATTCGTACCGTTTAAAAGTAATATTGAAAGGGCAATCGGGGTAAATTTAAATGTCCCAATCTTAAACATATGCACTCCACATATTGTGAACGTATGGTTAGTTGTTTTTGATAAAGTTTCTTTTTGTGTTTTTTAGAAGAGGTATCGAATGCCTGCGTCTATGCGGTACTCTTGCTTTAGATCTGCGGCAAAGGATTTTTTGGCTTGGACAAACCCGTAGGTATCTTTACGGAAGTTGTATGTTCCGCCCACAGTGATTTCTCCCCAAGTATCTTTCATGCTGATACGGCTCTTATTCCAAGCACCGTGATCCAAGTGGTAACGGGCTTTGTATTCACCTTTAAATTCGCGCAGGGCATCAACCTTTACGAATGCACTTCCTTTTTTGCCTTCTTTTCCAACCGCTAATCCGGCTCTACCGATCAAGCTGTTGAGGCTATGAACATCGACGTTAAGTGCATTGAAGGTCCTGTATTTTGCCCCTTTAATGTGACCGTACGTCAACTGGAGTTCAGGATCCAAATACCAAGTTTTAGCTTTATCCAGATAGTGTTTATTGCCGTATTCGACGCTGGCTTGAAAAGCGTAGGTGTGATATTTACCTTTAGAGATATAGCGGAACTGATCACTGATAGCAGTGAATTCATTGTTTAAGCGGCTGCCTTTCAAAATGAGATCCAGATAACCGCCGTTTTGGAATTTACGAACGCCGTAGAGAGAGACAGAACCGATCCAGTTATCTCCACTTCCTCCATTGGCGAGTTTGCTTTCACCCTTCATATAGGTTAAGCCGATGCCATAGATCCAATCGGTAGCAAGTACTCGTTTACATGGGGCACCGTCACCATCGAGGCCTCTACATTTATATTCATCAGTGTAGGTTTGATGGACACGGTCTAACCCAACCTGAATGCCGTAGTACTTGTTATCGAAATAACGCTTACCTTTATCCCATTTATTTCTTCCGAGAATTCCTCTGAACCACAATCCTTCTAACTGATTGTTGTCACGAACCTCGCCCATCCTCTGGTAGAGTGTTTCATTCTCTTGTCTCCAAAGGAAGTAGTTAGTTAATCCGATAGAATCGAGTGCGTCCATTGTAGAAGTAGAACAACCGTTGCCGACGTCTATTGAGCCGTCAGGTCTAGTTGGAGGGGTCACATTTTCCCAGGAACCAGGATTTCCGTTATTAGGATCATCGTCAGGATCCTCGGGAGCACAGTTGCCGTATTTTGTGCAATCATCTTCCGGCGGAGTAATCTTTTCGTCAATGGTTGTAATATAGGTTTCTACTTTCCCGTAGACTTCACCCATATTTTCAATACCGTCATCTTCGACCTTGTTGCCTTCTTTTTGAGCCCCATCGTCTCCGGCTCTTGTAATTACATAAGTTGTAGTCCCATTGACTTCAGCTTGTTCTTTACGAAGTTGATCGGCAGATTTCAGTGGGTCAGGATCAGCTAAGTTGGTGGAGTCGTAATTAAGAGAAGAATTAAATTCTTTAGTGAATTTATTCCTGTCGTACTGAGCTAGGAAGGTGTGAAGAATTTCATTGTCGTTGTATCCGTACGGATTGCTTGCATCGTAATTTGCTTTGTTTTCGATGTAGTACTCTGTGACGTAAGTTCTAGCTGGAGTAATAATTCCTTCAGGAATGGTGAAAGATACCTTACCTGCAACCATATTGTTGACAGGATTTCCAGTAAATCTATTATTTATTGTATTTATTCTTTGAGTTGTGATGGTAGTTTCAACCAAAGATCCATCGCTGAGTGTGTAATTCTTCTTTTCCGTTGTAGTATCCACCGTTGATTTTTCCGGATTGATCTTTTCCCAGAAGCTATTATGGTCATCCGTAATCTGTGTAAAGTTACCGGCTCCGTCTTCCCCTGTTTTTTCGTTGAGGACAGTTTGATGAGGAAGAAGAACTTGTTCGTCTGACCAATCATGAATGAAAACGTTGTTGGCAGCTTGCCTAAGGATGTAAATTGCATTCTCATCAAAGAATTTTTGAATCTTTGGTTGTTCGGAGGCAAAAGATACTCCGGGATAAGCGGCATCCAGATCGCGTCTTAAATTTGATGTATCTATCTGAAGATTTAGCCGGCTGGATTCTCCGTCTGTTTCCTGAGCTATTACTTTGTGAATAATGACTGGGTTCTTGTTGACAAGCAGGTTATTGCCTTGGTCAAAAAGTTCTTTGTAAGCTCTCTCAACTGAAATACTGTAGGCGTTACTTCCGGCCTCAGATAGAACAACATGATCTTGACCAAGAGCGTCTTTTTTGAATTCACCTAACTTTTCCAGCTCTGTTCTTTCATCAACGGAGGCATTTTTCCATCTTTCAATTAAATTATTTTGGTAATCCGTTAGATATCTGCCTCCGTTTTCTTTCATAAACTCTTCACGGGATGTCCATTTATCATCTCCCTTGAAGTCGAGGCTGCTATGGAAAATAACGGTTCCATTGCCGAGGTAAGCGCCTTCAACATTTAAGTAGCTGTTCTTGCCCTTAAATTCTATTTCGTAAGGGTGCTCAATCCCATTGCTGTCTGTTACAGGTCGAAGCTGCAGATAGGCTTTTACAGCATTGGGATTATTATCTGTTGTTGGCCGAGAGCCCTTGACAAGAGGACTGCGGTCGGTGACTATAATGTTGGAACCGTCTGCAATTGACAAGCGATTAGAAACTTTTTCCGGAGCTCCTTCAGTTGCAGGATAGAGCTGGCCTTCTAATCTGATGCCGACAGAACTTTGATACTTGCCATTTTGTTCTCCAAAAGCAACAACATCTCCATTGTAGACATCAAAACTTCCTTTTAAGATTGTTTCTGTGTAAGCACCTTGAGAGCCGGGATCGGGAGAATTTGCGAAGTGGGGATAGACTAACAGAGCATAGCTGCCATACCTGTTTTCTGTCGAATTTGTTGCTTTCATCTGATTTCTGGCAGAAAGCAAAATTGGCTGATTTCGATTTGTACTGATAATTTCTTGTCTGCCTCCGCGGTTGGTTATAGCCGCAAAAGTAGAAAGAACCTCAAGATATTGGTGAGGTGAAACAAAGGTTGAGAAACCATCTACAACAATGCTGTCTGAAATATAAATTCTTTGAACGGTATTTCTGCTGTCATTTGTGCCTCCGGTATTTGTTCTGTTATATACGCCGACCGCGCCTCTGAACGATGCATCTCCAAAGACTTCAATTTTTCCTACTTCTACTTCTTGTCTTTGTTGCGCGTTAAAAGTTGCTCCACGTATATCATTTACTACACCGGCCATGACAGCATGGATTTCATCCACTTTTTTAATCTCTTGGATGAAAGTTTTACCGGCAGCAGCTTGATCAAGCTCTGAGATAATTCCTATACCCAACGGGTGCAAACTGGTACCAAGGCTTTGAATCTCGCCGGTGAATTTTTGTTCCAACCGAGTGTACATATTGGTCATAGCCATGCCGTACATACTGATGCCGTTAGTGTTATGAGGAACTCGTGGAAACGTTGAATTGCCTGCCATTACAATGTTGGCAGAATCAAGGTGCCACCCGTCCTCTTTAAATAACATTGCTGATCCCGGTACATGATCACTTGCTGTTGATATGATGCCGATCTTTCCGGAAACAATCTGTCTTGCAACTGCGTTAGATCCTGGTAAGCGGATCGCGGTTTTCATGAAAAGTACGTTTTCATGAGGTTGATAATTTGGTGAAGAATCGGTCACGTAATTATTAAAAACGGTACTGTTCCAACCTAACTTGAAAAAGTTGACAGTTTGGATACCCTTTGTGGATAAAGTGATCAAAGTTTGTGTAGCTGTCGGACTCTCAGAAATATCGGATCCATAGCTAACTTGCAAAATTTCAGGTTCTATCTGGTAGGTGCCGGGAGAGGTGATAAGTCCGGAACCTAATCCTGTCGAACTGCTGATCGGTAAAGATATAAGTAAAGAGTTTCTCATTGATTCGCCTTCAAATTCATCAGGAACGGAAACAATGGTTGTAGTGTTTGAGCCTCCCTTTAATGAACCTTCTAGGTACATGCAGTTGGGTGTGAACGTATTAGTAGCCGTAAGACCGTATCGATCGGCCATTGGTTTATTAACTGGATTTGAGTACCAGTTATTAAAGCCTTCTTCGGTTCCGCCCCAAATGTACGACCAGTCTTCTCCTTGTCGGAATCCGTAGGGAGAAATGACAGTTCCAACGAGTTCAACATAAGTGAATTCTTCAGGTTCGGATAGATTATTTCCAGCAGCGTCCTTAGTTATTATGGAACCCTGTAACATTGGAGGATAATTTTCTGGGTCTTCCGAATCTGGAACCCATACCCCTTGATATTCAATAGTTGGAGTTTGAGCGGCTGCATAATTAGAGTTCAGTGCAAGAACTAATGCAATTGCCAAGGGAGAGAGTGAGAATAAGGCAACTTTCTTACCTAAGTCTTTATTTTTTGAACACATAAGTCTTCTTTCCAAGTTCTTTGGATACGAAGTGCCTAAATGTGAATCGGCGAAATTCGAAACTAAGAAATTAGTAAAGCGAATGAAAAAGTTTGCGTCAGGTCAGGCAGATCGGAATCCAAAAGTTATTAATCCAATTAGCCTTTAGTTGACTAACGTGCCTAAACAAATATCTGAAAATGCGTACTGTCTAGATTTATAAAATGAACACAGAAGAGTACAGGAGCTGCTTCTTATGATGTTGCGGACTGTCTCCGAATGACGGAAATCTGAAGAGCAGAACCGTGTACTCGAATTGCTCCTACTGAAATCCAAACAGAATACGAGGGTTTTGCGAACTATTTGAGAAGTGGAGGGAGGGAAAGAAAGTGGTACAGGCGTTATACGGCTAACGTAGTTTAAAATCCCCCCCCCCTATACGAGGGTTAGAATGGTTGACTTCTGCCAACAAGAGGGTGCGTAAAAACATAATATTTCCTCAGCTATGAGATATGAGCTTTTGCTTCTTTGTTCCCATTATGGTTCAAGTGTTACTAGCTGTAATTGGGGGTTTTTCTTAGAATCGGTACAATTTCGGATATTTGTAAGATAAATATCCCTTAGATGGCGAACAAAAAATACAAAATTATTCTAAGAAGTCATTTTTTATATAGACGAGTTTTGCTTTTAATTAGGGAAGCTCTGCAAAATACGTAATTTTTCCCAATCGCCCTTCGGAGGCTTAATTTTCGAAGAATCAGGCAGGAATTTTCTAACGGGGAGGAGTTGATCAGAGCCTAATCAATCAATTTCCTCCCTCATCGATACAATTATCCTAGGCGAAGCTAACCTTGGTCCGATTTTCGAGGCAATTTCCGATGAACATGTTGGCAATCGAGGCAAGCATTGTTAAGCGCGCCGTATTTCTAGCCAGCCCTCTGTATCTGACTTTCTTATATCCGAACTGAACCTTAATTCGATGAAAGGCGTGTTCGACCTTGCATCTAATCGAACTCAGCAGCTTTTCGTCGGCAATTCTCTCTGCCGATAGCTTCTTTCTCTGGCTGTAACGTTTCGCGGCCGTATAAGTTACTCGTTCAGGATCTGCACCATCGCGCTTTTCCATACCGAGATATCCGGAATCACCAATTACTTCCCAGTCATCGGGGCGGCGCAATTCATCGGCTTTTGTCACATCGTGAACATTAGCCGGAGTCGTTATCACTGTGTGGATGATTCCTGTGGCTTTGTCCACACCAATGTGCATCTTCATTCCGAAGTGCCAATTATTGCCTTTTTTCGCCAAGTGCATCTCAGGATCTCGCTTTTTGTCGGCGTTTTTCGTCGAACTCGGCGCTTCAATAAAAGAGCCGTCAACAATCGTGCCCTTACTGAAGAGCAGGCCTCTGTTGGTAAGCTGCTGCTTGAACAAATCAAAGACTTGTTTGTCCAGACCGTTTTTCTCAAGGAGATGGCGGAAACGCAGAATCGTAGTCTCATCGGGGCATTTTGAATCCATCGTCAGACCGACAAAGCGGCGACATGCGAACGAGTCGTGCAGCGTCTCCTCACACATGGGATCAGAAAGGTTATAAACCAGTTGAAGAAAATGAATGCGGATCATGAGTTCCAGCGGATAAGGCTGAGCACCGCGTTTACCTTCACTGTAGTAAGGTCCGATCAACGCTTTCAAATCCTGCCAAGGAAGGATACGGTCCAAAGTCTCAAGGAACTTAGTTCTTCTGTCACCGCCCAGCTGCGGGGAGGTTTCTGCGAATAAATCAGAAAATGAGGGAGCTTTAATCTTCATAATCACACTTTTCGGTAGTGTGCTAATTATATCACATCACCCACCTTTTGTGCAGAGGTTCCTTAAGCAATTTGAGAATTATCAAATTCTCTTCAAAAAAATGTCTTTCAGCCAACAAGCTTCAATGAACTTAAGTGTTCAAAGAGATATTTTTCGGCTTTTGTAGAGAGCTGCGATCGGAGCTAAGTCCGAAGTGCTGTGGACGTCAAGCTTCTTGTAAGAATTCAGTCGATGAGTGTGTACGGTTCTGGTACTGATATTTAGGCGCTCGGAGATTTCTTGATTCAAGAGGCCTTGAGAGGCCAATATCGTGACACTGCGTTCACGATCGGTGAGCAGCTGGAATTTCTTGTACCAATATTCCAAGCTGGCTCCGTAATCCCGCTTCTCCTTGAGCATCGAAGCTACGCTGGAAATTGCTTGAATGAGACGTTCGGCCTTGACAGGTTTTTGAAGAAAATCATAGGCGCCAAATTTCATCGCTTGCACTGCGACGTCAACATCACCGTGGCCGGTTAAGAAAATGATCGGTACTTCCCAGCCGCGCTCTTTCATTTTTTCCTGAAGCTCCAGCCCGGAAAGGCCGGGCATACGGATATCCAGCAGAAGGCATCCTTCTACGCTCGGCGCATCGGATTTCAAATAATCTTCAGCACTGGGGTAGCTGACGACCTCCCAGCCCTCGGGCTCCAATAAAAATTTCAGGCTTTCAGCCAGATCCTCGTCGTCATCAACAATTCTGATCAGCATTTTCTTTTTCCTGAGAAACGAACAAAGGAATCTTAACCTCTGTGAAGACTTCACCGTCTTTGTAGGTAACACTTAGATTACCTCGCATTTTTTCTGCAATCGTGCGGCAAATCAGCAATCCGATTCCTAAGCCTTGATTCTTGGTGGAATGCAGAGGCTGAAGGTGCTTTTCCAATTCTTCGGATGAACTGACGGAAGAAGCGTTCAAAATTCGAATAAACACGGAGTTATTTTCACATAACTGCCGAATTTCTAGCCGATTTGTCTCTGTTGCTTGTGCTGCCTGGATAGCGTTTTTTATTACATTTTCTAAGAGAACTTCAAATTCAAGAACGTTCCTAATACAACTGCAGTCTCGGTGTGGCTGAGGACGATTTGGCAGTTTGGGTAGCGCATGCGAATATCGCTGACGCAGGTTTTCAAGAGTTTGTCGGCTTCGATCTTTGTGAATTCAGGTTCGTCACGTTTTGCATAAGCGCGGACTCTGGAGACAATGTCCGAAATCTTTGCCGTCTGCTTGGCAATCAAGGTAAGGGGCCTAACAAGCCAGCTGTTGTCGTTTCCTTCGACTTCAAGTTTGCGTTTAATGCCGCGGCAGTAGTTATCGATCGTCGCTAGGGGTCCGTTGATCTCATGGGCAATCAGACTCGACATTGCGCCGATGATTTCGGTCTTTTGAAGCTGATCAATGCGCTGCTCGCTTTCTCGTATTTTGCGTCTGAGCTCGGCTTCTTTCTCATAGGCGAGCCGCAAAGATTGGGTTCTTCTCCGCAGTAAGACGTTGGTTCTCCAAGAGTGAACGCACAGCATCAGGATGCAGAAGAGTGCAAATAGAAGCAGGAAACGGTAGCGATAGATGAAATCCTGAACCGTTTGAATCCTCAGATAAGCGTATGAACCGACCTTAAGAGATTTATAGAGTTCATCGATCGTGTTGAAATCCGGAACCGTTGCCCAGCCGAAGCCTGCTGAATCCGGGATATTTGATAATCATTTAGTGATTTCGTGTGTTTCGGTCCATGGCGCCAAAGGCGTTGCGACCAATGTCCAATTGGGATAGAGGTCTGTCGAGTGCTTGCAGCGCAGAAAGTTGTCCTTCTTCTCGTTGAGTACCCTATAACGCTTGAAAATATCTGGCTGCGTTTTCTCAAGGTCTTCGAGCAGACAGGCACGCATGAGGACCACGTCTCCTTCATTCTTATCGAGTTTTTGCAGCAGGTCGCTCATCGGCGGCCCATACGTTTTATAGACAGAAAAGAAGGACTCCGGATCAAAACCTTGCTTGTAGATCTCTCCCATCGGCGTATAGAAGGAAGAAAAGCCCTTTGCCCAGGAGGGGAGCGCCGTTTTACCTTTTAAATCCGAAATTTTTTTGATGGGACTGTCATTCCTTACGACAAAGACTGAACCTGTGGCATATCTGGGATTAGGGGCGACTTCGGTAAAGAGCGTTGCGACGCTTCTTAGACCAAAGGATTGAAACCTTCGATAAAAACCGGAGGTACCAATGAAATAGTCGAGCCTCCTTCGAACGAGTTGATCCTCGAGTTCAGACGGGTTGTAGTATTGAACATCTAAACGGTATCCAGGGAGTTTCTTTAGAGCTTCAAGCGTCTGGGAGATAGCCGATTTGTCGGCTGCACTAAGGGAGCTCTCAAGTACACCGATTGTAATAACCCTCTCTTCTTTAGCAAGACTATTTCCACTGAATGACACTAACGAGCAGAAACAGCAAATGACCAAACAGCGAAGACAAAGCTGCAAATTTTGTCGCACTGTGTCGGTTAATTTTGGGATCATCGGCATACTCAAACGGTGGGATAGGGGTAACCCAAAAATATTTTACGAGTTTGCGACACGGGCGGCTTCTTTTTTTGACGTTTGAACAGCGGTAATAATGGAAATCTCTAACGTCAATCCGTTCATCTTCTAACCAATGGCGGTCTTTTTGCGATCGAACCGCTGCAGCGGGGATTCATGCCTATTTGCTAAAATGACCTCTTTATTTTGAGGTTCATTTGATGGCCGAGAAAGGTCGTTCGGAATATCGGGTTGATCAGCAGCCCGCGTTTGTTCTCCACACTTATCCATGGAGAGAGACGAGTCTTATCGTGGAGTTTTTTACCCGCGATTACGGACGTATTCCTTTGGTTGCGCGCGGAGCAAAACGACCGATGTCTCAATACCGCGGACTGCTTAATCCATTCTGTCCTCTTGCAGTTTCCTATTCCGGCAAAGGCGAAGTAAAAAATCTTACGCGCTGCGAATGGTACGGGACGATACCAATGAACGAAAAAGTTCTCATGTCGGCCTTTTACATCAATGAACTCTTAGTTCGCCTGCTGCCTAGAGGAGAGCCGGAGCCGGCATTATTCACGATCTATTACGACACGCTCAAAAAACTGGCTGTCGAAAAGGATTACCTTGTTCCGCTCCGCTACTTTGAACGTGACTTTTTAAAGGTGTTGGGTTATGCGCTTCCTTCCGGTCCGTTTCCCGCTAAGCACTATCGATTTGTTCGAGGCGATTTTGTTGCCAATGACGGCACGGCCTTTGAGGGCAGCGGTATATCAGGTGCGACGTTAGAAGCCCTGAGCAGCAATACGCTTCAGAGCGGAACGCAGGAATGGGAAGCCCGAATGTTGATGCGTGACCTTATCCGCTATTATCTCGAGGACGCGCCGCTCAACACGCGCCGTATCCTTAACGAATTGAATAAGTTATAGAAAAAAATGAAAAATCCGACCCCGGGAAAAAATCCGTTTGAACTCGAGTCCTACCGCGACAGAATGCCCCTGCATGTCCGTGAGCTTTATGACGACATGACGCGCAATTACGCCAAACTGCAGGGCCGTGCCGGCTTAGGAAGGTTTTGGAGATTCTGGGCCTTTGCCGTCTGTTATCTTGCTTTGCTGATGGTGATCTCGGACACGACAACAGACACGATTCTGGTGTTTGTGGGCTTGGTTCTCTGCGGCTGGCTCTACATTGCTGTGCCTTCTTTTACGATTTCGGTTCGCCGCTTGCATGATGACGGAAAACCGGTGTTTTGGGCCGTTCTGCCTCAGGTTGCGATTTTTTATCTACTTGCTGAATTCACGCTCGGCTTACCGCCGAACTGGATTGTTTGGGGAATTCTCGGCGCGATTACTGCCGTGGCTTTTGGATTTATGAGTCTGCCCGGCATTCCGCTGGACGACGCCTACGGTGAAGAGCCAAAAGAGGATTAAAGATGATCAGCGGAATCGGCTGCGATATTGTTGATATTGCCCGCATCAAAAAGGCATGCCTGAGGCAGCCGAAGTTTTGCGAGACGGTGCTCTCAGAATCTGAGCAGCCTGTTTATGCCGTTCGCTGCGAGGCTTCTGAAGAAAGGGGATATCGCTATCTCGCAAGCCGCTGGGCAGCAAAAGAAGCATTCTCAAAAGCGCTTGGTACAGGATTTCGCGGAGCCGTGAATTTTTCGGATATCAGCATCTTAAATAACGAGCTCGGCGCACCCTATGTCCAACTTTCGGGTAAGTTGGCCGTACAAATTAAGAATCAGAGATTAAAGTGTCATGTCTCTATAAGTGACACGGATTCGTCAGCAATGGCGATGGTTGTGATTGAAAAGGAATAAATCATGGAAAAAGTCGATCGTCCTCTCGGACCAGTCGTAGTTGATATCGCCGGAACCAGTCTGACGGATGAAGAAGTCAAAATTCTTCAGAATCCGATGGTCGGTATGGTCATCTTGTTTACGCGCAACTATGAGAACCGCGAGCAACTCCATAACCTGACGCATGACATCCATTCTTTGAGAAATCCTTCGCTGCTGATCGGCGTGGACCATGAAGGCGGAAGAATTCAGCGTTTCCGAGAAGAGTTCACCAAGATCCCGTCCGCTCGTTCCTTGGGCCAGCTTTACGATACGGATCCGCAAAGAGCTCACAATCTGACAGCTGCCTGCGGTTTAGTGATGGCTTCTGAACTGAGAGCCTGCGGCGTCGACTTTACCTTCGCGCCCTGCCTGGATTTGGACTATGGTCAGAGCGCCGTCATCGGCAATCGTGCTTTTCATCGCAATCCTCGTGTTGTGAGCATTCTTGCTACGGCAATGGTTAGCGGCATGGCTCAGGCCGGTATGGCCTGCTGCGGCAAGCACTTTCCCGGACACGGCTATGCAACAGCAGACTCCCACGTCGAACTTCCGGTTGACGACAGACCTTTGACCGATATCAGAACCAACGATGAAGTTCCCTATGCCTCGATGGGAACACTGCTGACTTCCGTGATGCCTGCCCATGTGACGTATCCTCAGGTTTCTCCGGCGCCGGCAGGCTTCTCAAAGAAGTGGCTTCAGGAAGAGCTGAGAGGGCGATTGGGTTACAACGGCTTGATCTTCAGTGACGACCTTTCGATGAAAGGTGCTTCTGAGGTTGGCGAAATCACGGCTCGAAGCGATGCTGCTCTAGCCGCTGGCTGTGACATGATTCTGATCTGCAACGATCCGGAAAGCGCAAAAACTGTTTTAGAAAATCAGCGCTGGATTCGCACCAAGGCATTTGATGAAAGGGTTGCACGCATCCAGCCTAGAGGAAAATTCCCGAGCTGGGACGGTCTTAAGCTTTCGCAAAATTATTTAGCTTGCGTCAAGCAGATCGAAGCGTTTAACGCAGAGATTGCTGAAAAAGCCGATAAAACGGCAACACTGTAAAAAGAAAAAGAGGAAACGGAAATCAAAAATTCGTTTCCTTTTTAGTTATCTGTTGAAAGAAAAGCGATCGCTTTCTCAGGCGGAAGAATATTGCTCCCGAGCGGCCTTAAGTGCCTGGCGCATCTCAGGACTAACTTGTCTTTGGAGATGAGCAGGGCCGGGGAATAACTTAAGGTGAGGTCGATGAACTTCTGATCCAAAGGATCTTTGCATCTCGCTTTTGCTTCCGTCGTGATCGGCAAAACCTCAGCGACGTGCAGAAATTCCTCTTTGACCGCCTCAAGTTGCTCCGGCGTTACTTTAAATTGAGGCCTTTTTAAAACATCTTCGAGTTCAGACAGGGCGCCTTCGCAGGTTGCGGTTCTGAATTTTCTTTCTTTTGCAGCCTCCCAGAGGACAGAGGTTTTGGGATCTTTGAAAACAAAGAAATCCAGCAGAAGGTTGGTATCGAAGATGACAGTGTTCATAAAAGAAGAAGGCCGCAAATGCGGCCCAAATACGATTAAAGAAAATTAAGCCTTAGCGATGATCTCATCAACAATAGCGCGTTCTTCTTCAAGGGCGCGAATGTTTGCAGCGATGTGATCTTTCTGGAACTGATTCAGTTCGAGGTCTTTAACGATTTCGTAGTCGCCGTTTTTGCAGATGACGGGCATACCGAAGGTGAGACCTTCAGGGATGCCGTAAGAACCGTCGGAAGGAACAGCCATCGTGGCCCATTCACCGTTGCTGCCGAGAACCCAGTCATGGATGTGATCGATGGCGGCGTTAGCAGCGCTGGCAGCGGAAGAATGGCCGCGAGCCTGAATAATGGCGCTCCCGCGTTTGGCAACAGTCGGGATCAGTTCGTTGACGTACCAGTCTTCAGTAATCAGATCCAAAGCAGGTTTGCCGGCGACGGTGGCATTGGTCAAATCCGGGAACATTGTGCCGCCGTGGTTGCCCCAAACTGCTAGTTTGGAGATCTGAGCGACAGTAGAGTTGGCCTTCTGAGCAACCTGAGTCAGAGTGCGGTTTTC